>Ga0247734_1000836_pt1 | contig 25196 bp, 22 predicted proteins | sample UWRJL103311B2_FD_180933 | JGI IMG/M metagenome (GOLD analysis project Ga0247734, IMG submission 180933) | Plant litter microbial communities from Arlington Agricultural Research Station in Wisconsin, United States - UWRJ-L103-311B-2 | ecosystem: Environmental > Terrestrial > Plant litter >...
CGACAAGCCCAACGGGATCAGCGTGAGTGGATCGGTCCAACCTGCGACCGGGGCCTGGATCACCGCAAAAGTGAACAGTGATAGGGCCGCGGTGAAACTGACCCCACCAGGCCAGTCCAGCGCCGATGTGCCAGGGGCGGTGGTTTCGCGCATCCACGCCCGGCCCAGCAGGAAAGCGGCACTGGCGATCAAGGCGGTGACCAGAAAGATTGCCCGCCAACCCAGCGACTGGATCAGCAGTCCCGCCAAAATCGGACCAAAGGCTAGGCCGATGCCGAATGTCGTGCCCAGCAAGCTGAAGGCGCGGGTGCGGGCCGCCCCCCCGAAGGCCTGCGCCAGCGCCGCCGATCCGCCCGATAGCGCCGCCGCGGCGGCCACGCCCTGCATGCCGCGCAAAAGGTCGATCGCCAGCATCGAGGGTGCCGCGCTCAGCGCCAGCGAGGCGAGGGTAAACAGCCCGACGCCGGTCAGGAACACACGTTTGCGCCCGATTCGGTCGGCCAGGGCCCCGGCGACCATCAGCAAGCCGCCAAAGGTGAGCATGAAAGCGTTGGTGATCCACATCAGCATCGTCGCGCTCCCGGCCAGGTCGCGTCCGATGGCGGGCGTGGCAATCGCTCCGGCGGAAAAGCTGAGTGGCAGGATCAGCGCCGCAAGGCAGACGGCGGCCAGAACGGCCAGTTCCTGATGGGAGGGTGGCGAGGGTAGGGGCATGCTGCTCTCCTGCGAGAATGTAGGTTGACAGGTAGCAGGATGCCAATGGGTGATAATCGGGACGAAAATCCTGACAATCGAGCGAAAAGCGCTGTAATGGGGCAGGATGGACAGTCTGGTTGGCATCACCAGCTTCGTGCGTGCGGCGGAGCATCTCAATTTCGTGTCAGCAGGGCGCGCGATCGGCATCTCGCCCTCGGCGGTGGGCAAGAATGTCGCCCGGCTCGAGGCCTCGCTGGGCGTGCGTTTGTTCCAGCGCACCACGCGGCGCATCACGCTGACGCAGGAGGGCGCCCAATTCTATCAACGCTGCCGTCGCATTCTCGACGATCTGCACGACGCCCAAGCCATGATGCAGCAGGCCGCCGAGGCCCCCCGCGGCCTATTGCGCATTGGCTTGCCGACCATCGGCTATCGGTTCCTGCTACCGGTGCTGCCCGAATTTCATCGGCTTTACCCCGAGATCCAGCTCGATCTCGATTTCAACGACAGGCTGGTCGATGTGATCGATGAGAACCTCGACGCGGTCATTCGCAGCGGCGCGCTGGCGGATTCCAGCCTGATGTCGCGTCGCTTGGGGGGATTCAGCTTTATCCTCTGCGGCTCGCCCGATTATCTGGCGCAGCGCGGCACACCGCAGGCCCCAAGCGATCTGGCGGCGCATCATGCGATCCGCTATCGCTTTCCCACGACGGGCAAGTTGCAGGATTGGGCGCTGGGTGAACCGGTCGTCACGCCGCCACCCGCGATCGTCATCTGCAGCAATATGGAGGCGGTGCGCGCCGCTGCACTGGGTGGGCTGGGCCTTGCCTTCATGCCCGATTTCCTGGTGCGCGACGCGCTGGCCAGCAAGGCGCTAGTGGCCGTGCTGGAGGGGCAGGGCCTCCTGCGCGGGCAGTTTTCCATCCTGTGGCCTTCAAGTCGCCATCTGTCCCCCAAGCTGCGCGCCTTTGTCGATTTCGTCGGCGACAGGCTGTTTTGATCGGCGGATGCGACAGACTTGCGAGCAGCAGCAATCCAAGCGATTGGAACCACTGAAAGCGGCAATGGCTGGTCTTGGCGGAAGGCGACTGCCGCAGGCCGGCGGGGCAGCGACGGGTTTGTCCCAGGCCCTGCCTTCCGGTGTCGACCCTTTCCGGCCGCTCAGGGGCCAAATCCTGATCCCCGGGTGCGGAAGGTCCGGTATCCCGGCAAGTGTCGACCTACACCCGCCGTTCCGACGGGTAGCTGGTACCTGCGCTCTAGCTAGAACCTGCCATTCGCAACGCCGATATCTGGTGCGCTGCTAAGCTTGCAGACGCGTACCTTCAGGCACCTGCGGGTGTACCTGCGTCCTGGTCGAGCGGAAGAGCGATCGGGGTCGCGGCGCAGATCGTGCGCAGCGCCTGTTTAAGTCCCTCCTCAACGGTTGGGTGATAGAACGGCATGTTCAGCAGCTGGGTCGCGGTGAGGCCAGCCTGCACCGCCCAAGCGAGCATGTGTGCCAGATGCTCGCCTGCGGGCGCGATAAGGTCGGCACCGATCAGCCTGCCGTCGGGCGCTGCGGCATAGAGCGTCAGCGCCCCGCGATTGACCCCATCCACGCGCGAGCGACCCTGGTCCGAGAAGTCTGCCGTGCCGGAGATAGCCCCATCCTCCTCCGCCTCGCCGATGGTGGCAAGGACGGGCTCGGTGAAGGTGATGGCGAAAGGCGTGTAGCGCTTCACGGCGATAGGCTCGGGATGGGCGGCGGCGTTGCGCCCGGCGATGGCGCCTTCGTGCGAAGCCTCGTGCAGGAGCGGCAGGTCCGCGGCCGCATCGCCTGCAAGGAAGACGCGGCTTTGCCCGCAGCGCATCGTCGCGCGCTCATACCGGGGAACGCCGCGATCATCCAGTTCCAGTCCGGCACTGTCGAGGCCAAGCCCGTCGATCTGCGGCTTTCGTCCCACCGCAACGAGCACCTTGTCGAATATCGCCTCGCCCTCGCTTGGACCGGTCCAGCTAAGACGGGCGCCGTGATCGTCAACATGCGGAGTGACATCGACGCCGAGGTGCAGGGCGAGGCTCTCTTTTAGCACGTCGCGCAGTTGAGCGTGGACTTTCCTGCAGCGCACCTTGGCCATGCGCTCCCCCTTGTCGAATAGCATGACCTCGACCCCAAGGTGGGCGAACGCCTGCGCCAGCTCGAGCCCGATGGCACCGGAACCAATCACCGCAAGACGCCTTGGCAGGTCAGCGAGCTCGAAAACCGTGTCGCTGGTCAGCGCGGCCTCGCCCAGTGCCGCGAAAGGCTCTGGCAGGATCGGCGCGGACCCGGTCGCGATGACGACCGCACGCGCTTCCACCGCGCGTCCGTCATCGAGTACGAGGCGGTGTGCTCCATCGAACCGGGCGCTGGCTTTGATTGTCACACCCTCTGGCAGGTGATCGATGGACTCGCGGGTCAAGCGGGCGAAGCGGTCGCGCTCTTCACGCACCCGCCGCAGGACTGCAGGCCCATCGATCCGCATGCCTTCCACCTCGATACCGAACAACTTCACACGCCCTATCCGTGCGGCTTCGCGGCTAGCAGCGATCAGCAGCTTGGAGGGCATGCATCCCACCTGCGCGCATGTGGTGCCGCTGAAAGCGGGGTCGATCAGCAAGGTCGAAGCTCCGTCCTTGCGCGCAGCTCGCTCGGCAGCGAGCCCGGCTGTCCCTGCGCCGATCACCGCAACGTCGGTCCGAAGAACGGTCGCGGGGGCTTGGTGGTCGTTCATGGGTTGGTGTCTTTCGATCGATTGGCGGGACAATTTGCCGGGATCAACCGTGTCGCGCCCGGTGGTGGTCGAGTGTCTTGCTGATAGCTGAGAGCGCTCGGGTCACTTCATCGCTCCATCCGCCTGGCGGCAGGTGGCGCACGGCGGAATGAGCCGCGCAGACAATCGGAGTTGTCGCCCACTTTTGGGCAAGATAGTGCGTCCATGCGACGAAATCGTCGACGGCGCCGGGACGATGCTGAAGCGCCTTTCCCAGCATAGGATGAAAGCGGAGCCGCGACTGGGGCAGGACGCTGCCGAGCGGGCCGGGCGCTGCAAGCACCATCAGCGTATCGTCGACGTGGACGATACCACTCGGTCGGTGCCGCACGAGAACGGATGCGGCATGGACGCTGTCGTCGCCGGTCACGAGATCGAGCCCGGCGGGAACCGAAAAGTCCAGATCCTCGAACGTGGCTTGGGTTGCCACGTTCTCGATGGTCTCCTCTTCCCAGGGCAATTCCGGCGCCTGTTCGCGATGCCGCCGCGTGCCGAACAGCTTCGCGCGGGGCGCCAGTTCATGGGCCGCCGCGCAATGCAGGGTGTGAAAGGGATGAACGTTGACGATCGTATCGATCGCGGTGCCGTTGTCGGTCATTTCCAGCAGCGCCTCGCGGTCAGCGCCCGAGACGCCATAGCTGTCGATCAACGTGAATCGCCCACCGGTCCGGCGCACCAGCGACATTTGCGTGCCCAGATCGATGATCTTGGCGACCTTGAACGAGCCTCGGAAATTCCAGAAGTTCTCGGCAAGTTGCTTCATGTTCGGCTTGGCTCCGACCCTGACATTGCGATCGATTGACCGGGGATACGCGTGCAAGTCATGGAAGCCGCCATCGTTCCTGCTCAATATGCCCGAAACTGGGCAGACGCCGTGCGCCGTGGTGCAACGATAAGCTGTGACGAGACAGCGACCGGAAAGCGCGAACACGGACCAGCGTGGCACTCGACGGACTGCGACTAACCCTGTTTGAATTGCCCGGCGCGCAATCGCGCGCCATCAGTTTCGGGACCAATGTCTGGAAGGCTTCTTAACCCGCAGCGGTCGCTCCCCGAAACACCGACCCATTAACGACACTAAGCGCAGGATTCTAAGTTCCCAACAGCGGACATTCCGTTTCGGCTCATGTCCAATATTCTTATCGCATTCTCATCGCAGCCTTCAGCGACCCTTCCACCCGTGGATCGTCGCTCTGCGTCACGTTGAAGCGCAGATATTGCCCCGCCGTCTGCGACACGCTGAAGACATTGCCGGGGGCGAGCACGACGCCATCCTCAAGGCAGCGGCGCGCCATCTGCGCTGAGTCCAGCCCGCCTGGCAGGCTGCACCAGAGGTAAAATCCACCGCGCGGCATGATCCACGGTTCCAGTCCGAGTTCCCCCAGCCGGCCGGCCAGCCTGCCGCGGGCGCGGGCAAGGCGCTGCCGCAACCCGGCCATGTGTTTGCGATACGTCCCGCCGGCCAGAACATCCGCGATCAGCATCGCAGCAACCGGGCTGGGGCCGCCAAAGCTCGTTGCCACCTGCAGGTCAACCAGCCCGGCAATCCAGTCGGCGCGGGCCGCGATATAACCGCACCGCACGGACGCCGAGAGCGTCTTGGAAAAGCTGCCGATCCGGATGACGCGGTCCAGTCCATCGAGCACGGCGAGGCGCGGCGATGGCGAGGGCTCGAAATCGGCGAATATGTCGTCCTCCACGATGATAAGGTCGTGACGGGCCGCCACGCTCAACAGGCGATGCGCGATTTGCGGCGAAACGCTGGCTCCGGTGGGATTATGGAGCGCGGAATTGGTGATGTAGAGGCGCGGCCGATGCGCCTCGAGCGCAGCCTCGAACGCGGCGATGTTTTGTCCGGCAGGCGTGAAAGGGATGCCGACCATTTCGACCTGATGGGCCCGCAGTAGCGCCTGGAAGTTGAAATAGCAGGGATCGTCGATCAGCACTGTGTCGCCCGGCCGAAGCAGGAATCGGCAGATCAGATCGATCGCCTGTGTGCCTGACGCGGTCAGCAACAGCTGGTCCGTTCCCGCCTCTATCCCTTCCTCGGCGAAGCGGGCAAGCAGCAGGCGTCGCAGAGTCAGCGAGCCATGCGTGCTGCCATATTCCGTGAGCAGCGCGCCGTCCGCACGCGCCAGCGCACGCAACCCCCGACGCAGCGCTGCCTCCGGCAACCAATCCGGCGGGAGCCAGCCACAGCCCGGCTTCGCCATGGATGCATCGCCATTCAGCGACTGGCGTGACACCCAGAATGGATCGACCGCCTCGTCCCGGCGCGGTCCGATATCGACGATTGAAAGGGGCTGCACGCCCGCGCCAGCGACATAGAAACCAGAGCCGCGCCGCGCCCATATCACGCCCTCCGCCGCAAGCCGGTCATAGGCTTCAACCACCGTCGAGGGAGAAGCCCCCATCGTCGCGGCGAAACGCCGCACGGACGGCAGGCGATCCCCCGATCCGAGCGAGCGTCCGGCGATCCGCGCGCGGATCGCATCCATCAATTCCTCGGTACGCGTCCTCACGGATATGGCTGCCCTTGCTTACAGCTGTATGGAAAACATGGGCCATACACTTATTCCATTTTGTATGGGACCGTTTCTGTCCGCGCCAGCCCTTTCATCCTAACCGCCACACCGAAAGTGAGGGCATATGGAACGAACGACTTCGGGGTGGGGCAGTGGCATGCTCGGTATCGTCATCTTCAGCGGCTCCCTGCCCGCGACACGCCTTGCCATTGCAGACATGACGCCGCTGTTCGTCACATCAGGCCGCGCGGTCCTTGCCGCCCTGCTCGGTGCGGTGTTCCTGCTGGCATTGCGGCAAAGCCGGCCATCGCGTGACGCGGTCCTGCCGCTTGGCATCGTGGCGGCAGGCGTCGTGGTTGGCTTTCCTCTCTTGTCCGGCCTCGCGCTTCAGCACATCTCTGCCGCGCATTCGATCGTCTTCACCGGACTCCTGCCGCTGGCGACGGCGACATTCGGCGTCATTCGCGGCGGCGAGCACCCTCGCCCGGCGTTCTGGTTCTTTTCGATCCTCGGCGCGGCAACGGTCGTCGGCTTCGCCGCCTATCGCAACACAGGGGGATCGCTGACCGGCGACGCATTGATGATCGCCGCCATCCTTTTGTGCGGGCTTGGCTATGCTGAGGGCGCCACGCTATCCCGCCGACTGGGCGGATGGCAGGTGATCAGTTGGGCTTTGCTTCTCGCCTCGCCGGTAATGGCGGGGATCGCAGTCCTTACTATGCCTGCCCATTGGGCGAGTGTCGGGCAGCAGGCTTGGATGGGGTTTGCCTATGTATCGGTTTTTTCGATGATGCTGGGCTTCGTCTTCTGGTATCGGGGCCTGGCGCTGGGCGGCATCGCAGGGGTCGGACAACTTCAGCTGCTTCAGCCTTTTGGCGGCCTGGTCCTTGCTGCCCTGATATTGGGCGAGCCGGTCGCATGGACGATGGTCGCATCCACGGGTGTCATCGTCCTTTGCGTAGCGGGCGCCAAGCAATTTGCCTGAGCAAAGGCCAATGGCGACCCTTATAAGACGCTCAGCCGTCAATTTTCAGTTCCTAGGTGCGGACCGGCAGCTTTTCCCATTCTGGACATCTTGGACTGCCCGAACTCTGCTGTCCTCACGATCCTCCGCCTGCCGAACGCAACGCGCCCGAAGTCGGCCAAGGCAGCTTCCGCACCTACAAACGAATGCCGACGGTCGGCTAAGCTGTAGCAAATTTTCGGATAATTGGTGCAGAGTGGTAGCCCCCTTCGTTGCGATCATAGTTGGTCGTAGTAGCGCCCCAGTTGCCGACAGTATTCCCGATCCGGCGCTGATCCGAAAGAGCGATTCAGAAACCGCGCGAATGCTGTCGTTTCCGCGTATTTCGGTTCCTTCTCCGACCTCGGCAGCCCTCGCCAACGGTGAAAGTGCCAGAGCAGCTCAAAGTCGCCCAGATGATCCGGGAGAAGGTGCTCGTCGATTGCGATCGCGGCTTGTTCGATGTTACCGAGCCACGCAAGAAGCGTCGGCTCCGGGAGTCGCTCCGCGGAATCGTCAGCGATGCGGAGCGGATCTTCGAAGAGGGTGTGGTCGCGACCAAAGCTGTGTGCGACACCATTTCTGACGTTGCGCATTCGGTCGAGATTGCCTTGGAGAGCTATCAGTCGTGCCGGGACTCCGCCGAACAACTTTCGATAGCTTGCGAGGCGCTTGGACCACTCACCCTTCACACAGCCAGTGACGAGCTCTGAAACGTCGTCCGTGACGGAACGCTTTATCCAAGCAACGCCGTCGATGGCCCGCGACTGACCGAAACGAAGCAGAGGATCAGATCTGACCGCGAGCGTTATTATGGTCGAGATGTAGGTCTCTAGATAGGAGAGAGCCGACAATAGCACGGACAATCTGATCCAATTCTCGAACTCCTTAAAGTCTTTGGACCATTCGCCCGCTAGGGGCTCAAGTCTGTGAGCATGTGGCCCGGATGCATGGAAAAGTGCAGCTGTGGTCGTCCCCGCTGCGGCATGCCGTTGGAGATACTTTCCGTAGCTGCCGACCGGCACAAGCGACCAATAGTGACGATTGACCTCGGTGTGATGGTCCTTGAAACGCGTGAACGCCCTGCTGGTGCGATACCAGGAATGCCATCTCTGAAATGCCACTGAATCCCCCAGGAAGTGTTTGACCATGGTCGCCTTAGCCACGACCCATCGGTTGTGGGAGGGGTTCCAAGGTATATCGAGCCCACGCAATCAGTCGGTCGAGAACCCGGCCGACCTTATAGTCTGATACACCGGAGACTTCGGCTACCCCGGCAGGGACGAATGGGGCGGCTCCAACCACTAAGTCAAGCGAAGCTGCGTAGCGCCGCGACGGCCAGGGCCTTGCGCCAAGGGGCCGGAACAGGCGCCGGACACGGGCAATCGACGCTGCGACTATGGTGGCCACATTGCTGACGGGAACGTTGCGGGGGCATGCCCCTGCTGAGAGGGTAGGGTGAGACGCAGAGCGGCTCGAACGTAGGGAGAAACCTCTCCCACCGATTTTGAGGATGCCAAGGCAGACCCACTCACAAAGAAACTGCTTCCGGAGACGCCCCGAGAAGTCAATTGTATCCTATTACAAATGAAACCAATTGCTATATGGTTTTTACGGTTATATCCCTTCTCATGACAGCAGATATGTTCCGCAACTGTTTAGGAGAAAGTCGCCATGACAAATCATTTGCTGGGATCCATAACCCGCGACATTCTGATCGACGCCGCCCTGAAGGCCGTCACGGAGCAGGGCTACACCTACAAGCGCAGGCCCGGTCGCGGTCTGTCGAACACCTATGAGCTGACTAAGGGCAAGGTGACGAAAATCGCCTGTGTGCGGACAACCAAGGATCGCGCCATCGCCTTCGTCCCGCAGGAGGGTGGCAAGCGCTGGAAAACGCTGAGCGAAAGCGACCTGGTTCTGGTCAGCGCCATCGACAGCCGCGAAGATCCCCGGTTTATCGCGGTCCACCTGTTTGACGCAGCGGAGGTGACGCGGCGGTTCGACACGAGCCATAAGGTCCGCATCAAGAACGGCCACAAGGTCGAGGACGACTATGGAATGTGGGTGCCGCTCGACAAGGCCGACGACGCTGTTCCCAGCCAGGCGGGCCATGGCCTTGCGGCCGATTTCCCGCCGATCGCCAATTACAACATCGACGATATGCTTGAAGAGGGCGATGCTGGCGAGGCGCCGGCCGAAGAGGTGGTGCATACCCAGGAACCGGCACGCGCACTCGATTTCAAGACAGTCGCCGAGGTGATGACCTTTTCGCGTGAAAAGATCGCCGCCCTGACGGGCATGCCGATCGAGGGAATCAAGCTGGATTTGAAGATGGGTATGTGATGTGGCCCATGGTGGGGGCAGATAAAGCCCCCATCAGTCTTGCCGTCAAACTCGAAACAGGGGTGTGGCGGCCACTATTTCCTGGCGTCATCCGGGATGACAGCCATCATCCATGGCGATGCGAGAAAGGCGGCAACCCGCTCCTCCTCCACGTCCTCGATTTCACCGTCCAGACTGTAGGAACCCTTGGAAATCACCCATTGCGGCTTGGCGACATTGTGTCGCAGCGCAATGAGGCCATAAAGCCCAGTTCCGCAAACCCCGTGAGCATCAACATAGGCACCGTCGGGCCTTTTGTTGAGGTAATGGACCGATAGGAAATGACCGTCCTCCGGATTGTTCAAAGAGACAACCGGCCATCCTGTCAGCGTATAAATCCGGCCAGCAAGAACAGCGCAAGCGCCTTGAGTATAATATTCTATCTCGCCGCGCGCCTTTTTGGGATCATCTCCAAATTGAGCAACGATCTGATAGTTATTGCCCAATATAAATGGGACCAGCGCCATATCAGCTTAAACTCACCATGCACTTTGAAAATCGGGTGAAGCGGCTATCGAGGTCAATACATAGAACGGCTTCATTTACGGACGTATTCCTGCCCTGTCATATGCGAGGATGCATGTCGCCCGAAGAAATGAAACGGATCGCTTATCACGAAGCGGGCCACGCCATAATCGGCGTCCATGAAGGCTTTCCGCCCGCAAATATCGAGGTTCATCGTGAAGGCGCAAGCGTCAGAACCTCCTACGAGATGCTGAACGGATCGACGATGGCTTTTGTGTCCAGTCGTCTGCGGTTGCTGCTGGGGGGCGCCGTGGCGCAATGCCTCATCCTTAAACCAGATATCCCGTATTGCCGGAAGGATGCCTACAGCAGGATTGATGCAAAAAGCGATTGGGAGAAGGCACGGGAATTGATTGGCGTCCTTTTGCATAATGAGAACACCGGCCAGAATACAGAGCCGGGGATGCTCCTGCGCAAGGCGGATGAAATAGAAGAAAGGCATGCCGCTGAGGCCCGCGCAATCCTAGAAGCGAACGAAAATGTGCTTCAGCGGATCGCTGAACTCGTCATTACCGGGTTCGCTGAATTAAATCTCGTACAGGCACCGCCGCCTGCAGGCCCCAGACTCGTTGTGAATCCCATTGGAGTCGAGGCTGCGCTTGAAGAGGTGGTGAGTGTTCTCCACCCCACATGCTCCGTTAAATAGGGCTAGTTCATCGGGAGAGCCGGCACTTCGTAGCTTCGTGTTTCCGACTAGATTTGAACCGCGCGGGTTCGGCAGAGCGCCAGTATCTTCAGCCTGTGCGCCGCGTCCCGCGATGGCCGATAAGCGAGAAATATTTCGTCGTCGATTTGATATAGGGCCGCCTCATTATCGTGCCAGGGGGTGAAAATCCGGGCATTCTTACTTTCCGATCGCGCATTTCAGATTGGCTACGCCTGAACCCGATGGCAGATTGTTTCGCATGAAGCACATGCTCAAACTCTATGCGGCTGGTTGCCATGAATGGCGGGGGCCACCTGCATGACTGACGGTGAAACGCCCTCGCGTCCGGTAGAAGAAGGCGATGACGGCGCCGGATCGGGAGCCCATTCCCTAGCTGGATATGATTACCAGGTCGACGCGTCGGTATGGCTAGCGCTGGATCTCTTACTGGCAAACAAGATTGCCCAATCGATCGAGCTCGAGCCAGCCACGGAGGAGGATATCGAGGCAGAGCTCATAGAGAGCGAGCCTGGCCGCCTAGCTACGAAAGTTTCCGCCGACGGCTATAAGCTTGTCGTGCAGGCAAAGCTCCGTGGCGGCGATGCTTGGACGGTCGCTGGCATCAATGCGCTGCTGAAGCATGGCGGCGCGCGCCGGCTCTCTGCGGCGCGGCGCCTCGCGGACGCCGATGTTCGGTATCTTCTGATCACCAGCGCTGCGCTGAACGGTGAAACGCGAGGCCTGCGCGTCGGCCGAGCAGGGAGCTGGCCCAAACCAGGTGGAATGCCAGCGACGACGGTTTCCAGCCTTCCCGCCAAAGCTGCCGGACGTGTGGGCGTCATCGCCAACCTCGACGAGGACAAGCTGGTCGGGGAGATTAAGCGTCTCCTGATCGAGCGCTTTGGGGTTCCCTATTCCCGCTGGATAGAATGCCTCCACAAGCTGCGCGAAGAAGCGCGCATGCGCGTTCGGCGGGTCGGCGGTGGCCGGTGGCGGCGCGACGAAGTGGCCCACATTATCCGGGAACATGACGGCTATCTCGCGACATCGCCGCAGCTCGAGAACTACGTCTATCCCAAGAACTGGGCGGCGCTGCGCGAGGCCATGGGCTCGCCCCGATATGCCGCCGTGATCATCGGTCAGTCGGGAACCGGCAAGACTCTCGCGACGCGCAAACTTTACGAAGAGTTGCGCGCAGAGAATCCTGGCATGGCATCAAAGCCGATCCGGCAAGGACCGCAGCAACTTCGCGACGACAAGACCGATCCTCCGGTCCTTTACGATATCGAGGATCCGTGGGGCCGTTTCGACTTCGAACCAGCCAGCCGGCCCTGGAACGACCAGCTTGCCCGCTTTCTAGCCAGCGCTACACATGATCGGCGTATCGTCGTCACGACCCGGCGCGACGTGGGTGTGTCGGCGGGCGTACTCAGCACCATCGAACCGTGGCTGGTGCCGCTCGAGGTCGAGCATTACGGCCCAAAGGAGCGCAGCAAGCTCTATCGAACCCGGATCGGCACGCTGCCTCGCGATGTGCAAATGCTCGCCGCCGATGCTGAAAAGCAGGTGCTCGATGAGCTGGCCTCACCGCTCGAAATCGAAAAATTTTTCGATGCCATGCGAACATCCGGGCGGCCCGAGCCCAATAATGGCGGTGGCTTCATCAGGGCGGCAATGGCTCGCGCGCACGAGGAGTCGATCGAGCTAACGGTCGTCGAGCAGATTCGGGAACGGAACGACGTTGCAGCCGCAGCCGTGATTTGGGGGTTACTGAAGGCGAGCGAGAAGCTGTCGATCCGGACCGTTCGATCGCTGGAAGTCGATCTGGCAGAACGCAGTGACCGGTTCGACCGTGGCGTCCAACCCCTCATCGATTTCTTCGCGGCCGCACGCAATCTGCGTGTCGGCGAAGGAGACGCGACATATTATCATCCTCGCGTAGAAGCCGGCATCCAGGCGGCGTTGAAGCGCCAACCCGTTCATGCTGCCGTCGCGCTTCGGACGTTGATTGACGTGTTGACGGACCCAAACGGCCCTGGGCCTGCCTGGGGATCGGGGATCGCGGCACGCATCCTGGACGCTACAGCTCGCGTGGAGGAGTTGGCTGTGGCGGCGAAACCTGCCACGCAAAATGCGATCGACACGTGGATCGATCAACAGTTCTCAGACCCCGCAACGCGCATTCCTGAGCATTTCCGGATCGCAGCCAGTGTCGGATCGGAGGCGTCGGTCGGCGCGGAATTCGCGCGATACATCAAACATCGACCCGACAGGACCTTCGCGAATCTAATGCACTGGAGTTCGCCGGGGCACGGCCAGGACTGGTACGATCGAATGGCTCATGCACCGCAGATGCCGACCATCGCGACACGGTTCGTCCGCGAGATGCTACCGAATGATCGAACTGGCTACGGTTCCGCGCTCGTGGCCGATCTCGAGCGCTTCGCGCCCGATCTGACCCCTGTCTATCTCGAGGCGACCGCCGGGATCGTTCGAAATGGGTTTGACCCGGTCGTCGACACGTTGGCCGAGGGAGCCTTGCGCGACCTCGACGGGTTCGAATCCATCGTTGATGCCGCTGTCGCTGAGCTCGCGCCCACACAAAGCGATCCCGAGTCCGACCGCAAGGAACGCCTCGCCTACATCAACAGCGTCTATTCCGACGAATATATGGAGCATCTCGCCGATCAAGGCGACGGACACACCGCCCAGGAACTCCTCCGCGCCTATGTCGATAAGGTGCGTGAGGTCAAAGGCTGGCAGCGGCTGGCCCAGCATCCTCAGGCCGAAGCTCTTCAGGCGGACTGGATGCGTTCGCTTGCTGCCGATGCCCGCGAAGGAACGGCGCCCAGCTCAGAGGAGCTCGGTGGTGCCTGGTCGATCGTCCGGGATGGCGAGAACGAAGATGCGATCTGGCACGCGCTTCGTCATCATTGGGACGATGCTTATCGTGATCGTCTCATTGAACGAATCCGGAAAGGGCTCGATGACAGGGATGTCAGAACAGCGGCACTGTCGTGTCTGATTGCCCATCACCGGGAACAGTTGCCGCAAATTCTCGACGGCCTGATCGCTGCTGGTGAACAAGAGCGCGCGGTCGAACTCGCAATCGATCTCGGCCACATCCTCGCTCAGCGCGTCAGGAGCAGGCATTTCCCTGAGCTGGACGATGATGCTCCAAACCCGGAAGAAGATGAAGCCAACGCCGCCAAAAACCAACTGCCCGCGGAGTATGCGGCTATCGCGTACGCCGCCCGCGCGTTGCGAAGCAATGCGGACGAGATCGTTCCGCTTCCGCCACCAGCGGCAGCGTTGCTGGCAGCTACGCCTGGAATACGACCCGACGTTCGGCGGCTGAGGATTAAGCAACACGCGGTGTTGGGAGCTAGCGTCGCGCCAGACATTGAGGCAACGCTTGTTGAAGCCAGGGTTACCTGGGAGGATGCGCATCCGTGTGCCGAGGCGATAGCCGCCGCGATCGTGCTTGGCCTCAACGCCATCGTCGAAGACGCGCTTGACCACATGTTCGCCAACGTCGTCGCGCTCGCGCTTAAGGCGGTCGGCGATCCCTTGGAAGCCCCACTTCCTGCAGGTTTGCTCGAACTGGCAAAGGCGGAGGGGAGTCCGGTCCGGAAAGCTCTGGTGGCGCTATTGGGTGCGAAGCCCCATCCCGAACATGTTCCGACTTTGATGTCTCTCGCACATGACCAGTGGTCTGCTTCCTATCGGCGATACGAAGAGGACGATCACTTCCCCATCGCCCATCAGGCGATTGCCGCGCTTGCGGCACTGACGAGCCTGTCTGACGATGATCTCGAGCGTCTCGACGCGCTCGGGATCGAGACCACCGATCCACAGCTGCGCTACGATATCTTCGAACTCCTCGTCACGCATGGTGGGCGAGCGATGCAGGAGCGCTTGCTAAATCGCGCCTGCTCGCCCGGACGTCCGGCTGTGCGACGGGCGGCTGCTCTTGCCCTCGCCTTCAAATCGGAAAGCCTGGATGCGGCCGTTGTCGCCGACATCGACGCGGCTACAGTCGCGACCCGCATGCCGAGCGTTGCCGCGTCGCTTGTGCTTGTCGCCGCCTATCGTGGCCCAAGCAAATTCGTGATCGAGCTCGCACAGTATCTGGCAGCGCGCCCGAAGCGGCGCATTCTCGTCCTCCTCGCGATCTGGGTAACTCGCGAAGAGCGCCCCGAACTGGCTGAGGCGTTGGAGGCGCTCCTTCCCATAGGCCACGCAGCGATCGCCTGGCTTCGGAGCGGCCCCGCGACGATTGCCAATGATGAACTCGTCAAGGATCTGGGCGACCCGGCGGTCTGCCAGGAGGTACTGCGCTGGCTCAACCCCAAGGAGCCAAAAGCGTGAAAAAGCCATTCGACCTGTTGCGTGAGGTCGCCCGGTTCGGCGTGAGCCAGGGGGTCTCGCTCAACGATCCAGCAATGCCGGCAGCGTTCGGCTTGCATGTCGATGATTCGATGAAGCGGGCGATGTCGGATCCGACTTTTCTTCAGGGCCTTCGTACCGAGGCCATGTTCGAAAACCTTGTAACGAGCCTAGGCGGGGTCATGATGATCAAGCCCGAAGACACGGGTCCCCTTCAATCCGCCGTGCCCATGCAGGCACCGGATTTCCGGATCGTGTTGAAAGATGGGTCGAACTGGCTCGTCGAAGTAAAGAATGTCTACGTGCAGAATGCTTGGCGCCAGCGTCGTAAGATTTTGAGGCGTGATTATCGGCGCGCGCTCAACAACTATGCGCAGGCGACCGGCGGGACGCTCAAATTGGCTGTTTTCTGGGCTCGGTGGTCGATCTGGACGTTGGTCGATGCCGAGCGCCTCGCTCCCGGTGAGCAAGATCTGACGCTCGACATGATGGACGCGATCAAGGCGAATGAGATGGCAGCGGTCGGCGACCAGACCCTTGGATTACGGGCGCCGTTAACGCTGCGACTGACGATGGATCCTGATCGCACCAGCGGCATCGGCGAGGATGGTCGTGTGCTGGTCACCATCGGCAGAGCCCAGCTTTTCTGCGACGGCAAGGAACTCTTGCACCCGCACGACCAGCAGATTGCCTGGACCGTGATGAACTATAGCGACTGGGAAACACCCGACGCCCGCGCTACCATTGAGGGAAAGCGCCTTCTCGCGATCGAGTTCGAGAGCAACCCGCCGGAGCTTAGCTATCAAGGTTTCGAAATGGCTGGCAGCCTCAGCCGGATGTTCGCCCATTATTATGCGCAGCGAACGATGTCCGGCGGTGAGGTCATGGATATCAGCGCACCCGTCCAGGCCGAATGGTTCACTTCGCTTCGTTCGAGAGAAGGCCTGAACCGAATGCCGTTGTGGCGCTTTGTAATGCAGCCAAATTATGAGGCCTTCCAGGCAGTCGACACAGCGCAACACGCGATCGGATTGCTGCGGCAGCCGGCGGTACTCGAGCACAATCGAACGGATTAATTCGGGCTCGCCCCCTTCCTAATGCGGCCCACCGAAGCCAAAGTGTTCGTTCCAAGCACCGGAATACGCAGCGTCCTTCCTGTCCTCCGGGAGGTAGGCATTTCGAGCGCACAGTTAGGTGCGAGTATACCGAGGAACGGGCAATCGGCAGAGTCGCCCACATTGTCGTGAGCCCCGGCGAAATCGTCATCGTACCTGCTGGGATGCTGGATCGTAAGCGCGAAAACCTCTCCATATTTTCGTAGGCGCTGATCTGGCTATGTTTCGCCCCTAGCCTGAGAGGTATCGTAGCGACCATTGATGTAAGAACATTCGTAACAGGTTTCGAAACGCAGGAGGGCCAGCGGCCCTCGCGTATGGCATAAAGCTGCATGCCAACGCCGTCATGCCAGATGATATCCGAACGCCGGAGGAGACTGGGATCACTGCTTGACCGACTGCCGCACGGCTGACACCCCGTCGCATCAGCAACGCCGAGGAGCTGCGCATACCCCGGCCGAGCGATCAGATCTTCGATCCCCACTCAAGCTCAGGCCATCTTCGGCATCGAACGCGCAGATGAAGAAGGGAACCTCGATGCACAGAAGCCATCGGATTAGACCAGTTGGACTCGTAGACCTGGCACTGCTGGTGCGATCACCTGTGTAAAGTCCCTGTCGCACGTAACAACTACATAGTTACGCTCGAGCGCTTGCGCTGCGATCCATACATCGTTCTCATCGACCTGCAGAAGCTGCCCGCTGACGCGGTCGGTCCATGCCTCAACCCAGCGCGGGACCCGGCGGCGCACATCGATCCGGGCCAGGGCGATGCTGGATTTGACGGTCGCAAAGGCATCGGCTGTGTGCCGAGTCACCTCTGCCAGGGGATGGTTCTCGGTCCGGGCCAGGCAGTCCTCGATATGGCTCAGCTCCTGGCCCGCGGCCCGCGCAAGCGCCAGCCCGAACCGAAGTTCGCCGACCGTAACCATCGACACCAATTGGGCAGCATCCGTCGGCAAGGCGGCAATCGCTAACCGCACCGCTCCGTGGTTCGATCGTCGCGCGTCGTAAAGGACCGACACGAGGTTCGTATCAAGCAGATAGGTGTCCATCCGCTATTGGACGTACAGCCTGAGCCGGTCGACTTCGCGCTCGGGCGCCGGCGTGAAGACATCAAGGGCCCACGCGCCGACATTTTCGCGAAGCAAAGGCCCGATATATTCATGCAGCGGAACGTAGGCGGTGAAGTCTTCAGGAATCCAGGCGGTGAAGGCATGATCAACCCGGCGAGCGGGCTCATGTCCTCGGAAGAACTCCAGCAAGCGGCGTTCGAGACGCGGGGGCAGATCGTAAGCCTTGAGTACGGCCGCATCCGCAGCAACGAGCAGACCGTTCAGCCAGGCATCGGCGTTGGCAGGTTTGAGCGCGGCATTGCGGATCGACTGGTGCGCCGATCGATAACGACGCTGTGCTTCGAGAATGGAACCCAGTCGGTCCACATTCGGAATAGGCAGGCGCTTCAGCAGCTCGTTAGTGAAATGCTGGTTGGATGCGTGCTCGGTGAGGAACGCGTTCGTCAGCGGTCCATTGAGGATAGCTTCAAATGCTTCGGTCGGCACTCTCACGTCCGTGGACCAAATACCGAAGAAACCTTGCGAGGCGACAAGGCCGGTCTCGTCGAATGCAGCAGCCATTCGCCACGGACCGCGCGAGAGCCGGGCGACATTGGTCAGGACTTTGGGTCTGTCCCAAGGCCGCGACGGCGGGCCTGGGAACATAGCAGCTGCCGGATCCATGTTGAGATAGACAGTGTTGCGCAGCGCGAACTGACACAGGGAGTCGGCCGGCCGTGCGACACCTGGCACGAAGCCGTCACGCGGTTCGGACGAAACCCCCTCATCCTGTCGCCACCATTTGATGCCGCGATAAACATCGGCGACCGATTCCAGCTTCGGGTATCGGCGCAGATAATCCCAGACCTCGTCGAGTTGACCGATCCACAGGTCGCCCTTGGTCACTGCCCTGGCGAGCCGGCGCTCGGCGGTCACCTTGCCGGTCTCAAGAAACCCCATCCGATCCCGGTCCTCGACAACGGTCGAGACAAGCGCTGTCGTGTCAGCTTCGTCGACGCCACGAAGGTCGCTTGCAACAAGGACTGCCGCTTCGAGCCCCGCGCGCTGGAACACTCGATCGGGCAACGAAGTCAGCTCGACGCGGCGATAGAGCCCGGCGATCCTCTGGCGCAATTCAGCATATTGCTTCTGCCGCAGGAACCCCTGCGGCAGGACAAATCCGATCGCGGCAGGCTTGGCGGCGAGGACCGAGTGCAACACCGCCATGGGTTTTGAAAAGGACGCGGAGGCCGCCGCTGCGGGATAGGCAAGCCGCTCATCGGCGTCGAACTCTTCCCATGGCGGATTGCACAGCACGATCCGCTTGTCCTTGACGGATTGGGCAAGCGCATTATCGACGAACAAGTCACGCGGCTCGATCTTCCACCCATTCGCGTTTGGATAGTCGGCCAGAATCAGCGAGAGCGTTGCGACCTCACAGGCGAAACTATCGAGTTCTGCACCGCTGATCCGCTCGACGAGAAACGCGTGGCGCTCCTCTTGCGTCAGCGTGTCGGGCAGGAGATCGCGCAGATGACGAAGCGCTGCGACGAGGAACATGCCCGCGCCCGCGAAAGGCTCGTAGATCGTGATATCTTCCGGCTCGAAACGGCTGAGATCGACCTGTCCAACGACATATTCCGCAACCTGGCGCGGCGTGCTGTGCGTGCCGAAGCGCTTGCGGGTATCGGCAGTCACCAGCGTATTCTCATACACGAAGGCCAGACTGTCCGACGAAATGTTCCGGAAATTGATTGCGCCGCGAAGTGCTGTCCAGGCCGACGCGACGGCCTCCTGCGAAAGCACGTCGACCGCAGGTCGCGGCATCTGATCGAGGTGATAGTAGCTTTCGATGCCGGCAAGCACCTTGTCCACCGAAGCGTCGGACCAGTTCGCCGCGTCGGGATGGCGGCGATCGATCAGAATCTTGGCCGCGAGCAACCTGAACGTCGTGCGAAAGGCCGCTTCCTCGCCTTGGCAATCGTCTATCCCAGCCAGGAGCTTTCCAATCACCTCACCGAGCAGCCGGTCGAGCTTCGCTTCGATTTCGTGCTCGATCGCCGGCATCAGCCCGAGGTCGACGAATTCGAGCTGATAGGCGGTCTGGGCCTGTCCGAGCGACTTGGCCCGGTGCACGGCATGGGGGCTCCAATTGTCTGCATGACGCTGGAACAAGGCTTCGAGCTGGTCGAGCGGCACGCGGTCGGTGAGGCGGGGCGCACCTTCGGCGCCAACCCTCCACACGCCGACATCGTCCTGACCGATCGAGAACAGGATCGGGGCGCCAAGCGCGCGCCGCCGCTCAACCGCGTCCGCGTCGTGCGGGCCGGCAATGACCCCGAAGGCGGCTGAACGATAGGACTCCGGAACCTGTGTGAACGCCGCGAGCGCCACGCTCTGGTCGCCGCCGGCGTCAGACAAGACATCGGCAAAGCTATAGTCATGGATCAGCGATTCCGGCCGATAGCCGATCGCGCGTAAACCCGCTTCGATCTGAGCAAGCGCGCTCATGCCATCCCCCCCTCGGCCGCAGCCTGCGGCTCGCTGCGACGCAGCCCAACCGCGGGAAAGAGCGGCAATTGGGCAATCGGTTCCGGGACACCAAAGCCGTGCGACAGCGCTTCGAGGTGCGCATTCAGCGCGAGAAGGATCACATCCTCATCTCCGGCCGGAGCCTCGTGAGGGCCAAGCAGCGCACAGCGCTCCAGCCCAAATATGGCGAAGCGGTGCCCCCACAGCGCCGGGAAGGACCGCCCACCCAGCAAATCGCGCGCCTGCGCGAGCAAATCCCGGTGCGCCTGAAGCTCGACGTGAAAACGCGTGCGCAGTACCACCGCAAGACGCAGTAGCAGCACCGTCTGCCAACCAAATTGCGCCTGCTGGCCTTGGCGCGAGGCCGGAACGTCAGGGCTGATGAGCCCGCGTCGCACGGTCCACTCGCGCAGCTGGTCACCCGACAGACCGGTCAGATTCAAAACATCGCGCGATCCGACGAGACGCACCCATTCCTCCAGATCGGGCATGATGCCCGAATCAAGATCGGGTATCATGCCCGATCTAATCGGTAAAGAGCTGACCCTGGGGCAGGCCGGGAGCCGGCGATGCTCCGGAGCGCCCGTGCCAGATATCCGTGGGTTAGATCAAAGGCACCGTAGCCATCATAGGTCAGAGAAAGCCCGCGTCATTGTCGTGGAAGAACTCGGCCGAGCGAGCATACCCCCAAGGCGTCAGTTATCCTATCGTTTCTACGAACAATGTCCTTCCATGGCATACGTGCGTGCCAAAGCGGACAGGCCATATGTCCCGATGTTAGCTCTCAAAAACGGCCGCTGCTTACATCCACGAGCGGCAGCTTACTTGGACGAGCCGCTCCGAAGCGGACAGTCGCGAATGTCCCACTTTCCGCCGTTCCGTTCCGTGTCGAGGATGCGGCCACCCCGACCGGCTTTGCGCTTCCACCCGTTCAGTCCGGTGAGCGTACGTCCCCCCAGCTCCCTGAGCTGACATCATAATGAGCGGGTAACGCCGCCCCGCGCGTGCGCGCGGCCACGCTCTACCTCGCTGACGCTCAACCGAGCCCCCTGCGGCGTCTCGTCGGCATAGCCGTGACGATCGCTGACGAGGCGGGATGCGTGGCATCCCGTTGTGGACGCCGCGCTTTGCGCGCGGCGGCGTTGAGCCTTGACGGCTCCTTGGTGACGGGGGGCGTCGCAGCCCTATAGCCCCGCCTCGCCGGGGCGCAACCCGTCCGCTTCGCTCCCGGGTCCTCCTCTCCGTTCCGGCCCTTCGGGTGCGCCCCGCCTTAGCCGGCGGGGCTTTTGGTTCGCTCCTGCCGCCCCCCGCCACCCTGGCGCCGGTCAATGGCGGTTGAGGAAGGAGTGAAGGAGCCGTGAGCCATACCGAACGTCAGAGCCTCTACGCCGAGGTAACCGCAAGGATCATTGCCGAGCTGGAAGGGGGCCGGTTGCAATAGGTGAAGCCGTGGGATGCGTCAAAATGTCCCTGCATGATGCCCGCGAATGCGGTGTCAGGGCGGGCCTATTCCGGGATTAACGTGCTCATTTTATGGGCAGCAGGGGTCGGCGGCGGGTTCTCCTCGCAGCGCTGGCTGACTTACAAGCAGGCCGCAGCGGCGGGCGGGGCCGTGCGGCGCGGCGAGAAGGGGACGGTGGTCTGCTATGCTGATCGCTTTACCCCCAAGGACGAGGCGGCGCGCGCGTTGAGCGAAGGCGGCGAGGCGCGGACGGTGGCGTTCCTCAAGCGTTTCGTTGTCTTCAACATCGTTCAGTGCGAAGGACTGGACGCGGATCTGGCGGGCGGTTCGGTGCTGCCCGATCCGGTTTTGGCGATTGCAGAAGCGGACCGGATCATTGCCGGGTCGGGAGCGGATTTCCGGATCGGTGGGAGCGAAGCGTTCTACGCGCCGGGTCCGGATTTCGTGCAGGTCCCGCCGCAGGTCGCCTTCCGGGAGCCGATCGACTGGTATCGCACTGCGCTGCACGAACTGGGTCACTATGTCGGCGGCAAGGGCCGACTGGAGCGCGATCAGTCCGGAGTGTTCGCTTCGGCATCGTACGCGCGCGAGGAACTCGTCGCGGAAATGACGGCGGCTTTCACCTGCGCAACGCTCGGCATCCAGCCCACTGTAAGGCATGCAGATTACATCGGGGCGTGGCTCGAGGCAATGCGCGCCGACGAGAAGGCCATCTTCCGGGCGGCCAGCGCGGCCAGCAAGGGCGCCGACTATCTCCTCGCATTCGGGGGGGATCGGTCATGATCCAGCGTATCGCCCTATGGCACCAGCGTAGAAGAGAGGCGGGCCTGCGCGATGCTTTCCCGGAGATCGAGGATCCCGAGCTGCGCCGCCTTCACCGGGCGGTGGCATCGCTGCCAGCCCTGCATCACGAAGTGTTCCGGCTGGCGCGCTTCGAGGACCTGGCGACCGAAGAGATCGCCGTTCGGCTTGGCGTTTCCAGGCGGCAGGCCCACAGGCATTTCGTGTACGCCCTGGTCATGCTCATGCGCTCGATGGAGCGGCAGAAACGCGAGGGGTGGTGACAGACGTCGCTGCCGCCCGGCACGCCGGGCGGCAGCATCTTTTTCACGGGGCGCGATGGCCGCGGCGTGTTCCGAGCTGATCATCGCCGGCATGGAAAAAGCCATCTGGCGACGCGATCCGGCTTTCCCACATCACTGAAGTTCACGATTTTGCAGCGCGGCGCACCGCCCGACTGCTATGCCCTGTCACCTCTGCGACGTGTTCCACCAGAGCAGCAATTATCCCGCCAACGCCCTCCCACGTAAAGCCGCCATTGTCCGGCTCGATGCCTTGCAGCTGGCTCAGGCTGTTCCACTTCCAATACGGAGACAGCACCTGCATAAGGCGTTCGGTCTCGATATCCTCATACCCGAAGCCCGTGGCGTTGGCGTAGGCGAGGGAACGGTCGACGTGGAGACCAATGTATTTGGCGCACCACATGTCCGGGAAGCCGACGTCGAGCAGGTGCGACGACATGGCGAGCTGCGCGACGATGCCGGCAGAATAAAGGTAGCCGGACATGTCTTCATCAGCGGGGCGCGCCATGCCCGCCAGGAATTCGTGTGCCCGCTCGAAGCGGGTGAAACTGAATTTGCGTCCATCGCGCGTGCGCACGAGCCGGACCGGCCGTGCATCGTACCGGCGCCAAAGCGCGCCGAGCTCGGAACTCTCGACGGGCAGGGTGATAATCGCAGCACTCGGCGCTGCAGCGCCAAGGCCGGCTGAAGTCGCAGGAACGGTATTGTCCATATGCACCTCCGGTCCGCGTCAGGGGCGGTAGCGGAAGGTTTCAGGGTATCACGCGGACCGACCCCGAACTCCCGCACGCAAACGCGCGGGAGCCGCCGGAGCTGGTAACATGCGAAAGCACATGCGCCGCCGCCTTTCACCCGAAGGTTTGGACATGCGCGACGGCACCCCGGAAAACCGTGTTTCCCGAGTTTCTTCCTTTCGCGGGATTACCAGTCCCGGCGCCGCCTTTTGCGCAGCGCGCGGCTACGATACCAGACGCGAATCCGCTCGCCAAGTTTTGCGTGAATGATGCGCAGCGCGCCGGCCGTTGGCCCGGCCTCGGGCGACGGCATCGGCGGATTTTGAGATGGCGCTACTTGCCGCGAAGTCTTGCAGAGCGGCCGAGCCGGAACCGCAGCATGGCCCAACGGGTACGCCAGGTAAGCTCGGGCAGCGGACGAACGTCTTGTGGCTTCATGCCCACCCGCCGGCAAATCTCGAAGGTTTTGCGACGGTGCTTCACCGTCTCGATATAGCGCGCGACCTCGGCGATCGCCGCACGCGTCCTATCGATATCGGCATCATCGGGAAGAACCGGCAGCCAGGCCCAGATACCAAGCTGATCGGCTTCCTTGAGTGTCAACGAGAGGTGGAAACGGATATAGTCGTTCGCAGTGCGGTGGCTCGCATCGAACACGACCGGCAACAACCGCCGCAGCTTGTCGAGACGGTCATGATCTTCAGCTGTAAGGCTGGACCAGTCTTTCACTTCAAGCTCGCGCATCATCGCATGAGCCCGGTCCCACTTCGCCTCCCAATCGGGATCGTAGGTTTCCAGCACCTTGCTACTGGGCCTGCCCGACATTCGCGCCTCCTTCGACCTTCGCCTCAGCGTTCGTGCCCTGCGTTCCGGACTGCGCCTGCCGCTGCGACAACGAGGAGGTCGAGGCGAGCCGCAGATTGACGGTCTGACCGTTGATCCGCCCATCGCCGAACCAGACACCGCCCGCACGGGTCCAAGTCAGCCCACGCGGATCGGCGACAAAATCGCCGGCGGGGATATGGGTGAAATGGATGTTGCCCGAGCCGGTGAGGTCGGTGGAGAAGCGGCCCCCGACCACCTGGTTGGCGGCCGCTGCGAGCGCCTCCTTCAGGGTGTCTACCGGGATCGCCAGAAATGCGATCAGCACCTGCTTGCGGGCAGCGTCAGGGTCAGACAGGCGGGAAGTGCCAAGCTCCTTGTCGATCAGAGCGAACACGGTGTTGGTGTAGATCGCCGAGATCGCCAGCATCTCCATGTACCGGATGTGCAGGTCCTCGTCATAGGTCGAAGGCTGGCGATGGGCGCGGAAGAATGGCGTGTCGAACTGCGGGTCGACGTGGCGGTCGTCGATGGCGTTCACCTCCCAGCCCTTGCGCGGTTGCATGGCCAGCGCGATAGGAGCCGCATAGACGATGTGATCAGGATCGAGCGGCGTCACGGCGCGCATCTTCTCGATGCCGGTTTCGGCAATCTCTGCCCGCGTGGGCACGACATGCGCCTCGACCGCGACATCGAAGCGGGACCGGCCATGCGCGCCAGGTGCCAGGAAGATGCGGGCCGGCGCATCAAGCGCCATGCCGCGCGCCTGTATATCGGCGAGGAAGGCATCGGCCATGATCCCGACCGCCGGCATCTCGTACGTCTTGCCGGTCTCGAACCCGAGCGCGCGTACCTTCTCCCATAAGCTCGACAACCCCGAGTTCGAGCCCGAGTTTTCAGAGGCCGATCCAGAAAGCGAGGGTCCACCCGAACCACAGGCCGACACCATCGCCAGCATCAAACAGGGAACGGTAAAGCGCACCGAGATCATCGGTCGTCCTCCACCATGAGTTTGCGCAATTCGGCATGATCGCGCTCAAGGTCGTTGCCGGAACCCGTAAGCCGATCTTCCAAATCTTTGGCCCGCTTGCGAAGGCGGGCAAGTTCGGCGGCCGCATCAGGATCGCAGGCACTTCGCGGCTGACCGTTGGCGGCGGCCCAGTCGGACGCGAAGCCGGCGTTGAAGGCGGCCCGGTCGGCACGCACGACAGCGGTGTCGCGTTCGACCCGGAGGTCGACATGCTGCTGCCAGGTGACCGTCAGCCACGTCAGCATCGCCGCCATGGGCGCTGCGACCAGGGCGCCGGAGGCGAAGCTGTTCAGCCCCAAGGCACCCCCCTCGGCTTGGAAGTCGAAGGCAGAAGAGGCGAGCTTTCAGCTCGCTCAGTTTCAGTCCACACCCTACGCACGCGTGCAGCCTCCAAAGCGTGG
>Ga0247734_1000837_pt1 | contig 25184 bp, 16 predicted proteins | sample UWRJL103311B2_FD_180933 | JGI IMG/M metagenome (GOLD analysis project Ga0247734, IMG submission 180933) | Plant litter microbial communities from Arlington Agricultural Research Station in Wisconsin, United States - UWRJ-L103-311B-2 | ecosystem: Environmental > Terrestrial > Plant litter >...
ATTGTCCTATCGGCAAACGACGAAGATGCTCTAAAGGCTTTGATCAAGAAGCTTTCGGCTCATCTACTACACCCTGGCGTCGAGACCACCGTAGAGGATCTTGCATATACTCTTTCAGAGCGACGAAGTCGACTATTTTATAGAGCCTATAGTATACAGACGAGTAGACAACTGAACCCATCCTCCTTTGTGATAAGCAAGTTGCCCAGCAATCCTATTAAAATTGGATTTATATTTACTGGCCAGGGCGCTCAGTGGCCAATGATGGGAAATGACCTTCTGCAAAGGTTTCCTACAGCAAAAATGATCGTCGAAGCTCTAGATAAAGTGCTAGCGAATCTTCCCGAGCCTCCTACATGGTCACTAATCTCTAAACTTACCGATGAACATGACCCCGACGTCCTCCGGAAGCCTGAGTTTTCACAGCCAATTGTTACCGCGCTGCAATTGGCATACCTTGGGGTGCTCTCTGATTGGGGGATCAAACCTCTGGCTGTCACTGGCCACTCATCAGGCGAAATCGCAGCTGCGGTTGCTGCTGGCTATCTTACGGCTGAGGAAGCAATCAAAGTTGCTTTCTTTCGAGGTTACGCCGCAAAAGAGTTGCCGCCAGCGAGAAAACTCGGTATGCTTGCGGCAGGTGTCTCAGCTGGAGCAGTGGAGAAATATATCAATAGAAACAGTCGTGTTCAAATTGCGTGTATTAACAGTCCACGGAGCGTGACACTATCAGGCACTGAAGAAGCACTGGCCAATATTCTTAATAGACTACAGGCAGATGGACATTTCGCTCGCTTGCTACAAGTAAACTATGCCTACCACTCTTCATATATGGATAAAATAGCAGTGAGATATTCTCAGCTATTACAGGCTCATACTTCAAAACACGGCACAGAACATGACGGAGCAGTGACGATGTTCTCTTCGGTAACCGGTAGTCGATGGGATGGAGCAACTGACTCGACATACTGGCTGCGCAATTTAAGATCACAAGTTCAATTCTTCGATGCAGCCAGAGCTATGATCGAGGGAAAGGAAGGCGTCAACTTTTTGATCGAAGTCGGTCCTTCCAATACACTGGCTGGGCCCCTCACACAGATCTTCGAGAGCGCCTGTTCCCTGATGCTACCACCTATCTACACCTCGGTCGCGGTGAGAGGACCAGAGACATTGATGGCTTTATACGGAGTAGCAGGCAGGCTTTTCACAGCCGGTGGTCCTGTAAACCTTTACCATGTTAATGAGTTGCAGAAGGCATCCCCGTCAGTTTTGGTCGACTTGCCTAATTACCCATGGAACCGTTCCAAGAAATACTGGCACGAAAGCCTGGCGAGCAAGGATTGGCGATTCCGACCTTTCGTAAAGCACGATCTCCTTGGGACCAAGATCCCAGGAACTTCGTGGCAATCCCCTATTTGGAAAAACAAGCTAAGGCTCGATCACATAGCTTGGCTTAAAGATCACAAACTAGGTAATAAGACGATTTTTCCAGGTACTGGATATATTTGCATGGCTATGGAAGCCATGTACCAGGCAGCCTATATGAAAATTTGGAAAGGCGATGCCCCAAAGAAGTATGCATACAGGCTAAGAGACATCAAATTCCTCAAAGCGCTCATTCTGGATGATTTAGAAAACCCCCCATTGATCATGCTTGATCTTACGCCACCACTAGGATCCAATCCATTATGGTATCACTTCAAAATATCGGCTGAAGTACTTGGAACTTGGAGCGATCACGCCTCTGGATTCATCCGCATCGACACTGAGTTTTGGACAGAGAAAGCGCCAGCACCTGTATTGGTACCTTTTGAAAATCCTATGTCACATATAAAGTGGTACAAGAAAATGATTGAATATGGCTTTAACTTTGGTCCTTCTTTTCAAAAGATTATAAACATGGAATCTACCATAGGACAGCGAACAGGCCGATCAAAAGTGTCACTAGAGGCCCCAGCTTCTGGGTGGGCGCAGAGCTTCTACGTATTGCACCCTGCTTGCATGGATGGTTGCTTCCAAAGTGTTACTGCTATATGGGATGACGATGATGAAAATGTCGACACCTTAATTCCTTCTCAGATAGATAGCCTATTTGTGCCTTACAGGTCGCACCAGCCTGAATATGGGATTTCGGTCGCGCACTCTCACTTTCTTGGAGTGGGGAGAAAAGAACTTCTGAGGAACCATGCATTTTCGTGTATGGTGTATCACCCTGAAAACGGAGACCTCTTATTTGACTTGAAAGGATTAAGGTACGCCACGCTAGGCAGTACCGAAAATAAGTCTCCAGCTCATATCTACTGTCAACTTACATGGGATGCTGATATCACGCTTCTCGATGAAATAGGCCTGAATCGAATTACAGACAAAGCTGCAGCAAAAACAACAATTACTGATCACGATCTCAACCTGAACGTCGTACACAGATTGATCGATCTTGTTGCGTACAAGAACCCACGTTTGAATGTTGTTGAAATCAATCTAAACCCCCTGGACTCTTCAAGTCTCTGGTTTGATAACAAAAGATCCATGCCCACCCTACGGACGACTTTCTCTCAGTACACTCTTGCCTCGAGCCGTGCCGATACACTTGTCGAAGCAAGGCAGAAATTCTCTGCAACTGAACAAACTGAGTATCTTGTCGTTGATTTTACACAAGGACAAGCTTCTTTGGAGTCAAAATTCGACTTAGCCATTGTGAAAATGCCACCATATCCGGTTGAAAATTTGTGCCAGTGTTTAGAAGTTGTCAAACGCTGGCTAAAAGAAACAGGGATTGCTCTGTTCATTGACACTAGATGTAATCTCGAGTCAATGGAAGGCATTAGCACTATGGTCGGCCTACAAACGATGTGGAAGTCTAACTCTGTAGTTCTGAGTCGCAAAGGTTATCCCTGCAAACTCTCACCATCTAGAGAACTGTATATCATCCACTTCAAGGATCAAAACACTCAACATCTTCAGAGCGAGCTCAAAGCTTCATTTTCGAATATCTTCACACTAACAGAACCAGGTGTCATTCCGTTGGAGAGCAACGTCCTTGTTGTTTACGAGCTTCATGCGTCAGCTATGTCTAACCTCAACCAGAACCAATGGGCCATTCTGAACTGCTTAGTCCAGAAGCAGTGTCATGTTCTTTGGGTCACAAAAAGTGCACAGATGTCTGTAACTCATCCAGAAAACGCTCTGGTCAACGGCCTTTTTAGAACATTACGTAATGAAACACCGTTCCTGACCATGTTGAATCTGGATGTAGAGCAAGCGTCAGGAAATGCGACAGTAGAAGCTATTAAGAAATGTCTAGATCTTCTCAACCAGACAGAATCCCAAAACTCCGTCGACAGTGAGTTCACAGAGCGTGCTGGAGTTATCAACATTAGCCGCATTATTCCCGACATGTCTCTTAGCAGGATTAACGACATAGCGTTCCGAAAAACCCCAGAAATGATGCCGATCAACAATCCGCAGAGCACAATCAAATTGAGAGCCGAGCGGGTAGGAAATCTAGACTCCCTTCAATACAGTGAGATATATGTTGAGCCACCGCCCCTACCGGCGGGTTGGGTTGAGATAGATGTAGTTGCATCCGGCGTCAACTTCAAGGATGTCGCTAGTACTATAGGACTTATCCCCGAGAATGAGCATTTACTTGGTGGCGAAGGTAGTGGTTTTATTACACGGATTGGTACAGGCGTTGATACCTTTATCCAAGGTGAAAGAGTTGCCTTCTTAAAAAGAGGATCGTTCGGAAATCGCGTTCAGGCAAGTGCCAAGGTAGTGCATGCCATCCCCGACTCTATGACTTTGGATGAAGCAGCTACAATTCCCTGCGTCTTTGCGACATCTATATATTCGCTCTTCCATCTTGCCTCCATCAAAAGGGGGGATCGTGTTTTGATCCACTCGGCCACAGGCGGTGTTGGTCTATCAGCTATCCAGATCTGTCACTATATTGGAGCTGAGGTGGGATATATCATGAATGCTTGGTCTCAACCTTACTGACATAGGTTCAGGTATACGCCACAGTAGGAACACAGGAAAAACGCGATTTCTTACGATCAAATTACGGAATTAACAATGACAGAATATTTTCTTCCCGAAACTCCGCTTTTGCCCAGGAAATTCTAAAGCAAACTGACGGACAGGGTGTCAACATAATCTTAAATTCTCTAACTGGAGACTTGTTAGATGAATCTTGGCGTATCATCGCTAGCGGGGGAACAATGGTTGAAATAGGGAAAAAGGACATACTGGATCGGAATATGTTATCTATGGAACCCTTCAACCGCAACGCTTCGTTCCGAGCCCTGGACCTATCCCATGATCAAATTAACGATGACACATTAGCTACGTATATACCCTTTCTACTCTGTGCCACAACCTATTGTTTGCCTTAGTTCAGACTCCTATATCCCAGCAATTTAATCTGACACCATGATAGCCTTTTGTCTGAAACATTCGATCTTGTCGAGAAAGGCCACCTAAAGCCCATATCACCTATTCAGTTGTTTTCATTCGACAAGATACCCAGTGCGCTGCGACTAATGCGCAGCAGCAAACACATTGGTAAAATCATCATAACGAGAGCTTCAGAGCTAAATTTAAAAGTGCCTGTCTGTCGTGCTTCACTAAGCATCAATCTTCGTACTAGCGTGTCTTATCTAATTGTCGGAGGGCTTCGCGGACTTTGTTCTACCCTGGCGATACATCTGGCTAAGAAGGGAGCTAAGCATCTGGTCGTTTTATCACGGAGCGGCGGTGGTGATCAGAGGTCGGAACAAGTCATAGCCAATATTCGTGCCCTTGGGTGTGAAGTTCATGTGATTCGGGGAGACGTTACTTGCGTCAATGATGTGAGGAACGCATTCCAAAGTACTCATGTTCCTATTGGGGGTATCATCCAAGGGGCCATGGTTCTACGTGTAAGTAAACTTCATACTGAAAGCCCTTTTGTACGGATCCCAACTGACAGGAAATTCCAGGATCGTCCTTTCACCTCCATGACGATAGATGAATACCAAGCTGCACTAAACTGCAAAGTCCAAGGAACTTGGAATCTTCACAACATATCTCTTGAACAGGATTTGAGTTTAGATTTCTTCACCATGTTATCAAGTATTTCCGGTATTTACGGCAGCAAAGGCCAAGCCAACTATGCCGCTGCGAATACATTCCTTGATGCCTTCGCTTTGTATCGACAAGGCCTCGGTCTTCCAGCTTGCTCGGTAGATCTGGGTGTTGTTGTGGATATTGGTTATATGGCCGAACGCGAAGACCTGCGGAATCGATACGACGAGTCCATCTGGCATGTTATTGACGAGAAGGCCCTTTGCAGAATCTTCGAGCTTTCGATGCATCAACAAGGAGGAACGCCTATTAACGCTCAAAGCGCTGCGCAAATGATAACTGGTCTTCGCGTGCCACAACCAAGCGACTCTTTGCTCTCGCGTGACGCTCGCTTTACAGGCTTGTTCTCACAAGGTCGTACAGCAGGCAACCAGGCACTAGATCATCGGGGTCCAAAGGACCTCGAATCGATTCTCGTCATGATCCGTTCGAATGCCGGGGCCCGAGCCATCCTTGATACGACCACCCAGATTATGAACAAGTATCTGATGAAGATTTTACGGGTATCAGACTCGCTGGATTTTGCGCGGCCGCTGTCCGCATACGGAATTGACTCGTTGGCAGCGGTGGAGGTCCGCAACTTCTTAAAGGTTGAACTAAGGGTTGAGCTAACGACATTGGAGATTATTAACTCTTTAACCTTGATCTCTATATGTGAGAGGGTGGTTAAAGAACTGTCAAAAATGAAATAGGAGCAAATCTGCTGCAAGGTTTTCATATTCTTGTAAAGCAATCGAATTGGGAGACTTATGAGGGTTTCAATGGCAGAGTGATACAAACCACACGAGATACTTGTTGCTTGATCTAAATATCAAAACCATTTCCAGAAAGAGGATGAGATACAATAAGCAATAAATATTGCTCCTAGAACTTCCGTCACTTCGCTTGTCACAAAGAGAAAGGGGTCCCCCAGATAGTATAGTTATTCGATCCGTAGAGTTTCCATCTAGCATCAAATCATATTACAGTACTATTGTTTGTAAATTTGGTGCATTCAGACAAAGATATTTTCCTACCCATATCAAACTGCAAGCACAAGCACTAGCACTTGTGGCATCAGCACTTGATGCTAAAGGGAAACCGAATGTATCAATCATGAATCTTCTCATCGCTCTTCAGTACCACACTACAAGTCGGTTGACGGATGAGACGTTTTACACAGCGTCATTGATCGGAGAGGATGTCACTACCTTAGTATTTCTCGCTTCCCCTGAAGCCAAATGGCTGGCTTCGTTTCCTTACTGCGCCAAAGTAACGTTGGAATGTCTTTACATATCTTGTTCTGTGGCGGAGAGAATTTGAAGATCGAGAAGCTCAGATGGATACTAAAATCATTCTTGCAGATGGGGACTGTTGGGCAATGGCTGCTCTAAAGCTTCAATAAAGATAATGCTGCACAAATTAGTGAGGACGGCTTAGTATGCCGTTGTTCGGGACTCATCTTTGACATCAATAGCACATGGGGAGACTGTATCAGAATTTGGCTTCCAAATGAGGCTTAGTGCAAGGCTATGCCTCGAGGTGACAGAGACAGACTTGAGGTCACTCAGAGCTGAAAGAGATTGGTTTGAAATCAAATTCAAATTCACGCATGGCGGTCGTGGTTTCGACAAAGTTTGATCTATTCGGAGTGCTAGTGTCGATTCCTGGCGCGGCACCTTAGATTTAATAAGCTTCTCAGTAATAAGAGGTGATATTTTGTGTAAAGTGTATGTGTTTTGTGATAATATGTGTGACGAATGTCTTAGTAATATTATCTTTTTTTTAAGGGGACGAGGCGACCCAATGACCAGCTCTGGTGTGTATTGGGTGAGTCTCGCAGCCTTCTTATGACAACGACAATCAAAACATCTACTTATTCTTATGTTTAAAGCTGAGAGTAAAGTCCTCTCTTCTTCCTAGGTTTAAACACATCAACGCTGCCGCATGAGACTTCCGGTATATTTCAAGACTCTAGTGGTCAAAAACAAGAACTTGAAGCTGAATACAGATGGTGAGAAGCTTGGTTTCACATTCATACCTGCCTCTCTAGATACATAGGGGGCAAATGAAACCAAACTACAGTTTGCACAAACGTGACGATCTAAGTTTTTTGTGCGTCCGTCTAGACCAACCTCTGATACTTAAATCCGTGTTTCGCCTTTGCCTAGGTTGATAAGGTTGCGTTGTCGCTTCACTAGCGTGGTCGCAACGGTTAAGTGGTTGATATGTTTTCCACTCCTCCCACACAAACCCTCAACACCATACAACATTGTAACGATTAACGAATCACCACAATGTCGTCCCCACGATCAGAATCACCCCGACCAAACTTCCGCCGAAAAGGCATTGAAAAGCAACGCCTGCCAATCCTCAAAACCAATTCAGAAAACAATCGCCACCAGAATGGTGACAACCCCGACCTTGACACCGAGCCTGTGGGGAAAAGAGAGAACGATCCTTCTTCCAGCCCCCAAGCTAGTCAATCACTAATCCCATATAACCAGAACACACGAAACGATGCCAAACTTGTTGCAATCGAAAGTTCGGATGCTGCCAGTGCTTCAAGTGATGCTCTGCCAGGAAACAGAGAACAAATGTTCATCAACGAGTGGTTGAATGCGCTTGTAGCTCAAGACGAACGACGGCTCGCCACCCAAAGCTTCGTCCCCCCAAATACCGAATCTAATGTGAAAATGGAACCACAGGTTGGAAACATGGCTGCCATAGAGGCAAATACGCCGTTGATGCTTGATCCCTTGTCAACGGCTATCCCAAAATGCCCTCAAATTACAGATCTGCCGGCGGTAACGCCTGAACGACGTAGGGCCACCATCAATTATACCATCAAGACCGAAGCCACTACCAAGGGGGCAAATGACGATACTCCCACGGTAGGCGCTGCTCCAAAACCAGCACACTGTGGAAATTTTCAGCAACCTGGACATAAGGTTATGACTTGTAATCATATTGGAAGCAGTGGAGCTGTCGAAGCTTGCCCAATATGTAACGAGAAGCATTTTGCCGGTGGCTGCCAGTGGTTCAGCCAACTATCCGCCAGGGATGCATACTACCTTTTCGTCAAGTGTCGAGATGGTAGACCCCAAATCGCCTCGCCATTGATCTGGCAAAGTATTCCACGCCCACAAAACGTCCCAGAAGGAATGCACCAGCCCCACAGCCTACGACATGCCAAGGAGTATGCTGCTCGGCACGGCGGTCAATATCCTCAATACGAGACGCATAGAGACGATTCTGCCCTGGAAGAGAAATTGCCCTCGTTTCCAGAAGGCATCACCAACATCCAAAGTTTTGTTGCGCCGGACTTCAAGAGCAAGATGTCCATCAAAAACATCATCGAGAAATCAGAGGCAGCCAAGAAGAAAGAGTCAGATGCACTCGCTTCTCGGACTCAACAGCCCACTGAAGCACAAAATCGTCGGACCTCTACAGCAGCTGCAGCGCAAAATCTTGCGCCTTGTACTTTCTGTAGAAAAACTGACCATACATCGGCAGCCTGCCGCAATCAGACAGGGACTACAGTGGTAGAACCCTGCCTGAACTGCGGTAGAAAGAGCCACATTACCAAAGAGTGCAATGACCCATGCAAGTACTGCAATCGTGCGGGTCATCAAGCACCAGACTGCCCCAGCAGGCGGCAAGAGCAAGTCGCACCAGCCTGCCAGAATTGTGGTCGATTCAACCACAAGACAGCAGATTGTACACGCAGACTTCGCGCATGCCAACACTGCGGCCTGTACGATCATCAAGCGGAGAATTGTGATGTTAGACGGCAACACAACTCTTCGCGCGACAGGTCGCCAGTTCGCAACAGTCGTCGCAGAAACTATCTTTCGAGATCTCCAATCCCTGCATATGAATCTGCTCTTCAGAGACAGATCAACCAGCAGACACCAGCATATCCACCACAGTTGTCGTATTATGCACCCCCCCAGCAGACGCCAGTCTATCCCACACAGGTGCCATACTACGCAGCACCACAACCATACTATCCCCCGATTCAACTGCAAGTGCCAGAAGTTCGGGAAGAGATTAGAGGTAATCGCGACACCCACGATGGTGGTCGTCGCGATAACGATACCCGGGGCAGTCGCCCCCGGAATGCCCGCTCTAGATCCCCACGTCCCGAGTTCCATCGACGTAGGAACTAGAGTGGTGGTGGTAACGAGTTCTTGAGTCTTGATGACTCAAAATAGCTCTCTACCTCCCAGAAATCAATAAAATCCCTTTGGGTTTAGAAAGGTTAGGCTTGAAAGCTCGCTTTTTTCATTTTGTTCGGTCTCTGACCGACAAGAGGAAGAAAGCCGACTTCTACTTGGTATAGTTTTCTAGGAAAATAAATGCGGAGTCGAAGTTTTCATGTAACCACAAAACGCCGAGATATGTAGAATATTTGAATGGGAAACTGATATTTTTGTGCAGGGTCACATTTTACAGAAGATTGTTTGCGGGGAAGTGTTGGTCTGTGTGTCTATTCTATCCCTGGCTTAGCCTACAGTACCAAGCAATTCCAACGTAGTTATCAAACTATAATTCAACGACCATCCTACCTCCGGGTTGTCAGCATCTAATCCACCTACTCGATTCAGTCTCCTCAACTGCGGCTCCCTTGGCTCTCCAGACAACTAAATGCTGAAGGTTCGTAGCCAGCACCGCGTACAGGTGGGAGTCCGTCTTTGCTGGCCGATGTGTTCATGTTATATCAAGAGCACACTAGTCGATGTCATCCAGACATTGGCTGAGTGATATACTCAGTCTAACATGCCATCAAATATGTCTTCGCCATTGCGTAGCCTGGTTTGCAGGTCGATTTCCGCCTGAGTTAGCGGAATTGATGGTGTAACATACTTCATCCACCATCTCGAAGCTTCTCGAGAGGTCGTGAGAATGGTCCAAGAATCGATCATGTTCTTGTGTATGTACGATGCATCAGCGAGCAACCTCCCTGCTTTCCGTGAAAAGTCCTCCTTGAAAATTACTTTGAGTTCTTTGATGTTCGAATCAAATACTAGAAGCAGATTCGAGGACATACTTGATGTAATATATACATTCTCTGCATGAGAATATCCCGAGAAGTTTGGACTGCAGCTACTGTTCAGTCTCTCTATGTCGAGATCACCTAGTGACGAAATACATCGGTGTATATGCCAAAGTATATCTTCCTTTGTTTGAAATGCGACTTCAAAATCTTGAATCGTCTTCCTGACAAAGGGTTCAGACAAGTGATGTTGCGCACACAGACCAAGCTGTGCTACCGCAACACCAATCATCCGAAAAGTGAATTGCATCTGAAGTGATGGATTGGCAGTAACCTTGCCAAGACAGATCACGATAATCCTCATCATGAATATGTCAGACCACAGCTGCACTCTTCCGGCGAGCTCGGCGACAACGCTGAGGATTGAGGATGCTGGAACGTTTCCCTCATGGACGAATACCGCAAGGCGGCAAACCAATTCAATATCACTTAATGATTGATGGTTTGCCTTGTCTGTCAAAGCTGAAGCTCCGCGGACTAACATGCACCATGGTCTTGCGCCAGTAACTTTCAAATCTGAAGGCAATGATTCGCTGAGCAAATCATGTGCTATACTGGTCCAGCATGGGCTTTTGGGATAGTGTCCGGGAGCTCGTGCAGCCAACCATGCTGCAAAGTTCTTGATATACAGTGCCGACTCTGCTCTTGCACGCTGTAGATTCTCAGAGTTGATATTCTCATTCTCGGCACTCAATGTCTTGCTTGTCTGAAGTTCTGATCGGACATCCAGGAGTCTTGCATTGAAGTCGTTAGATCGACTGAGTTCTTGCTCTAGCTTTTGATTTGATGCCTTTAAGCTTGCCAATGTTTCATCCCTCTCATTAGTGGTATGCTGTATCAGGTTGCTTTGGCTCTCTGCGTGTACCTTCTGATCATTTAGAGCCTTCTCGAGGCTGGCAATCTTTGTTTGTTGCCTCAGAATTTCTTCAGAATGCTGGGACACAATAAGTTCTTGCTCCTTGCACCTGGCAGTTTTCTCGTCTATTGTATCCAACCGCTGAGCCGCGATAGATTCATGCTCTTTGCCACTGGCAATCAGTTTTTCGATCGTGTTCAACTGCTGACTGGCAACAGATTCTTGTTCTTTGATCTGAACAGACTGTTTGGCCACCACAGCTTCCTGCTCTTTGCCACTGGCAGTTAGCTTTTGGATCTTTGCAGTTTGCTCATTAATTATGTTCGACTGTTCGATCACAGTAACTGCTCTATCTTCGCTGTTGGCAGACAGCGTTTCAATCTTCGCAGCCTGGTCTTTGATTTTATTTGCTTGCCTGTTTGCAAACTCTTTGTACCGTCTACCCTTGTCAATCAAATCCTTGATATTCCCAACCTGGGCATCTATCGTAGTTGTTTGTTTTGTTAGGAGACGTTCCTGCTCATCGATCTTGGCAGATTGCTCTTCGATGACAGTCGACTGTTGAGTTGCGCTCCGTTCTTGATCCCTGGACTTCGCAGTTTGCTCCTCAATGACTTTCCCTCTTTTCTTGAACTCCTTCATGAGTTCTTCATAATTCTCCTTAATTCGAGCTTCATTGACCTCAAAATTCTTCTTAACAAGAACTGCTCTTGCTTTGGCAGCATCCAAACTTCCCTCAGCGTTCCTTGCCCGCTGCATTAGTGCAGCCCGTTCCTCATCCAGGAAAAGTCTGCCCAACTCTGGGCTCATCTCTCGGAGATAGTCAAGATCTCCTTTCGCCGAGTAAATCACTGCTATGGCCATGTCAAAAACTTCTCTTGGAGGCATCTGCTTCTGTCTGGCGATGCTTTGGATATTTTGGTCGATCGACGGAGCGGCGTCACGTTTCAATTGACACTTCTGCTCGACTTCTCGCAGCTTCGCATTGCGTTCAGCATGGACGGCGACAGTTTTTTCGTATTGAGATTGAATATCATGCAAGCGGTTCCAGTCGTCTGCAAGAAATTCATCCTTTTCTAGAAGATCTAGGGCTTTTTCCTCCAGCGCTTCATGGTCCTCAGTAAGGCGACTGACGTCTTCAAGGAAATCGGATTCGGCGTTCCGCAATGTAGTTGAATCGACGATTATCGTACTTTGTGTGTGCTGGCTATCCATTTTGTAGTTGGTTTACTAAAGTTCAACGCCTTGGATGTCAAGGGTGTTCAGGCTGCGGTTGAAAGATTGTATGGAGTGCATGCCAAGAAATCTAGCGGCAAGCCACAAGCGTTTCCTAATTTTGTGGTGATATTGTATACGCTCCTGTATCACACACGGTGTGTGAACTTTCTCAAAGTCGTAAACCAACCAACTAAAAATGTCAGACAAGGGGGCGAAAGAGTTTGTAACTTTAATTTTGGCGTTTGATTCAAACCTTATACTCTTATATTAATACTCTTCTATTACTAGTTCCTTGGTTAACTTTCCTCTTTTAAAACCCAACCAATGCCAATTACCAGTGTACCTTCAGCCATGAACATCACTGCATTTATAACACTGTAGATAGCTCCCCACTCGAATCACTTTTCTTTACACAAAATGTCATTTGCTTACGATAGCTGCAAACTGGCACAAGATTCCTCATCAATCCGGCTGCTGAAGCTTCACCATGGTTCCCCCGAAGATCCGATCCGGTGCAGTTTCAAAGTCGTGAGTTTCGACGAGAGACCCTCGTACATCGCGATTTCCTATACTTGGGAACCCGAAAACCCCAAGACAGCAATCCTGCTAGAAGGCAAGAACCTCACCATCGGCTATAATGTCTCAACCCTGCTGAAAGAATTTCGAGACCCGCACCAAGATCTTTGGCTTTGGATAGACGCTATCTGCATTAACCAGACCAACCAGCATGAGAAACAAGAGCAGATCAAGTTGATGGCAAATATATATAAAGCTGCTTCGCAAACATGGGTCTGGCTCGGAGAAGCTGCGGACAACAGCGGATTGGCCATGGGGTTTTTGAAGCAGTTTGAAGCGACGCAGTTGAAAAGTCTAGAGACGGATCCAGATGGAGAACCATGGAAATCGTTAAGGCTGCTTCTTAGAAGGAGGTGGTGGTCAAGACTTTGGGTTTTGCAGGAGGCAATGCTCTCAAAGGAAGTAACTGTCTGCTGTGGGTCTGATAGGGTACCTTTCGGGCAGTTTGTCGTGCTTAGACAGTGTGAAAAGGAACATTTAATCGAACTCACTCGTCGTTTTGGTGGGCTCCAATTGTTTAATACTGGTGTACCTATGGAAGGAGCGTTGTTGAGTTGGGACTTGGATCGGTATAGGATTGAAATTGGACGTATGCGACTGCATGAGTGGTTCTCCTACGCCATGTTTTTTGATTGCTCGGTAGAGCATGACCGGATATATGGCTTGCTAGGGCTCATTGGGGAGGCCGAACGTGCGAAGATATTAATCAACTACGATATGCCTATAAGAACTTTGTTCACCCGAGTGGCTTTCGAGACATTGAAACAGCGGGGCCTCGAAGCGCTGCACGTTGGGTTTGTGAAAAGGAATAAGGGCTTGCCTTCTTGGGTACCAGATTGGACTACATCAGAATTAATCACATATCTTGATGTGTGGGTATCGGATAGGAGCTCAGGAGGGGGAGATAATCGAGGCTGGGACATTTCAACCTTGGCTTCATGGACGTGGAACCGCATCTGCAACATTGCAACCTGGAAGACATGGGAATTGCCTGATATTGACTACAAGGCTGCCGATGGCACTCTTGCCATTTCCCTTCGTCGAGAACTTCTCGCAGTCAAAGCTATTATATTTGATACTATCGAATTTGCCTCTCCGAATCCATTTGAAGAACTGTATGGTGGCACAGATCTCCTCGAGTACGAACGATACCGGGAGCGACGAGAAGACTCAACTGTCAAGTCTTGCTTAGCCTGGGAGAAACATGTCAATTCTCTCGAACCAGATCCTTACCGTGCGACGTGTGGCCGTTACGAAGCGTTCTGGCGAACATTGATCACAGATCGAGATTTCAATTGGAAGGGAGGTGCCTCTCTGGCATCTTGGGCTAAGCTTTTTGAAATTTGGATGAGAAGAAGTGGCCCGCAAGATTCGAAAGAGAGGAAGCAGCTTATGTTTGACTATTATTGTCTAGCAGTGACGCGCAGCATAAATCGTTCATTCATCACTACAAAACTTGGTTACATGGGGCTAGCACCTGCAAGATCGCAAATAGGTGACGTTGTATGTGTGATCAAGGGAGGAAAAGTGCCATTCGTTTTAAGAGAATCCCCAGGTGGACTTTACCAATTTGTGGGTGAAACCTACGTACACGGAATTATGGACGGAGAAGTCGAGGGGCTTCACAAGGAAATACATATCGCGTGATCAAAATCTTTGCAAGCAGAGCTCACAACCAGATGGCTTACAGGGATAGAGGTAAGTACTTGCAATAAAGGAAGTAAGTAGTGTTGTTTGAGCTTCCTGTAGTTATAGCTTTCCTAGAATAACAGTTTATTCCACTTCTTTCCTACCTACTACAAATAATAAAGCCCTCTATGTTTCCCACATCAAAGGGATCACGATCTCGGATTCTACTTTCTTGGCGGCCGGTTAAGTTTACCGTTATCCGCTCCCGCAGTTTGTAATCCGATTAAGCTAATATAACAATAAGTTTAAGTGCATCCACGTTAAGCAGAACGAGGCAGCAGTGAGATGTACTATTTCAGCGAAACTAGCTGCTGTCAAGTTTGGAAGGTTAGTAGAGCATTAGATATGTCCTGATTGAAATGTTCACCGTATCATAGGATCACGATCGCCAATATTCGTGATTTCCACCGCCGGCTTCTTCGGCTAGTTCATCGCTGCTGAGGCTGCTGTGATTGATTGCCGGCTTCCTTCTGGTCCACACACCATCTACAACCAGCTCAACAATTATCCTTTTAGGACTCCGAAGTTTACCACAACAAGCAGTAAATCTACAAAGCAACTTGGTACTCGATATCGCAAGTTATTCCCAGGACAAAACACATAACAAAAGCGTGCCTAAATGCGTTAACCTCCATTTCTAGGTGCTGTAGCTTCTGTCTGGCCAAGAATCCATACTACATTTCACTTGCGACTATTAGATTTCTCATACCAAACTCTCGGGATGCCTTTCAAATCTTCTCAAAATGGTTTAATCTCCCGCGAGGCTGACCAACCTTCTGCGAAAGCCGCACAGTATGTTAAGTCAAAATCAAGTCTCGAAAATTAGAGATCATCTAATAACTTTCGACTTATGGTAAAAATAGCTAACCAGAGAAAACTGCAGTGTCAACATGATGATGGATACTGTAATCGCCAATATGCCACCTGAGGTTTACGTGGTATCCTAGGGGGTTTATTATGTGTTGATCCAAAAGTCACCACTAGACTCAACGAACTTGCAGTCGCATACCTAAGCAATACTCGTCCTAGCTCGTATCCTCAATTTTTCAAATGTGGCCAGTATCCTACCGCAACTTCTTATCTGGGCGATTTTCAATATCGCTATGGATGCCTGATGGGTTTTGGTTTGGAATTCGAGAGTATCGATCTTTTACTAGAGGTTATTCGTCAGGTTCAAGCTTTGGTTCTATTAGAAGGAAAGGAGATTCCTGGGACACTTATGTATTTGCTTGTAAATTTAGATGCGGATATTGTACAATCCATAACCGCAGTTCAAAAGGAGCTTCTTACTACTTATGGTCTCGGGAAAACGACGAAAGTAGAAATCGAGGTGATTGAATGCAAAGAGCAAGCTGAGCAACTTGGCAGGAAATTCATATTTGCTAGAGGACTATCGCGAATTCTAAAATTGGATGAACTGCCTGAAGCCGTTGGGCCAAAATTTAGTAATGGAAATTTTGCCAAAGCTGGCCCTGTCACAGATCGAAATCAAGCAGATTCAGTTGGAGAAACACATTATTCCAAGAAGGTTTATAGGTACGTATCTATAAAAGTTGAAAGTTTTTTTCAGAATTCTCAAACCATACCAAATATCAATTCTTTACAGGTTTGTGGCAATTCTTTAGCCCAGCGTGGGGAGCAGCTTCTATAACCAAAATCAACAAAGACTTTAGGCAACACTGTGGATGCTGGCTCTACAGCTGACGGTATGTGCGAAAGATGATTCTTCGCCTTTCAGAATCTAATCTATAATTATAGATATGGTAGATTATTACGGGGATATGGAAGTGACATTTGGCACATTTAGAAGTTCGCAGCTAGATTCTTAATATATTAATTATGCTACCAAGTACTACGTGTTTGACCCTATCTTTATGACTAAGGATATCGTAGAGACTAATACCTCAGAATGGCCTCTAAACATATGTGGGGTTGTGTAATTATGATACTCGGCATTTGAACGAGATTCTTGAGAGCGGTGTTCGTATTGTTTCCAACCAGGTCCAGGCCGTTATCGTCATAATACCCCCTCCCTCTGAAATTTCATCCAAACCGAAAATACAGTTCTCACTTACTGATTTGAGACCAACATTCAACATGGCTGAGAGCTGTCTCAGACACAATTTCAAACTCTTGACATACGGCTCTTTATGCGGCGGATTTCTGACTGATAAGTGGTTGAATGTTCCTGCTCCAAACATGTTCGCCACAGTCATGACTCCGAGTCACAAAAACGTTCAAATATATGATGCCCTGAGGAACACATGAGCTAATTGGGACCTAGTATCTTGAGATGATCACTGTCTGGGGAGGCTGGACTCTCCTGCAGCAGTTACTGTCGACACTTACGATAGTCGGCAAGAAGTACAACGTATCTATCACTAACGTTGCCACATGATGGGTTTTGGATTACGAGTATATGGGTGCTGCGATTATCGGAGGACCAGTGGGAATAAGTGAACACATGGATGAAAATTTGCAGGTGTTCTCGTTTAAGCTCGATGAGGATGACAAGGCTATTATATAACAGATACTCGACTGGAGCAGAGCGGATGATGTCTTTGCTGCTATGGGGGATTGCGGAGCTGAATATAGATAACTTTCTCAGATAGATTTGCTAGGTGTATATAGTGCAATGTTATAGCTGTTCTCTGTGAAACGATGAGTGGTGATTTAAATCGCACCCGGCTTGCATCGCTTTTTGATTGACTTTTGTGGTATGTAATGACTCGGAACGTCACCTGTGAATCGTATGAACCGGATTCGAGAAGGAAGCCGTATAACCGAACTATTAGTATGAGAATATATTACTAAACAGCAACGCTATACAACGGAAGCTGGTGAAGAACATGATTTGAATGTGCGTTGACTTCATCAAGGATTAGACCCGATCGTAATGTTTTACCTTTACTAAGCTTAGTACACCGACACCCCTATATCTGTCGTCTATATGTTACAAAAGTCAAGATCTCGTACTGATACAAAGTTCTTGGAGCTTTAAGATCTCATGTTAATGGTTTGTAAGGTTCTTGATACCTCCTTAACATCGTTCGAATCTGGAGGGGTCCTCATCATCGCTTCGGAAAATGTAGCGATATCACGCCCATGAAAGTAGTATCAAAGTACAATCCTTAGATTAGAGAGAGGGGGCATCTCGTATCAGGTGCCAGCGCTTAATAAATTTTATCTCAATGTATAGTTGCCAAGTCTTCAGTAAAAAACCCCTACCAAAATCCCCCTCGAGGTTCGAAAATCATCACCAAGGAAGACTTCTGCCATAACGCATAGACTTTCTCATTCTCGAACGCTAGGCTTTCCCTCTCAGCTTTCCAATCAAAATTCCATAGCATCCTCGCCAGTACCAAGCTTACTTCCATGTACGCAAGACTTTTTCCAATACAGCTGTATGGGCCAGTGATGAATGGCTGAACAACATCAAGATTATCATCTTTAAATTCAAGGTCGTTCAGCCATCTCTCTGGCTTGAATTCGCTTGGCAAGCGAAAATTCAATTTCGATCGGTTAGCGCTGTATTGGGTTACATAAACCACAGTCTGATATTGTCAGTAAGCTTCCGAAATTTGCATTTTGGAGGAACGTACATCTTTTGGTATGAAATGGCCCATGATAGTCTCGCCCTCGCTGATGACTCTACGTGGAAGTCCCACAGGAGTGGGTGGATACAAACGGAGAGTCTCTTTGATCACCGCCGTAAGATACGGGAGTTTCTGCACCTTAGCCCAAGAGATTTCCTTTTCGCTAGTAAATGCAGTGCGAATCTCTGCAGAGGCCTTTGAAGCCGCACTCTTGTTTGTCGCCAAGTAGTATGTGGCCGCCGACATTGTTGTTGCCGAGGTTTCACTTCCAGCCATTGTCATCAAAGCAAGATTAGCCTCAAGTTCACTAGTAGTTATTTGTGCGTTGTTTTTAGCCAGAGAGCCAATAATACTGTGGTCAGCTTTTGAGTGAGCGTGATTACCGCATTTGTCTCGAATGACAGCAAGGTGCATGTTTCGCTTTTCCAGCAAGCTTTTCGGCAGTAACACCATGATGACCGTTTTGAGAAATGAATACCGTTCCATTAATGCAATGTAAGAGCTATGTCGGATATTTTGTAACACCACAGCAAGCCAGGGATGATACTCACCATTTTTCAGGCAATCAAATGATTCGCCATATATTAGCTCTCCGATGATATCGAAAGTAGTCCAATTGTACCACTTGATCATGTCAGCAACTCCACCAGTGTCCTTGATCTGACCCTGGAGCTTCTCCATAAGAAGATCAATGTTATTAGTTATAACAGTCTCGTTCTGGCGGAGAGACCTGTCCGAAAAGAAAGGACTAAATATCTTGCGGAATCGAGCGTGACCAGCCTCATTCGCAACAATGATATCATCTTGACCTTCTGTGAGGTTCGCATACCATTTGGGATCGCGAATAAACGATTTGCCGCTTTTTATACCATAAATCTCATTCCATGCCGATGCCTCTATGAAAGATAGCTCGTCCGGGGCGACTCTGACAATCGGGCCGTAGATATCGTGCATTTGCTGAACAGATTTGTGTAATTTCCCGGATAGCCAGTCTCGAATCCATGGGAATCGTGAGATAGCTGAGATTCGAGGTCCTGGGAATTTCCGGAACGGGTGAAGGAAGATGTTGTACAGCGCTGAAAACAGGAAAAAAGTGGCAAACTGGGTCGAATTTAGCAATTCGAATTCTTATAGATATGCTTCACTTACTGATATAGTTAATATGAAACCAAATAGCATAATGCCATTGAAGAAACCCATAATGATGTTTGCAGGGTATTTGGCTGAGTTTAGGATCTTGCCAACTGTTTTTCTTTCGTCAGGTGCGCCTTCACAGATACAGTAGATTGGGACTTGAGTGATTGCAGGACAGCAAAAACTAAGAGTGGAGATATGCCAGCTGAGAAGCCGAAAACGGTAAGTAGACTGATTGTGTCCTCCGCGGAGGTCCCAATCAGAAAATAATGCTAGTGCACAGCGATGAGCTGCATCCTGTTGCTGCACCTTAGCGGGAATCTAACCAAGCACCCCTCCATTTTACAGATAGGGGGCAGGAAGTTTATCCAGTTTCGTAGTAACATTCTCATGCATGACAAGCTAGGGTGCCTGATGATATCTAGACATAGGAATCTTCCATTTACTAAACACACCCTCTTTCTTGGGGAGGTACAGATTACATAAAGCAACGGCAATGTGTCACTCACCTGACAATGACTAGCATTGTGCATGGATCTTTAATACCATGGCAAATCCTAGATACATTCAACACGAAGATATAAAAACGGAGTCTTTCCTCAATGATACAAAGATGAATAACAGTATTTATGAGATGCCTGCTCAGGAACCAAGCACGCCTCCTTACGATAGCTTCGACGATGCAAACCGGAAGAGCAAGCCTAACGTTCTACCTAGTCATTGCGCTTTACAAAACGGCCTGGCATATCCACAATCTTTGCATCAGAAACGAATGCAAGACGTATAAGTGTCCATCTATTTGCAGAGCATAGCTAATGTATGTCCAAGATTGTGCTTGCTCCCTTCAAATATATCGAATGTCTACCATCCAAAGGAGTTAGAAACATCTTAATTGATGCATTGAACGTATGGTTCAAAGTCCCAGAGGCTTCTTGCAATACCATCCGGGAAGTGGTAGCTCTGTTGCATACTTCATCCTTGATGTAGGTAAATTACCACCCGAAATATCCTCCCAAGTTTACAACGTGTAGGTTTGATGATATCGAAGATGGCTCTGCCCTTCGTCGAGGGAAACCGGCCACGCATAAGGTATTTGGAATTGCCCAGACAATCAACTCTTCAACGTATATCCTATTATCATCAATTGCAAAAGCCCGAACATTGTGTAACCCCGAGTGCACTAATATTCTGGTTGGTAAGTTTCTTAATTTGCTTTTATCTTCGAGAATCTTGCTAATCTGTGCAACTAGACGGGGTGTACAAAATGCTAGAAGGTCAAGGCATGGATCTTTATTCTACATATTTGCTGGAATGTCCACAAGAGCACGAATATCTGGAGATGGTAGATCGCAGTACATATCCCATTTAAATCTATTTTGGACTCACTTGCTGATCCGTGAGCAGAGACTGGAGGATTATTCCAGATTGCTTACCTTCTTATGCGAGCAGAGTCGATGGAGAAATCGCAAGTTCTACACTCTACATTTCCAAATCACTGAGAACTAACTCACTTGCAGAATTCCCAACCTTGACACTATTATGATTGTGCTTGGTAGATACTTTCAAATCCGAGATGACTACATGAATCTGGCGTCAGCTGAGGTTTGTCCATTCTCAAGATGCCTGATCCCTAAGACTGACAATTCACCCTCACAGTACACTGGCCAAAAAGGATTTTGCGAAGATCTCGACGAAGGCAAATTCTCTTACCCTTTGATCCACTGCCTAGGAGGGACAGGTTCCTTCTTCCCGAGCATGCTGCATTCGTTAGAACTTAAGAATATATTTGCTTCCCGTGCTCGCTTAGAGGGAATTGGGCTTTCATCCGAGGTGAAGTGTCACATTCTAGATATTTTAAGAACTGCTGGTAGCTTGGAAGCTACGAAGTTAGCCTTGGCGCAGCTTGAAAGGAGCCTTCGGGCTGAACTTGCCTTGGTAGAGGGATTGACTGGGGTGAAGAACACACTCTTGAGCGGGTTGATTGATAAGATGCAGGTTTAGGCGTTTTAGTTGCAGTTGCAGTTGAATTATATAGTCTGTTAGCTTGGATCTAATGATAAGTCAGAAACACGCAAGAACTCCCCCCAGTGATGTAAAAGCCAAATTGATTGCAGCTTTTTGTGGCTCGATAGAGCTAAACTTTAGCGTTGGAACCTGTCGCCCCTTGACAGATGGAACTAGACCTGCGAACCTGGAGATAGGGCGGGGTAATTTGATTTCCGATTACTTGTGCATAATATGATATGAATTTCTTGGAACGTATCATGACCCACACTGTGTGATAGATGTTGGAGATGCTTACTTGACTAAAAAACGGTGAACCCTTCTATCCTCAATGCCGAAAAAACGATCGACGGTGTTAAGTACCTTGGACTACTGCAAGATTCGAGTCCCACTCCTATTCGGCGAATAGGATTATGGCACCTATCTGTCGGAGCGATTATCCATCCGAGCTTGCTCTATCTGAACATTTGTGACATTTCATCTTTCAATTGCCCCGAAGAAATCATTCGATATGACAAGTTGATTGCAAGAAGGCTCATTAATTTAATTTTATCCGATATTCTCTACAATGACACCTCGTAACGACGTGGACGTGCATGGTAACATTGTAATTTGGTGGGCGGTTTCCCCCGTAACTTTAGGCATCTGAACCATAAATTTATAGAGCTTGTGAATTCAGTTTTACGCATTAAACTTCCCACTTGTTATATTTATTAAGGTCTATATATATTAAAGTTATAATTTACAAATCATTGTAATTGTGAACCAAACGGGTACATCTATAACTATAAGCTTGATAAAAAGCTTACTGAACTCATGGCTGATAAATTATTATACTTATGAAAATTTAAAGTATGATAGATCTTATGAGTTATGGTGACAGATTAATCGTTCGTTTCTTCCTCGTAAATGATACTCAAGCCCGACAATTCACATGTGCAGGAACGCTAACTGTGGCGGAAAATAACGACCCCTAGTGTCCCAGCCCCAAAGATTTCGTTCGTTATTAATAAATACCACAGGAAAGTTGGTTGGCCGAGAACGCTGTTAGTGGGGATCTTTAAAAAACCACCCCGTGCCAAACCTTGTTCGTATCTCATCACCTTCCAGTACTGGAATCAGCTGCATTCACACATATACTATGCATATACACACTCTAACTTTGTTCAAATCTTCAGCTTTAGGATAAATGGAGGTCATAAAGAATCAATACTGATTCTTGCCTATTGGGTGAGATACGAAATTATCCTCAGTTCCCCACCTTGCCATGGGATGGTTCTTACCATTGAGTCTTGCCACGATCAACTTATACTTGTACGTGCAGTACAGTCCATGCACGTGGAAGTAGGAATCATTCCAGCGCAGAGTGTCATTGTACAGTACCACAGGATCGGCTGATGTTTTAAGTTAAGAGATAAGAGCGTTCAAGGATCACCAGTAAGGGCTGCGTTTGTCGTTGCAACCTGCTCCAAGGTTTTACATCTAAACATGTTGCGCTATTGGCCCGAGAATGATCCCTTGCAGGAAATTTCACGGGAGACTCTCAAGTTGGTATTTCAAAAAATTGCTTATTTATTATTATCGAACTGAGCGCCTAGTGATTTACGATAGATTCTATTTGATTTCTTGATTTCGTTTTGGGGTAAAATGCGGATTTAAAGTAGCCATTTATTTTTGTTAATCTAACCACTATTTATGGTAAAAGCTCAAATCCAACTTTAGTCGTTTGTATGATCGACGTTAAAGTTCGCTCAGTAAGCTGAAACAGAGAAAGAGAAAGCAAGAGGAAGAAAAAGAAAGAAAAAAGGAAAGTCTGAATCATCTTTTGTTCCCCTCCCTTCATCCTAGGATTATTGTTGGGATTTGCTGACGGTGACTCGGACACCTTTTGAGTCGGCCTTACACAAGGTGATGAGGCAAGACGAGTCCATGGCCACATCTTCATGATGGGTGTCGTGGAGCTGAAAATCAAGCCGGCGGAAAATGGTGGCGAGAACCAAATATTGCTCTGCAACAGATAAACTAGAACCTAGTCAGCAAAGCTAACAACTACAGCTTGGGTCAACTTACTTCATTCCAATACACATTCTAGAACCACTACCGAAAGGAACAAAATAGTTCTCGAGTTTGCCAGCATCCTCGGAAAGCCATCTCTCTGGTCTGAAAGTTTCAGCATCCGGGAAGATGATTTCACTGCGATGAACATTCCATATGTTCATGCTCATTGGTGTCTGATTGAAGTCAGAAAAGCAGCAGAAAGAGTAGATATATATTACCCTGGCTGGAATGCTCCACTGTCCGTACTCTGTGGAAGCATAATCATTGATTCTTGGGAATCTACTGCTGGCTGGAGAGCACACGCGAAGTGTCTCATTCACCACTGCCGCCTGTGTGAGAGAATTAATATTTTGAAGGCATAGATGATTAGAAAACCTACTAAATACTTGATTTCCTTTAATTTAGGGAGAGGAGGAATGTTTAGTGGGTCAGGAATGGCTTTAATCAACTCTTCCTTCAGGCGAGCGGTGACGTGAGGATCATTTAGGATGTAGAAGGTCGCAGCCTCCAACGCTTGGGCTGTTGAGTCAGTTCCAGCACCTTCCAATATGAGTGCTTCCTCGGTAATTTCGTTCATAGTGGTCTTGCTATGGCGTTCATTGCCTATAATGCCGTGAATCATGGTGCTGTGTGGAGTCTTCTCGCGATGTTCATTTTGAGCGCAAGCTACTTCAACTTGGACTCTCAATCGCTGCTGTGGTCAGCAAAGTCCATCAACTCAAAACGCTCAACTTACATCTAGATGGTCCTTCAAAATGCCAAAATCAGAGCTCAGTCGAGTCACGAGCCAACCAGGAAGTAGCCTGAAATATGCCAAAGGAGGGAAGTGGCGGACGAGAACAGAGCTTTCAGTCACTATCCGGGCATATCTACGGTACGCTTCTCCAAGATTTTCATCTTCCAATAGTGGACTGGGGGCAAGTCCAATATACGAAGTGATAGTATCTGATGTCAAGACACGGTAAGCGTGAGAGACGTTGATGCTATCGTTCGTCTTAGCCTTGGCTTCTAGGACACTGCAGAGTTTATCGATGTTAACTTTGATCTGAGGTTCGAATTGGTGGATGGAGCGTAGGGCGAAGAGATTCTTGTACACGCCAACACGACGACGATGGACGTCGTGATCCTCTGTTCCGAAAGAGACTTCGGCGACACCTGAGACTTTATAGTACCAAGGATATTTCTTCAGCTTGCGAGAAGATGAGTAAAACTTGTGGTAAAAGTCCGGATCATCGATGTGTATCTCATGGGGATTGATTCGAACAACGGGACCTGTAATCCATTAGTGAAGGTAGGATACGGATATTGCTCAGGAAGGTCTACCGTATTTCTCGTGCATTTCTTTGATTTTAAAGACAAATTTCCCTCGAAGCCATACATCATGATAAGTCTCATACCAGAGTGTGAGAGCAGCAAGTTTTGGGCCAGGAAATCCTGCAAGAGGATGAAAATAGAGGCGATAGATACCAAGTATTGTCAGCGCAAAGGCCCAGGCTCCGAGGCCAACACTAATCCAGACTCCCATAGGAGCTGAAGAGGCAATCAATTTAATCTGGTAGATGGACTTTTCCATGTTTGATCGTTCTCGAAAATGGGACGCTTTGTGAGAAGACAAAGCTGCGACTTTGGGTATCTAAATGAAATTTTTGTAAAGGCAGTTACAGTTAAAGTCCACGAATTCCAGATGCAGCACAACTTCCCATTTGTGCCCTCCTCTGCCAAAAACAGTTAGATAAACAGCAATTGGTCTTTAGTCAATTTATTATAGCTTCAGTTACATTATTTTCTTACGGTAGTACTCGGCTGATAATGCATACCACTAATTTAGTGCTGAATTATTTTTATAAAGATAAGCCGTTGAAGCTAAATAGTCTTGGCTAGCTTCGGG
>Ga0247734_1000838_pt1 | contig 25180 bp, 37 predicted proteins | sample UWRJL103311B2_FD_180933 | JGI IMG/M metagenome (GOLD analysis project Ga0247734, IMG submission 180933) | Plant litter microbial communities from Arlington Agricultural Research Station in Wisconsin, United States - UWRJ-L103-311B-2 | ecosystem: Environmental > Terrestrial > Plant litter >...
CACGATATGCAGGCCCTCAACGCAACTCAGAAGATAATATGAATTTGCTTATTAAAAATCTACAACCTCATGTAAATCATCAGGCCAGATTTAAGACCGTAATAACACTTGTCATTGCAGGAGAATATCATCAGTTTGAAGGTACAATTCATGGACAAATTATTTCTGATAAACGGGGAACACTGGGGTTCGGATATGACCCTATATTTTTGCCTGATGGTTATGACCATACATTCGCAGAAATGACGATGGAAGAGAAAGGAAAGTTAAGCCATCGGGCGATTGCATTTTCGAAACTAGTGGATTTTCTTAAAAATATTTAGTTTAAAAGATTAGATTACATTTTATATTTTCCGGTAAATAAACATACTACTATGTCAAGTTTCGATTCAGATCAATACCGCGTGGATGGGAAGCAAAAGTTTGAAATAAAAAAGGCAAAAACACGCTTTAAAGACATTTATGAGAATAAGGAGGAATACGAACAAATGCAGATCGATTCTGCAAAAGAGCTGGACAATTTACAAAGTGAAATGTATGCACATAACCGTTATGGATTGCTTGTTATTTTCCAGGCCATGGATGCAGCCGGTAAAGACGGAACAATCAAACACGTACTTTCTGGCGTGAATCCGGTAGGTGTAAAAATACATTCTTTTAAAAGACCTACAGAAACTGAACTAGGACATGATTTTTTGTGGCGGACTAATACTGTTTTACCTCAACGTGGCACTATTACAATTTTTAACCGAAGTTATTACGAAGAAGTATTGGTTGTAAAAGTTGATCCAACCATTTTAACAGTTTCACAACGTTTGCCAGTTGAATTGACTGCTGATCTGGATAAATTATTTAAACACCGTTATTCAGATATTAAAAATCTTGAAAAATATTTATACCGGAATGGAATCAGGGTAATAAAATTTTTCCTGAATGTATCGAAGGAAGAACAGGCAAAACGTTTGATCGAACGGATTGAAGACCCTGCAAAGAATTGGAAATTTGAAGAGCAGGACGTAAAAGTCCGTGATCAGTGGGATGATTATATGAAAGCTTACGAAGATTGTATTAATGCAACTGCTTCAAAAAAAGCCCCCTGGTTTGTAGTCCCCGCAGATGACAAGAAAAATTTACGTTTGATTGTAGGAAAAATTATTGAAGAAGAATTAAAAAAGATGGATATGACATATCCTGATTCAAGTCCTGAACGAGCCGAAGAACTGCACCGTTTTATTAATATAATTGAGAATCAAAATTTAGAATAATTTATTGACAGGAATACTTTAAAAAGATAATTCGAGCTAAAATAAAATGGCGGTTGACCTTTTACAGTCAACCGCATTTAACGCGTTATGTATGGTGTGAATTCGTATTTTATTTCTTGATAGTAAAATTGGTATTACCAATCTTATATCCTTCAGAATAGAGCTCAACGTTATATTTACCTGGACGGAACTGCGTCGCATTATCATATAACAGTTCTACTTTTTGATTATTATTTTGATAAGCAACCGATTCACGTGCTGTGAATTTTGAAGGTGCTCCGTTTATTTCAAATTCTCCGGATCCTGTTGCATCATCAGCAACAACTGCTCCTTCAGGATCTAAAACCCGAACATATATATCTTTCGACTCTTGTGCTGTTAAAGCATTCTCAGGCAGATTGAAAGTAAGTTTCAATTTGTCCACTCTTTTAGCTTTAAATTCTTCTTTGTCTTTTTCTTTTCCTCTTGAATTAACCGCAAGTACTTTAATGTTTGCAGCTTTAAGAGCAGCCGCCTGACTTACTTTTGCAGAAAGCTCTTTGTTAGCCGCAGTAAATGTTACAACCGAGTCAGTTAATTCTGTTTGACGCTGAACAAGTCTTTCTCTTTCGCTTGCCAATGTAGAAACATGTGTACTTAGAGAATCATTAGACGCAACAAGATGTTCGTTTTCTGCTCTTAACTGAGCAATAAGCTCATCTTTTTCAACAAGGAATTTTTCGTATTCTTTTATCTTTCCTAAATATTTCCCTGTTTCCATTTTTTTGCTACGGCTGAAAGCTAGTTTATCAGCTTCTAATCTTTCCTTAACCTTAGTTAATTCCGTAACATCACCACCTAATCTTTCAATTTCAGCAATCTTTGTATCCAACACTGTAGAAATAGAGTCAAGCTTTGTTTTGGTAACAGCCAGTTCCCTTGCCTTTTCTACAACCATCGTCTCTTGTTGAGTCAACTCGCTTTTCTGAGTAGTAAACAAATAGCCAAACATTGCTGTTGCTAGACCAAGGACAACGACCATTGCCCATGCTATACTTTGCTTATTTTTTTGTTCTGGTTGCATTGATAAACGATTTATAAGTTTACTTAATTAGTTTACACACTGATTTGCTAGATGCACATTTAATCAATTGTGTTTATTTACGTTCGATTTACAATTATAGACACCATTATTATGCCGAATAATTAAAATAGCATTAGAACTTACAGAATAAATACAATTAAATAATTTTATAATTCAATTGGGTCTTATTTAACTACCTTATTTGAATAATATTAGAATTAAATAGAATTTGTAATTAAAGAATTTGTAAAACGTAAGATTTATAAATTGGGTAATGTTTACCCAACTTATGGTAAATTTGAACAGCTTCAAATAATACAATTAACGCTGCACTTTTGCTTGAATTGAAAAAGGTTTTTCCTGCATGATAGCAAGCTTTTGAAATCCGGAAATATCATAGGATAATAACTGCGTACTATTACCCTTTACCAAACATATCAAATGTATTTTTTTTTCGGACTGATATAACTTATTCTCTGATTTCAATAATGCTTCAATTTTAACAGGTACTCCACCTGCTTCATTTAGTTGAATCTTTAAATAGCGTACTGGTAAATTCTCCCCTTGTTTTATAACATATTCAAAGTTCAAAGAATCTGACCGGATAACTGAATAGCTTTGGCTGTAAGCAGGTTTATTAATATCGGCCTGTGAAAACAATTCTAACTCCTTTTTCCAATCTATATTCTTGGTAGAAAGCTGATTTCGATCAGCACCTATTTCCATCACTTTCAAAACAACTGGTTTTTCGCTATCAAGCTTGACAATCTGACCTTCGATAAATCCTTTTAGATCATAGAATTTTTTGACCTGATGCTGACTATCAGAAGCATTGTCGCATGAAATTAAAAATAGGATTATAACAACAAGAATCCATTGATTATGTGCGGATTGTATTATCCTATTACGTATGTTTAAAAATATTCTGTGCATGATTTACTAAGCCAACTTTTAAAACCTATAAATAAAAATAGAGAGCCTGATAAAGACTCTCTGTTGAGAATAAACTATCAATATTATAATATTCTTATAAAATACTAATTCCTGTCATTTCTTCGGGTTTCTGTATTCCCATTAATTCCAGAATAGTTGGTGCAATGTCTGCCAGTTTACCATCATTAATTGGCTTTTGATATTCATTATCAACCAAAACGCATGGTACCAAATTTAATGAGTGAGCAGTATTAGGTGAACCATCATCATTTGACATATAATCTGAATTACCATGATCTGCAATAATAATAGAAGAATAACCATGGTTTAATCCAGTTGTAACAACAGCTTCAACACACTGGTCTACGGTTTCACATGCTTTTACCGCAGCCTCAAAAACGCCTGTGTGTCCCACCATATCTGCATTGGCGAAATTAAGACAAACAAAATCTACCTCTTCTTTTTCAAGTTCAGGAATAATTGCATCGCGAAGTCCGAAAGCAGACATTTCAGGTTGCAAATCATAAGTGGCTACTTTTGGAGAAGGACACATGAGCCGACTTTCTCCTTCAAATGGCTTTTCTCTTCCACCAGAAAAGAAAAAGGTTACGTGAGGATATTTCTCCGTTTCCGCAATGCGAATTTGCTTTTTACCCGCTGCTTCTAAAACTTCTCCCAAAGTGTTATTTAAATTATCCTTATCAAAAATAACATCAACTCCTTTAAAGGTATCATCGTAATTAGTCAGGGTAATATACCGAAGGTTCAGTTTATGCATATTCTGCTCATGAAAATCCTGCTGCGTTAATACTTCTGTAATTTCCCTTCCACGATCTGTACGGAAATTAAAACAAAGTACCACGTCACCGTCTTCAATCAAGGCCAATGGTGTCCCATCTTCTTTTACAGTAACAATAGGCATAATGAATTCGTCAGAAATACCTTCTTCGTATGATTCTTCAATAGTTTTGAGCACATCCGTAGCCAGCACTTTCTTTCCTTCACCATGTACCATTGCATCGTATGCCAATTTTACCCTTTCCCATCTTTTATCACGATCCATTGCATAATAACGGCCGGTAACACTTGCGAGTTGCCCGGTGGTTTGCTTCATGGTATTTTCCAGATCGGTCAAAAATCCTAATCCGCTTTTAGGATCGCAATCTCTTCCGTCTGTAAATGCATGAACAAAAACATTCTTAATATTTCTGTCAGATGCTATTTTACATAAGCCTTTCAAATGGTCGATATGTGAATGTACACCACCATCAGATACAAGACCAATAAAATGCACCTTTTTATCATTTGCTTTTGCATAATCCAATGCATCAGTCAGTACCTTTTCCTCCGCTAATGTACCTTCAGAAACGGCAAGATTTATTTTCACCAAATCCTGATATACAACCCTTCCCGCACCTAAATTAGTGTGGCCTACTTCTGAGTTTCCCATTTGTCCATCAGGAAGTCCAACAGCTAATCCGCTTGCTGCAAGTTTACTATGTGGATATTTTTTTAAAATACTATCGTAAAAGGGAGTGTTTGCGGCTATAATCGCTGAACGGTTTTCTTCGCCCATCTTAGCGATTCCCCAACCGTCCATAATAATAAGGATTACTTTCTTGCTCAATGTCGTGGTGATTTATATTCTTTGTCAGATATATTAAAAAACTAGTTTACGATCTAGTCACTTGTTTTAACAGTCAAATTGTGCTTTTCGATCAAAAAATCTAAAAAGGCTGTTCCGCTCCTTTTTACAATATCATAAACATTATTAAAAGCAGAAATTTCTTCATAATATGGATCCGGAACAATAAGCGAATTGCCGCGCTGAGGATCGAACATCCGGTATAAATATAATTGCTTCGCTGTTATATATTCTCCGTTAGCACGAAAACTTTCTTTTCGGATATTATCAAAATTTGATTCATCCATTGCCATGATATATGTGTAACATGTAAAATCATTAAATGAAAGTTGGCGGGAAGCATGTGTCAATATAATTCCATTTTTTAAAGCGACGGTACGCATCCGTTTATCAGGTAAGCTACCTATGTGATAAGCCGCAGTTCCGGCAGAATCACACTGGATTCTATTTTGTAATCCTTTCTGCTCAATAAGTTCATTAAAAACACCTTCTGCTATCGGTGAGCGGCAGATGTTGCCAAGACATACGAAAAGTACCTGAATCAAATTTGTTTCTGATTAACTTTGGAATCACTCTTTTTTATTACTTTCTACTGGTTGGTTATTTTCATCAATGATTACATATACATCTTCATTAGGACGTCGCATCATAAACTTTTCCCTAGCCCATTTTTCGAGCATCCTGGGATTACCAAAAACTTCATCGCGTTCTTTCTTCACCTGCTGGATTTTTTCTTTCAGAACGCTTTTTTCCTTTTCCAGCTCTTTCATTTTCATCCTGTTAGAGATAACAATCCTGGCATTGTTGTTATCTAAAACAAGTATCCAAACTAACCATGCAACTAAAGTTGCAGTATAAAAATTACGTAATGGCCTTAATGCCCAATGATTTTTAAAATCTAACATGCTTTGAGGCAAAAAAACCGGAGCTAAAAGCTCCGGTTGTGCATTATAATTACTTAGAATTTCAATCCAGGGAAGTAAGCACTTTCTCCAAGTTCTTCTTCAATACGTAATAACTGATTGTATTTAGCCATACGATCAGAACGGGAAGCAGAACCGGTTTTGATTTGGCCAGTGTTCAATGCCACAGCAAGATCTGCAATTGTAGAATCCTCAGTTTCACCTGAACGGTGAGACATAATGGTTTTGTAACTATTTCTCTTAGCAAGATTTACCGTATCAATGGTTTCTGTCAAAGTTCCGATTTGGTTTACTTTTACCAGGATAGCATTTGCAATTTGCGATTCAATACCTTGTTGCAAACGGGTTACGTTTGTAACAAATAAATCGTCACCAACTAACTGACATTTTTTACCAACAGATTCTGTAAGTGTTTTCCAGCCTGCCCAGTCATCTTCATCCATTCCATCCTCAATCGAGATGATCGGATATTTAGCTACCCATTGAGTCCAGTAGTCAGCCATTTCATCAGATGACAATTTGCGTCCATCAGATTTTTTGAAGTGATAGAAACCGTCTTCATAAAATTCAGAAACAGCTGCATCCATAGCAATAAAGATATCTTCACCAGGTTTGTAACCAGCTTTTTCAATCGCCTGAATAACAATTTCAATTGCTTCTTCATTTGACTTAATATTCGGAGCAAATCCGCCTTCGTCACCTACGTTAGTAGAGTATCCTTTGCTTTTTAATACAGTTTTCAAAGTATGGAATACTTCAACACCCATACGTAGAGACTCAGAAAAAGTATCTGCCTTTGCTGGCAAAATCATAAATTCCTGAAAATCGATTGAATTATCTGCATGACTACCGCCATTCAAAATATTCATCATTGGAACCGGAAGCGTATTAGCACTTGTGCCACCCACATAACGATAAAGTGGAAGATTAGCTTCCTGTGCAGCAGCTTTTGCAGCAGCTAAAGAAACACCAAGAATTGCATTAGCTCCTAATTTACTTTTATTAGGTGTACCATCTAATTCCAGCATAATTTTATCAATAAGATTCTGTTCAAAAACAGAACAGCCTATCAACTCAGGAAAAATGATATCATTTACATTCTCAACCGCTCTCAAAACACCTTTTCCTACATATACACTTTTGTCGTCATCGCGAAGTTCTACGGCCTCGTGTTTACCAGTTGATGCACCTGAAGGTACAGCAGCCCGTCCTAAATATCCATTTTCGGTACGTATATCTACTTCTACAGTTGGGTTTCCTCGTGAATCCAGAATTTGTCTTGCATGTACTGACTGAATCGTACTCATTTGCAGCTTGGTTTTGATTAAAAATTGATATGTTAACGGTACAAAATAACACAAAAAAATTGTCATCCATCAACGACAATTCATTTTAACTCAAATTTACAATCTTAATGCATAATTTGTCGGACGTGAATAACAAGTTATTACGCTCATTTGTCTGGTTTTATTGGTTTATTATAAAAGCTTAAACACTGTAAACGGGAGCGCTTCGATGTCAATCCATTATTAAAATGAGTTGGAATCTAGATAATATTATTTGAATGAATAATATGCTATAAAAAGTGAATATTCTAAACAAACATTACTGCCGCCAAAATACAGAAATCCTTAAAAATTAAAAATCCCTCTATGTGAGGGATTTTTAATCAATTAGTTGAAAGCATACTCGTAAATTCATCAAATAAATATCTTGAATCATGAGGCCCCGGTGAGGCTTCAGGGTGATATTGTACTGAGAATGCAGGGTAATCTTTTCTACGAATTCCTTCTATTGTTTTGTCATTCAAATTAACATGTGTGATTTCTACATCAGGATGACTTTCTATCTCATCCGGATTAACAGCAAATCCATGATTTTGAGATGTAACTTCACAAAATCCCGAAATCAGGTTTTTTACCGGATGATTCAGTCCTCTGTGTCCATGATGCATTTTATAAGTATTAATGCCACTTGATAAAGCCAGCAACTGGTGTCCAAGACATATTCCAAATAATGGTTTCCCGGTTTTAACCATGAAGCTTACATTATCCACAGCATACTGCATTGCTGCCGGATCGCCAGGACCGTTTGAAATAAAAAATCCATCTGGTTTCCATTGCATAACTTCTTCAAAAGATGTTTTAGCAGGAAAAACTTTGCAGTAGCAACCACGTAATGTAAGATTTTTAAGAATACTTTTCTTAATACCGTAATCCATTACAGCTATTCTCCATTTGCTTTCTGACTCATTACCAACAAAATAAGCTTCGTTAGTTGTTACATGAGAAGATAGTTCAAGACCATCCATAGAAGGTATCTTACGTAATTCTACCATCAATTCTTTTTCATCAAGAATTTGGGAAGAGATGATAGCATTCATCACGCCTTTTTCACGCACATGACGAACCAAATGTCGGGTATCAACATTGCTAACACCTACTATGTTTGCTCTCTCAAAATATTCCTGCAAAGAAAAATCAGCAGTATGTCTTGAATATATGTTTGAAAAAGTATTACAAACCATACCTTTTATTTTGACAGAGGCCGACTCTTCTTCATCATTCAGCTGAACTCCATAATTACCAATATGGGAAGTAGTATTTACAATAATCTGTCCATAATAAGAAGGATCAGTGTAAATTTCCTGGTAACCAGTCATACCGGTGTTAAAACATATTTCTCCTCCGGTAGTGCCATTTATGCCTAAAGCTAATCCTCTATAAGCTGTACCGTCTTCCAGCAATAATAAAGCTTCCTTTTTTTGATTCATATTATAGTTAAAATCAATTTCTACTACTATCTGAATTAAATAACCGACTTTAATCTGTTATTATTAATGTAAACTATAAAAGTGTAAAATTCATTCATAAAAAAGGGCTAAACGAAAACGTTTAACCCTTTTTATCAGCTTTCTAATACCACTTTACGTATGTTTTATTCAGCTTTGTCATCTTTTGGTAATTCTTCGTCTGAACTTGTTTCTGATTCTTCTGTAGAAGGCTCTGATTCAGCTACGATTGGGTGATCTGCTTTTTTCGCTGCTACAACATCAATTTCACCTTCTGTTGTACCATCTGATTTCTTACCACCTCTTCTACTACGACGAGTTTTAGCAGGTTTGTCTGCATTAGCAAGAAGTAATGCATCGTTGAAATCAACCAACTCTATCATTGCCATCTCAGCAGCATCACCTAACCTTACACCTAATTTGATGATACGGGTATATCCACCCGGACGATCAGCTATTTTGTCTGAAACTACTCCAAAAAGTTCTTTTGTAGATTCCTTATCATTAAGATAAGCAAAAGCAATTCTTCTGTTATGAGTAGTGTCTTCTTTTGCACGCGTTAACAAAGGCTCAACAAACTTTCTAAGTTCTTTAGCTTTTGCTACCGTTGTTTCAATTCTCTTGTAAATAATCAAAGAGGAAGCCATATTCGAAAGCATCGCCTTGCGGTGAGATGTTGTTCTTCCTAAGTGATTATTTTTCTTTCCGTGTCTCATTATTGTTTTGTTTAGTTGCTTCGAGCTGCGTCACACGCGCTACAGAATACATACTTATTATATAATACTTAAACTCAATCTTCGTCCAGGCGATATTTGGCAACGTCCATTCCAAATACAAGTTGTTTATCAGCAACAAGTTGTTCTAATTCCGTAAGAGATTTTTTACCAAAATTACGGAATTTCATCATATCAGAAATTTCTAGTCTTACTAAATCACCTAATGATTTAACATCAGCTGATTTCAAACAGTTATATGCGCGTACAGATAAATCTAATTCAGAAAGAGACGTTTTGAGTAATTTTCTCATACGCAACATTTCTTCATCAACTTGATTATCTTCTTCTGCTTTCTGTTTCTCAAACGTCATAGTCTGATCAGAGAACAGCATAAAATGTTGAATAAGGATATTTGCAGCACCTTTCAATGCATCCTCTGGATGAATAGAGCCATCTGTTTGAATATCAATCAAAAGACGTTCATAATCCGTACGTTGCTCAACCCTGGTATTTTCAACGCTATACTTAACATTTTTAATAGGCGTATAAATAGAATCCACAGCTATATATCCAAAAGGCAACTCATTTGCTCTTGGCTCATCAGCGGGAACGTATCCTCTGCCTTTATCCAACAAGAGTTCCATTTCGAACTCCTTGTTGTCATCAATGTGACAAATAACCTGATCAGGATTCAAAACTTCAAAAGCATTTGTAAATTTACCAATATCACCGGCAGTAATTACCGAAACATTTTTAAGATTTACTACAACCCTACTTTCGTTTAGATCCGTAACCTTTTTAAAACGAACCATTTTCAGGTTCAAAATGATTTCCGTTACGTCTTCAACAATTCCTTCAATAGAAGAGAACTCGTGAAGAACACCCGGAAATTTAACACTCGTAATGGCGTAACCTTCTAAAGATGAGAGGAGTATTCTGCGTAACGCATTACCAATTGTTACGCCGTATCCTTTCTCTAAAGGCTTAAACTCAAACAACCCGTGAAAGTCATCTGCTTTTTCCATGACGACCTTATCAGGCATTTGGAAAGCTAATATTGACATAGTCCTTGCTCCTTTTATAGTAGTAAATGATAGTTGATCACGCTACCGTTACCTTTGCGATCGCAAAATTGCCGTTTCCGGCGAAAGCACGTCTGGTAAACCAAGACGTGCTCTTAATGAAGAAATTATTTAGAATACAATTCAACGATAAGTTGCTCGTTGATGTTTTCCGGAATAGATTCACGATCAGGAAATGTTATAAACTTTCCTGTCAGCGATTGTCCATCCCACTCTAACCAACTGAATCCTTTAGAGCTGTGACCAGCTAAACTATCAGTTACAGTTTCAAGAGATTTAGATTTTTCACGAACTGTCACTACTTGACCAGGACGTAACGAATATGATGGAATATTTACGATCTCACCATCCACAAGAATGTGTTTGTGAGAAACAAGCTGACGGGCAGCACGTCTCGTAGGAGCAACTCCTAAACGATATACTGTATTGTCCAAGCGAGCTTCGCAATATTTAAGCAAGTTCTCTCCGGTAATTCCTTCTTTAACAGATGCCTTTTCGAATAAATTACGAAATTGTCTCTCAAGAATACCATAAATAAATTTCACCTTTTGCTTTTCCATTAACTGTAAAGCATATTCCGATTTTTTGGAACGGCGACCCTTTCCGTGAACTCCCGGCGGGTAATTTTTCTTAGCAAGCGCTTTGCTCGGGCCCAAAATGGGTTCACCGTAACGTCTTGCTATCTTTGATTTGGGACCTGTGTAACGTGCCATTAAAACTATTTGTTTGCGAAAAAATTAGAAAAACCATTACGTAACCCCAGTGTCCAAATTACGAATGGGCAATAAATTATTACTGAAACTATACTCTGCGGCGCTTTGGAGGGCGACATCCATTATGTGGAAGCGGAGTAATATCACGAATTGTAGTAACCTCAATTCCAGCATTCTGAATTGTACGGATTGCAGACTCACGTCCTGAACCAGGTCCTTTTACAAATACCTCTGCTTTACGCATTCCCAAATCAAATGCAACTTGTGCACAACTTTGAGCTGCAGTCTGAGCTGCATAAGGAGTATTTTTCTTTGAACCACGGAAACCCATTTTACCAGCAGATCCCCATGATATTACCTGACCATTACTATTCGTAATAGAGATAATGATGTTGTTGAAAGATGCCTTGATGTGTACCTGACCCACCGACTCTACTACAACAACTCTCTTTTTAGCTTTATCTTTTCTTTTATTTTGTGCCATTGCTTATGGAATAAGTTGTGGCTTTAAAACCACCCTCATTGTTTATTTAGTAGCCTTTTTCTTGTTCGCGATTGTCTTGCGTTTACCCTTACGAGTACGAGAGTTATTCTTCGTTCTTTGTCCGCGCAATGGCAATCCCTTACGATGACGAAGGCCACGGTAACATGCAATATCCATTAAACGTTTGATGCTCAGCTGAACCTCAGACTTAAGTGCGCCTTCTACTTTATATTCACCCGAGATAACCGCACGAACTGCACCGGACTCATCATCAGTCCAATCAATTACCTTTTTATCAACATCAACACCAGCTTTACTAAGGATTTTTTTCGCTGAACTGCGTCCAATTCCAAAAATATAAGTTAGTGAGATCTCGCCTCTCTTACGGTCGGGAATATCAACTCCTGAAATACGTGCCATAATTATTAACCTTGTCTTTGTTTATACCGTGGGTTCTTCTTGTTAATTACGTATACCTTACCCTTTCGGCGTATAACTTTGCAGTCCACACTGCGTTTCTTTACTGATGCTTTGACTTTCATCTCGAATGTTTCTTATTGTTAATATTCAGGTGATCTTCTCCTTATTTGTACCGGTAAGTAATTCTTGCCTTTGATAAGTCGTAAGGAGACATTTCCAACTTAACACGGTCTCCCGGTAATATTTTTATATAATGCATTCTCATTTTTCCTGAAATGTGAGCAATTACTTCGTGCTTATTTTCTAATACTACACGAAACATTGCGTTAGAAAGCGCTTCTAAAATTACTCCGTCTTGTTCGATTGATGCTTGTTTTGCCATTCGTAGCGTTTATTACTTTACTTCTACCATAAGACTGGTATTGGCCGTCACTTTTTCAATATAGTCAAAGGTCGTCAAAATTTCAGGTTTTCCCTTACGAACAACAATAGTATGTTCAAAATGAGCTGAACGCTTTCTATCACTAGTTCTGATAGTCCATCCGTCCCGCTCTTGCATCACAGATTTACTACCCAGATTAATCATTGGTTCGATAGCTAATACCATTCCTTCTTTCAATCTGATTCCTTTTCCTCTTTTCCCATAATTGGGAACTTCTGGGCTTTCATGGAGGCTTCTTCCAACACCATGGCCGACCAATTCACGTACCACAGTATAACCTCTCTCTTCCACATAACTCTGAATGGCATAGCCTATATCACCTGTTCTCCATCCATCAATCGCCTGTTCAATTCCTTTATATAAGGATTTTTTTGTAGCAGTTAGAAGATTCATAACTTCACTAGATACTTCTCCAACAGGATAAGTATAAGCACTGTCACTATGAAATCCATTCAATTTAACGCCACAATCAATCGATACAATATCACCTTCTTTCAAAACGTAATTGCCAGGAATTCCATGAACAACTACTTCATTTACCGAAATACAGAGTGAAGCCGGGAAATTGTTAAATCCTTTAAAAGAAGGAATACCTCCAAAATCCTTAATATATTCTTCTGCAACAGTATCCAGCTTTTTGGTAGTAACACCAGGTTTAATCCAAAGAGCTACTTCCGCATGCGCTTTTCCCAGGACCTGAGCGCTTATTTTTATGAGGTCTATTTCCTCTTCGGTTTTCAGATAAATCATTACTTAATATTAGATAGCAACACTTTCTGTTCTACCTTTTACACGTCCGGATTTCATTAAACCTTCATATCTACGCATCAGCAAGTAACTTTCTACCTGTTGCAAAGTATCTAAAACAACGCCTACCATAATCAGTAATGACGTGCCTCCAAAGAAATGTGCAAAATCCGTTGAAACTCCTAACAGACTTGCAAAAGCCGGTAAAGTAGCTACAACTGCAAGCATTAAAGACCCTGGAAATGTAATACGATCTAAAATAGAACTTATATACTCTGAGGTCTGCTGTCCTGGCTTAACACCTGGAATAAATCCGCCACCTCTTTTCATATCATCTGCAATTTGCTGTGGATTTACGGAAATTGCAGTATAGAAGAAAGTAAATACAATAATTAGTAATGCGAATAATAAATTGTATTGCCAAGTTGTATAGTTTGCAAAAATCGTTGCAACATCACTGGCAAAATCACTTTTCTCAGCGAAATAAGACGCTCCTAAAGAAGGAATGAACATCAACGCCTGTGCAAAAATAATTGGCATTACTCCCGCAGCATTAAGTTTTAACGGTAAGTACTGACGTTGTCCACCCATTACTCTATTCCCTACAACCTGCTTTGCATATTGTATTGGTATTCTGCGAACAGCTTGGGTAAGCATTACTGCACCCATGATCACAAAATACAATGCTACAATTTCAAGTACAAATAATAAAATCTGACCACTTCCTCTGGACACAAATTCCTTGTAGATAGCGCCTGGAAATCTGGATACAATACCAATCATAATTAGCATCGAAATTCCATTTCCAATTCCTTTATCTGTAATCCTTTCACCTAACCACATACAGAACATTGTTCCTGCTGTAAGTACAAATACTGAAGAGATAGAAAAAAGACTCCGGGTTACTAACAGAGCTTCGTCCGGTACCATAGTATTTAAATAAGCAGTTCCCTGTACTAAGGTGACAACAATAGTTAATACTCTTGTAAACTGATTAAGTTTCTTCCGTCCGGACTCACCTTCTTTTTGCATCTTTTGGAAATATGGCAATGCCATAGTCAAAAGCTGTATAGCAATAGATGCAGAGATGTATGGCATAATACCCAATGCAAAAATAGACGCCTTGCTGAAGGATCCTCCTACAAAGACATCAATCAGACCTAACAAACCTTCCGTAGAAACATTCATCTGATCCGGCTCAACACCAGGTAAAGCTATATAAGACCCTAAACGGAATATAGTTATAAACAAAAGAGTGTTGAGAATACGTGTCCTCAACTCCTCTATTGAAAATATATGTTTTATCGTCTCAAAAAATCGTTTCATGTTATGGGCTTACAATAGCTGTCCAATACTAAACAGTTTATGTTCAATCGAACAACAATGGTTATAACTTAACTGCCTTGCCTCCTACCTTCTCAATCGACTCAATGGCCGCAGAAGAAAAACCGTTCGCCTGAATTTCAATTGCTGACGAAATTACACCACGATTAAGAATTTTCACCAAATCCTTTTTCGCACAAAGCCCGTTTTCACGAATTAAGTCTAACGTAATAACTGTTGCGCCTATTTTTTCAGCCAAACTTTGAATTGCGTCCAAGTTCAACGCTTTGTATTCAACTCTGTTTATGTTATTAAATCCAAACTTAGGTAAACGTCTTTGAAGTGGCATTTGTCCACCTTCAAAACCTAACTTACGGCTATAACCTGAACGAGATTGAGCACCATTATGTCCACGTGCTGAAGTTCCGCCTTTACCGGATCCCTGACCACGTCCAACTCGCTTTCCTACTTTAACGGAGCCAGCAGCCGGTTTTAATGAACTAAGATTCATACTATTATTATATTAAATTTCTTCAACTTTTACCAAATGGCTAACTTTACGGATCATTCCCGCAATGGCGTCGCTGTTTTCTTTTTCAACCGTCCTGTTTAGTTTACCCAGACCTAACGCTTTTATAGTCAGTTTCTGTCTTTCCGGACGATCAATTGTACTTTTAACTTGTGTAATACGTACTTTTGACATGATTACTCTCAGATAAAGGAAAATCCTGTGAAGGATTATCCGTTGAATACTTTGTCTAATTTAACACCACGTTGGAAAGCAACCTGATGTGGAGCTCTCATTTTCAAAAGAGCGTCAATAGTAGCTTTAATTACGTTGTGAGGGTTAGATGATCCCTTTGATTTTGCTAATACATCCTTGATACCAGCACTTTCTAAAACAGCCCGCATTGGACCACCAGCAAGTACACCTGTTCCAGGAGCAGCAGGTTTAATCAAAACAAAACCACCGCTAAATTTACCTTCCATTGCGTGTGGAACTGTATGTTTCAGCATAGGAATTTGTATTAAATTCTTTTTTGCATCATCAATTCCCTTTGCAATTGCATCAGTAACTTCATTGGCTTTACCAAGGCCATGGCCTACAGTACCGTTTCCATCACCTACAACAACTATGGCCGAAAAACTAAAACGACGACCACCTTTTACTACTTTTGCTACCCGATTGATTGCAACTACGCGTTCTTTCAGATCCGATTCGTTAACCTTTGCAGGTTTTGTATTTGTAGACATAGTCTTTATTGTTCTAGAATTTCAGGCCACCCTCGCGAGCTCCTTCGGCCAATGCTTTTACTTTACCGTGATACAAATATCCATTACGGTCAAATACAACCGCCAGTATACCTGCCTCTTGTGCCTTTGCAGCTATTTTCTTACCAACCTGAAGAGCTATATCTACGTTTGAGTTCTCTTTTCTTCCCCCAATCTCTACAGATGATGCACTAGCAAGAGTAACACCAGTAATATCATCTATAATTTGTGCATAAATACTGGTATTTGAACGAAAAACCGATAATCTCGGACGTTCAGCACTACCTTTCACCTTTTTACGAATATGGTACTTGAGGCGTTGTCTTCTATCTACTTTTGCGGTAGCCATTTTTAATCTTATCTAACTTGTTTAAATATTATTCCGTGGCTACGCACTACTTCTTAGAGGCAGACTTACCAGCTTTACGACGTACTACTTCACCAACAAAACGTATACCTTTACCTTTATAAGGCTCTACTTTACGTAATGATTTGATCTTAGCAGCTACAGAACCTATCAACTCTTTGTCAATGCCTTCCAAAATTACTTTTGGATTCTGACCTTTTTCAGAAGTCGTTGTAAGTTTAATTTCTTCCGGAATTGCCATGAAGATATTGTGAGAATATCCAAGCTGCAATTCTAACACATTGTTAGCAGCAGTAGCCTTGTAACCTACTCCAATAATTTCCAATTCCTTTTTATATCCTGTGTTTACACCAATGACCATATTATTGATCAGAGAACGATACAGACCATGTAGTGCTTTATGGCGCTTCTGCTCCGTAGGACGCTTTACTTTAACCTCATTCTCTTCGATTTCGACACTCATGTCAGTATCAACAGACTGGGTCAGCGTTCCTTTTGGTCCCTTTACCGATACAACATTGTCGTCTGCAACTGATACAGATACACCTGCCGGTAAAACAATACTTTTATTTCCTATTCGTGACATTTCCTGAATAATTTTAAAATATTAATACACGAAACATAACACCTCGCCACCTACATTTAGCGTTTTAGCTTCCTTATCAGTCATTACACCCTTTGATGTTGAGATGATTACAGTTCCTAATCCACCCAAAACACGCGGTAGTGTCGTTGAACCTGAATATTTACGTAACCCCGGCTTACTTACTCTCTCCAACTTTACAATTGCAGATTGTTTCGTCACAGGGTTATATTTCAAGGCTATCTTGATTATACCCTGAGGCCCGATTTCGTCAAATTTATAACTCTGGATGTACCCTTTATCAAAAAGTACCTTGGTTATCTCTTTCTTTATGTTGGACGCAGGTATCTCTACAACTCTGTGCTTCGCTTTAATGGCGTTTCTGAGTCTGGTTAGATAATCTGCTATTGGATCCGTTAACATTTTTATGCCTGGTTTTGTACACCCCTTTTAAACGGGAGTGCAAAGTTAAGTAATTGAAATCAGAATTGAAAGTATCTTACCAACTTGATTTAGTAATACCCGGAATTTTACCTTCTGAGGCCATATCCCGGAACAGAACTCTCGAAATTCCGAATTTCCGCATATATCCACGAGGTCTTCCTGTTATTTTGCAACGATTGTGCAGACGTACAGGTGAAGAATTACGTGGTAGTTTATCAAGACCAACCCAATCACCGGCAGCTTTCAATTTTGTACGCTTTTCAGCATACCGCTCTACCAGCGCCTGTCTTTTTCTTTCCCGTGCTTTTACTGATTCTTTTGCCATTGTCGGTAAATATCTTAATCTTAAGAATTATCCTTGTTTGTTCGCATTAGTGAAAGGCATTCCGAGTGCTTTCAATAATTCATAACTTTCTTCGTCAGAATTAGTTGAAGTAACAAACGTAATATCCATACCTGTAATCTTATTTACCTTTTCAATACTAATCTCAGGAAATATGATTTGCTCTTTAACTCCAAATGTGTAGTTACCACGTCCATCAAAGCCTTTGTCACTAATTCCGCGAAAATCGCGAACACGTGGCATTGCTATTGCAGTCAAACGATCTAGGAATTCGTACATACGATCACCTCTTAACGTAACCTTTGCACCGATTGGCATGTTCTCACGCAACTTAAAGTTAGAAACCGCTTTCTTCGAAATAGTTGCGATTGCTTTTTGTCCTGTGATTAAGCCTAATTCCTCCACACCCACATCAACAAGTTTTTTATCTGCAACTGCTGCACCTATACCTTTGTTGATAACTATTTTAGTTAATCGGGGAACCTGCATCACTGACTTATACTGAAATTTCTCTTTCAGCTGCGAAACGACTTCGCTAACGTACTTTACTTTTAATCTTGGCTGTGCCATTGTATCGAATAGTTATTGTGGATTGCCGACCCACTTGCTTATTTATGATCTAACAACTAATTCCGACCTGAGGATCTTATAAAAATTCTCCTGTCTTTTTGGAATACCTTTGCAATTTTCCTTTGTCATCTGCTTTACGACCGGTACGGGTTGGCTCCCCGGTTTTAGGATCTACTACCATCAAATTACTGATGTGAATAGTACCCTCCAGTTTTTCAATGCTTCCCTGTGGATTTTGTGCATTTGGCTTAACATGTTTTGTGATCATATTAATACCTTCCACAGTAGCTCTTGATTTTTCAATAAGCACTTTCTTAATTTTTCCTGTTTCGCCCTTTGCATTACCAGCGATTACCTTTACGGTATCTCCACTGCGAATATGTGATTTTGCCGGTGCTTTTTTATTTTTACTTTCCATTTGAGATAATCTCTTAACGGTTTAAAGAAATACTTTGATTCTGATTTCTTACAACACTTCAGGTGCCAATGATACGATCTTCATAAATTGCTTTTCGCGCAATTCCCGTGCAACCGGTCCAAAGATACGTGTACCGCGTGGTTCATCATTGTTGTTCAATAAAACCGCTGCATTATCTTCAAAACGAATATATGTACCATCCTTGCGTCGTACTTCTTTCTTAGTGCGTACAACAACGGCTTTTGAAACCGTTCCCTTTTTCATACTGCTTGAAGAAAGAGCAGATTTTACTGTTACGACGATTTTATCGCCTACTGACGCATAGCGTTTTCCAGTTCCGCCAAGTACACGAATAACGAGTACTTCTTTTGCGCCGCTGTTATCTGCTACCGACAGTCTTGATTCTTGCTGTACCATGGTTATTTCGCTCTTTCAAGGATTTCTACTAATCTCCAACGCTTATTCTTGCTAAGCGGACGAGTTTCCATCACGCGGATCGTATCACCAATTCCAACCTGATTTGTTTCGTCATGCACCATTAACTTGGTAGTTTTAGTCATAAACTTACCATACATCGGGTGCTTTACTTTACGTTCAACAGTGATTACACAGGATTTCTCCATTTTGTTACTCACCACTTTACCGACTCTTTCTTTGCGCAAATTTCTTTCTGTTGCCTCCATAATTTCTAAACTGATTTACTGTTGGTTACTTTTAGCCGACAGCTCGGTTAGGAGTCTTGCAACTTCCTTACGTGAGGCGCGAATACGCAAAGGGTTTTCGATGGGAGAAATAGCATGAGCAAATTTCAACCTTAGTAAGCGCTCTCTCTCTTGGGCGATCTGCTCTTTAAGCTGATCCTGCGACAGATCCTTTATTTCTTTACTAGTCATTGCTTTTAATAATTAGCGTTCTTAATACGTTCGGGTTCGTCCTATTCCTGATAATCCCGACGTACCACGAATTTTGTTTTGATTGGCAACTTTTGTGCAGCCAAACGCAATGCTTCATTAGCTGTATCCAGTGTAACACCGTTCGCTTCGAAGATGATCGTTCCAGGCTTAACAGGAGCTACCCAATATTCCGGAGCACCTTTACCTTTACCCATACGAACCTCTGCAGGTTTTTTGGTAATTGGTTTGTCTGGGAAAATACGAATCCAAACCTGGCCTTCACGTTTCATAGCACGTGTTACTGATATACGGGCTGCTTCAATTTGACGTGCAGTCAACCATCCTGGTTCAAGTGCTTTGATGGCAAATGATCCGAAAGCGATTTCATGTCCACGTGTAGCTAAACCGTTGTATGAACCCTTTCCCTTTTGTTGCTTGCGAAATTTTGTCCTTTTCGGCTGTAACATGATTCTAATCTATTTGAACCGATTTAAAAACCGGAAAATGTCGAATTACTTCTTCTTATTTTTATTTCTTTTGCGACGATCTGCTTCGCTTCCGCCTCCCGCGCCATCAGCACGTGGAGCACCACCTCCGCCTTCATTTCCGCCACGTCCTCCACCTCTTCTGTCTCTTCCACCACGGTCATTTCCACCGCCTGAACCACCACGGTCATTTCCGCCTCTGTCATTTCTGTCAGCAGCAGCCGTAGCAGCGCTTGGAGTCAAATCACGTTTACCATACAACTCTCCTTTAAAGATCCACACTTTAATACCTATTTTTCCATAGATAGTTTGTGCTTCAGAAATTGCATAATCGATATCAGCTCTTAAAGTATGAAGAGGAATACGTCCTTCTTTATATTCTTCTGTACGTGCCATTTCGGCTCCGCCCAAACGTCCTGCCAGACGGATCTTGATACCCTGAGTTCCTACCCGCATAGCAGAAGCAATTGATTGCTTCATTGCACGACGATAAGATATCCTTGCTTGTAATTGTTGTGCAATTGCTTCACCTACCAATTTAGCATCGATTTCAGGGCGTTTAATTTCGTAGATGTTAATTTGAACATCTTTGCCTGTAATCTTTTTAAGCTCCTCTTTGATTTTATCTACCTCGCTACCACCTTTACCGATTACAATACCCGGACGAGCCGTATGTATCGTAAGTGTGATGCGTTTTAGAGTGCGCTCAATAACTACTTTAGAGATTGATCCCTTAGGGATACGTGCCTTAATATAGTTACGAATTTTTTCGTCTTCAACAAGTTTGTCAGAAAAGTCCTTTCCCCCATACCAACTTGACTCCCATCCTCTAACAATTCCTAGTCTCAGACCTATAGGATTAACCTTTTGTCCCATTCGATATAGATCGTTTTACTTATGATTCGGTGATTACTGCTTGCTTATCTGCGCTTGCGATAGAAACCGCTGCATCGTCAATCACCATAGTGATATGATTTGAACGCTTACGGATTCTGTGTGCTCTTCCCTGTGGTGCAGGGCGCAAACGTTTCAACATACGTCCACCGTCGATAAATACGGTTTTAACAATAAGATCAGCGTCTTCCAGCTTTGTATCTTCATTAAGCTGTTGCCAGTTAGCTACTGCAGAAAGTAAAACTTTATGCAGAACCGGTGAAGAAGCACTTGGTTGAAACTTTAACAGTGCCAACGCTTTGCTGACCTTTTGTCCGCGAATCATGTCGGCTACCAATCTCATCTTGCGAGGAGAAGTAGGCACATTTTTTAATATAGCTCTTGCTTCCATGTTCTTTCAGATATAGGCTCGTTTTACTTTGGGTAAAACCAGCTATCGTCGACTAATTATTTTCTACCTTTATCTTTTTTCGCGGTGTGACCACGGAAGTTACGCGTTGGCGAAAACTCTCCTAATTTGTGTCCTACCATATTCTCAGTTACATAAACCGGTATAAACTTATTCCCGTTATGAACTGCAAATGTATGCCCGATAAAATCAGGCGAAATCATTGAGCGTCGAGACCACGTTTTTATAACTGACTTACGAGCAGCACCGTTCATCACGGTAACTTTGTTCTCCAGACGGAAGTCGATATATGGTCCTTTTTTTAATGAACGTGCCATGTTATTCTATTATTTTTTACGACGGCTGATAATCAATTTCTCAGAATGCTTATTACGATCACGGGTTTTAAGTCCTTTAGAGAACTGACCGTTACGAGACCGGGGCTGTCCACCGGATGAGCGGCCCTCACCACCACCCATTGGGTGATCGACTGGGTTCATAGCTACACCACGAACACGTGGACGACGTCCTAACCAACGCTTACGACCTGCTTTACCATAGCTCACATTCATGTGACTTGAATTGGAAACTGTTCCAACTGTTGCTATACAAGTCGAAAGGATCATACGCATTTCGCCGGAAGGCATTTTCAAAACTGCATATTTACCTTCACGTGCTACAAGTTGAGCATAAGCTCCTGCACTCCGTGCGAACTGTCCGCCTTTACCAGGAGTAAGTTCGATATTATGAACAATTGTACCGATTGGCATAGAACCTAATGGAAGAGCATTACCTACTTCCGGTGCTACTGAACTTCCTGAAACAATTACTTGTCCCACTTTAAGACCATTCGGTGCGATTACATATCTTTTTTCGTCATCTGCATATTGTACCAGTGCGATACGTGCGGAGCGGTTTGGATCGTATTCAATTGTAAGAACTGTGGCCGGTGCATCAAAACGATTTCTTTTGAAATCAATTACGCGGTATTTCCGCTTGTGACCACCTCCTATATGTCGCATGGTACGGCGTCCTGAGCTATTACGACCGCCTGTTCTCTTGACGGTCTCCAAGAGACTCCTTTCCGGTTTCGCTGCAGTTATCTCCTCAAAAGTAGGAGCTGAGCGAAAACGTTGACCAGCACTTGTGGGTTTTAATTTTTTAACTGCCATTGTTATTAACTCATCAAAGATTTAAGTCGATCAACTATATTTTAAGCTTCACCGTAAATATCGATGATCTCGCCTTCTGCCACTGTTACAATAGCTTTCTTTATAGTTGACGTTTTTCCACTTACAAACTTACCTCCCGATGTGCGGGATTTGCTTTTTCCAATGCTGCGCATTGTGTGAACGCTTTCTACGGTAACCCCAAACAGTTTCTCAATAGCCTTTTTAATCTCTACTTTGTTTGAAGTAAGGGACACTTCAAAGGCATATTTTCCTTGACCACCCTGAGCCGTTACCTTTTCGGTTATAATCGGACGTTTCAGTACACTCATGTTATTTGTTCAATTGGGTTTCCAAAATAGACAGAGCAGATTCACTTATTAAAAGACGGTCTGCATTCATCAGGTCATAAGTATTGACCGCATCCACAGTTGTAACTTTCGCTTTCGGAATATTACGGCTTGACAAATAAACGTTACTGTCAACTGTTGGAAGAATTAATAATGTTTTTGTATTCACTAATGAAAGCGATGTTAAAACATCCAGATACGATTTTGTTTTTGGAGCATCAAATGTAAATGCTTCTAAAACAGATATAGCATCAGACTGGGCTTTTACAGAAAAAGCAGACTTACGAGCCAATACTTTAACTTTCTTATTAATCTTAAAACCGTAGTCACGGGGTCTTGGACCAAAAATACGTCCACCACCTACAAATACAGGAGATTTAATGCTACCTGCACGAGCACCACCTGTACCCTTTTGCTTTTTAATTTTACGTGTTGAATGATTAATTTCAGCACGTTCTTTTGACTTGTGTGTTCCTTGGCGTTGATTAGCCAGGTACAACTTTACATCGAGATAGATCGCATGCGTATTAGGTTCAATGCCAAAAATTTCTTCGGACACATTTACCTTCTTGCCGGTATCTTCTCCTTTTATATTTAATACGGACAGTTCCATCGGTGCTATTTCTCAAGGATTAGAAATGAATTCTTCGAACCAGGTACCGAGCCACTTACTACTATAAGATTTTGCTCAGGGATCACTTTCAGAATACGCAAATTCTGAATCTTTACACGATTGTTACCCATGCGTCCACCCATACGAATGCCTTTAAATACGCGTGATGGGAATGAACAAGCACCAATCGAACCTGGGTGACGTGCACGGTTATGCTGACCATGTGTCTGACCACCAACCCCTGCGAATCCATGACGTTTTACAACACCTTGAAAACCGCGTCCTTTGGCAGATCCAACTACATCTACGAATTCACCTTCTGCAAATATATCTTGCACTGATAGTGAAGTACCAAGTTCATGATCCACTTCAAATTCTTTAAACTCAACCAATTTTTGTTTGGGAGTTGTATTAGCTTTTTTGAAGTGACCAATTAACGGCCTGGAAGAATTTTTTTCTTTTTTCTCACCAAAACCTAACTGAATGGCTTTATAACCATCCTTTTCTTCGGACCTAACTTGTGTTACTACACAAGGACCAGCTTGGATAACCGTACACGCCAGAGCCTGCCCATCAGCGTTGTACAAACTAGTCATTCCGATTTTTTTACCTATTAAACCAGACATGTAAATTAATTTAAATTAGCAGGTAAAACCCCTTATTCTTTAAAACGGACTGCAAAGGTAGAAAATCAATTTCTAGTATCCAAGCAGTTTTTATTTATTTCTCGCTGATAATCAGCAAAAAAGGTCAGATGTTTGAAACATCTGACCTCAGTTTTCTTCAAATTGTTACTTAAGGTAATAAAACACTTAAATAATCTGAATTTTGAGCTCAGATGTGGTTTCCAGAATTCCGGACCTGCATCCAACTTATTATAAATCTAACCTGAAAACTCAGGATAAAATCACTATACTTTAATTTCTACATCAACTCCGCTTGGCAATTCAAGTTTCATCAAGGCGTCAACTGTTTTTGCACTTGTAGAAAAGATATCTACTAAACGTTTGTAAGTACAAAGTTGAAATTGTTCACGTGATTTTTTGTTAACGTGGGGAGAACGTAAAACAGTGAATTTTTCAATTTTTGTTGGCAAAGGAATTGGGCCGCTAACTACTGCACCTGTCGCCTTTACTGCCTTTACAATTTTCTCAGCTGACTTGTCAACCAAGTTGTGGTCAAATGACCGCAGCTTAATACGAATTTTTTGATTCATGATATTTTATTATTTCCGGTTCTGAGAATATTTGAACGAAACAAGTTCCGACAATCCACCTGAGAAAGAACCATTTACTTCTCAGGTTTCGCACTTATATTATTATGCTTTTACCAAGCCTTTTGCTTTCTCTATAACTGCGTCTGCAATACTGTTAGGAACGATTTCGTAATATGCGAAAGTCAGAGATGCAGTAGCGCGTCCAGATGACATTGTACGAAGATCCGTAACATAACCAAACAATTCAGAAAGAGGAACATCAGCTTTGATAACTTGCGCACCATTACGTGAATCCATACCTCTCATAATACCACGACGACGGTTTAAGTCACCAGTAATAGGTCCTGTGTATTCGTCAGGAGTAAGTACTTCAACGTGCATGATAGGTTCCATTAATTTTGAACCTGCATGACGTGCAGCTTCTCTGAAACCGATTTTAGCAGCAAGTTCGAAAGACAATGAATCTGAATCGACATCATGGAATGAACCGTGATATAAACGCACTTTCATAGAATCCAAAGGATAACCTGCCAAAGCACCGTTTGACATAGAAGCTTCGAAACCTTTCTGTATTGGAGCGATAAATTCACGGGGAATAGTACCACCTACAATCTGGTTAACAAACTGC
>Ga0247734_1000839_pt1 | contig 25174 bp, 24 predicted proteins | sample UWRJL103311B2_FD_180933 | JGI IMG/M metagenome (GOLD analysis project Ga0247734, IMG submission 180933) | Plant litter microbial communities from Arlington Agricultural Research Station in Wisconsin, United States - UWRJ-L103-311B-2 | ecosystem: Environmental > Terrestrial > Plant litter >...
CCATTGGGCCCAGCATATTAAAGAATGTTTTAACCCCAAGGTCTTTACGGATAGGAGCTACAATTTTCATTGCCGGATTAAACAAAGGCGCGTGCAGAAAACATATCCCTGCCCTGTCAAGGCTTCGCTTTAGATCATCCTGGTCATTGGTAAACTGATAACCCAGAAATTCCATCACATTTGAAGATCCGCAACCCGATGACACACCATAATTACCATGTTTGGCTACCTTGTATCCCGCTCCCGCCACTACAAATGATGCAAGGGTAGAAATATTGAAAGTGTCTTTCCCATCCCCACCCGTACCACAAAGGTCTATCAGTTCATAGTCGGAAAGGTTTACCTTCACACAGAGGTCCAGCATCGCATCGCGAAAACCCTGCAGCTCCGCAACCGTAATATTCCGCATTCCAAATGCAGTGATGAACGCTGCAATCTGCGAGTTATTAAATTCCCCCGACGCTATCGCCGTTAGGATCCGCTGGGATTCTGCCCTGCTAAAAGATTTATTTTCAAATAAGTGGTTCAGTATTTTCTTCATGGTTTTAAAACAAAAAAGGTTGCTATAAAAGCAACCCTCAAAATATTTTTATATAAAATAAAACGTACTAAATTGGGTTACACTACGCTAAGCGTTGTGCCACCACCAATTGTTAAGTCCGTTTGTTAGTATCATTGAAACAAATATGGAATAGTTTTTTAATATTTGCAAACCATTTCTTAAAAAATCAGGACTTTCTTTTATGTTTTAAAGAAAATCACAGTTAAATGATGAAAGTCAGCTGCATAGAATACAGATTGCGAAAAAATGGTGGTCATTTTATTCTTTCAGTGTTCCTTCTTTTACATAATGCTTAAAAACCAGTTTATCTGTTAAAGCAGGAAAAAGTTTATTCATCCAGACAGCAAGTTTTCCCTGGCCAGTCATAATTAAATCACGCCTGCGGCCGGCGATGCCATTCACAATTCTTTCAGCTACCTCTTCAGAAGACATCATTTTATCCTCGTCCATATTCGTATCACCAAGCATTTTCCCATTCTGATCCAATGCAGTAGCGCGTATGTTAGAGGTGGTAAAACCTGGCGATGCCACCATAACCAGTACTCCTGTCCGCATCAGCTCAGTTCGTAACGCTTCCATAAAGCCGTTCAATGCGAACTTAGAAGCCGAATAGGCAGTCCTTCCTGGCAATCCGCGGTAACCAGCAGCAGAAGATACGGCAACGATAGCCCCTTTGGTTTTTAGAATTTCTGGCAGAGCGAATTTTGTACAATAAACGGTTCCAAAAAAGTTTACATTCATGACCGTCCTGATTACAGACAGGTCCATATCCATAAATAAAGAACGCATAGAGATACCCGCGTTGTTCACCAGGATATCTACTTTACCAAAAGTCCGCACAGTTTGTTTAATCAGCAGCTCGCAGTCTTCCTCATTACTTACATCAACTTGTACAGCCAGCGCCTTAACGCCATATTGCTGTTCAAAACCAGCAGCAATTTCACACAGCGTTACAAACTGTCTGGCCGCAAGCACTACATGGGCGCCCCTTTTTGCAAATTCTTCAGCACATGATTTTCCTATACCAGAAGATGCGCCAGTAACAATGACTACCTTATTTTTAAAGTCCATGATTGGTTTTTTGTATCTGTTATATTATTTGATGATCGAGCTGACATAAGGTACACGGGTCACGATAGAACGGCCAAGTGTGATTTCATCTGCATATTCCAGCTCACCGCCGAATGCAATTCCCCTGGCAATAGTGGTAATCGGTATCTGGAAATCTTTCAACCTTTTATACAAGTAAAACAGCGTGGTATCACCTTCCATAGTTGCACTCAAAGCCAAGACGATTTCCTTGACAGGTGTGGTAGCTACACGTTGAACCAACGAATCGATAGCCAAATCAGACGGCCCGATGCCATCCATGGGCGAAATTAGTCCCCCAAGCACATGATAAATACCAAAATACTGCGAAGTATTTTCAATGGCCATCACATCCCGTGTATCTTCCACCACGCAGATGACTTCCTTTTCCCGTTTGTTAGAAGAACAGATACTGCAAACCGCAAGGTCTGAAATATTATGGCATACACTACAGTGTTTGATGTCGCGCTTTAGCCTGATGATTGAGTTGCCGAAAGTATCTACTTCCTCCTGTTCCTTGCCTAACAGGTGCAACACTAACCGTAATGCGGTTTTCTGGCCTACCCCGGGTAATTTAGAAAATTCATTGACAGCATCTTCGAGAAGCTTTGAAGAAAAGTTCATTTTACAAATTTAGATTTATCTTCTGTTATTTTGATTTTTAAAATATGATTTTTCTTACATTCGCTTTTAAGCCTAAGCAAAAATATGACCCCTACCATTCTTTTATCTTTCCTTTTAGGATATTTCGCCCTACTTGTTGGAGTTGCGTATTATACTTCCAGGAACTCATCAGACAACGCCTCTTTTTTTATCGCCAACCGTAATTCCAAATGGTACCTGGTAGCGTTCGGGATGATTGGCACCGCCCTGTCCGGCGTTACTTTTATTTCCGTACCCGGTGCGGTAGGCAAAAGCGAGTTTGGTTATTTTCAGTTTGTGCTGGGAAATGCTTTTGGTTTTATTATCATCGCCACGGTACTTCTTCCTTTATATTATAGGATGAACCTGATATCAATTTATACTTATCTGGAGAAAAGATTGGGTGCCTATAGTTATAAAACCGGAGCAGTTATCTTTTTGATATCAAGAACCATCGGATCAGCCTTTAGGTTGTATTTAGTGGCTATTGTACTTCAAAAATTCATTTTTGATGCCTGGAACGTCCCATTTTGGTTAACCATAGTGCTTTGCCTGGTGCTGATCTGGCTATACACGCACAAAGGGGGACTAAAAACTATCATCATCACAGACACTTTGCAAACAGTATTCCTGTTGTTGTCCGTGGTGCTTTCCATCATTTTCATCTCAAAATCACTCCATCTGGATGTTGCCGGAACTTTTGAAGCCGTAAAAAACAGCAGCTATTCAAAAATATTTTTCTGGGATAATTTTATGGGCACTAAAACCCACTTCCTAAAACAGTTTTTGGGCGGGGTCTTTGTAACTATTGCCATGACTGGGCTTGATCAGGACCTGATGCAAAAAAACCTGAGCATGAAAACTATTGGCGAAGCACAAAAGAACATGTTCACCTTTACTGCCGTGTTTGTGGTTATGAATATCTTTTTTCTAAGTGTAGGTGCCTTATTATACATCTATGCTGCACAAAACGGAATAGATGTAACCGCACTTAAAACACCCGATCACCTTTATCCCGAAATTGCCTTAAACCATTTAAACATTATCCCGGGAATCATCTTCATGCTGGGCTTAACCGCAGCAACATTTGCTACAACAGATTCTGCCCTTACCGCATTGACCACCTCTTTTTGTGTCGATTTTCTTCATTTCGATAAAAAAGAAAACCAAAACGACCCCAAACTGGTTAATCAGCGGCACATGGTCCACATTGGTTTTTCTATATTGATGGTGGCCGTTATCATGGTTTTTAAAGCGATCAATAATGATTCCGTAGTTAACTCAATTTTTACCGCGGCGGGTTATACCTACGGGCCGCTGGTAGGATTGTTCAGTTTCGGAATGCTTACCAAAAGAGCCGTATCTGATAAGTTAGTACCTTATATTTGTATAGCTTCACCCCTGATCTGTTTTTTCATTAACATGAACAGCGTGGCCTGGTTTGGTTATGCCATGAGCTTTGAACTGATCATTTTAAATGGGTTGATCACCTTTATATTACTTTGGATCACAGGTAAAACAAGTGTGATGCAAACCAAATTTTAATTATTAAACAAGCATAGAATGACAAGTGAAGAGAAAATAAGGAGCGCTTTCGAAAATAAAAACTGGCAGGAAATTAAAGTGACCGACTCCTGGCAGATCTTTAAAATAATGGCCGAGTTTGTTGACGGCTTTGAAAAACTAGCTAAAATAGGTCCTTGTGTTTCCATCTTTGGATCAGCAAGAACCGCAGAAACCAGCAAATATTACGAGATTGCTGTTGAATGCGGCAGGTTGCTTACTGACCGTGGTTATGGTGTAATCACAGGCGGCGGACCAGGTATTATGGAAGCTGGAAACAAAGGGGCCCATATGAATGGGGGTAAATCCGTTGGTCTCAACATCGATCTGCCTTTTGAACAGTTCCACAATAAATATATTGATCACAACAAGTTATTGGAATTTGATTATTTCTTTATCAGGAAGGTGATGTTCATGAAGTACTCCCAGGGCTTCATTGTTTTACCTGGCGGAATGGGCACTATGGATGAGTTGTTCGAGGCTATTACATTGATTCAAACCGGAAAAATTGCACGTTTCCCTATAGTATTGGTTGGCAAGGAATATTGGGGCGGACTGGTAGAATGGATTAAGACGACGATGCTTGAAAAAGAGCACAATATCCATGCAGAAGATATGAACCTCTTCAGACTGGCAGACACTGCCGAAGAAGCGGCAGAGCATATCTTCAGGTTCTACGACAAATACGTGCTTAAACCTAATTTCTAGTATAAAATCTACAGGATCGGTGGGGTGATATGGCTAACCCCACCTGATACTACAAGTTTCATGGCTTCGGCCGCACTCATATTCAATTCCTTCACTTTTTCTTTGTTTACCACACATACCTGTCCGGCGAAAGAATAGGAGAAAGGAAAATACACCACGCACTCTCCTGGCAATCCAATAGATGCAAGGTCGTTTTGCGTTAAAAATCCTATGCGTTTGATATCACTGGTCATTTCTACCAGCACCGGGTGATTGAACTTCTTTTCATCACCAACAAATGCTTCCGTAAGATCTTTGATTGAAGAATATATAAAGTTGAGTCCGGGCAGCCTGTTCATCCAGCGGTTAAACCAGTTGAACATAGGTTCAGTAACAAAATTGGTTACAAAAATTCCTGTAATTAATATCAGCGCTACCACCAGGGCCAGTCCCAATCCGGGAATATTCCTACTGGCACCAGTGCGTGGATCAACGCCCAAAATATTGTTAACATTCAGCCAACTATCAACTGTGGTTACCGCCCAGATTACAATGTAAATACTTAACGCAATGGGCAATACCAGCAACAATCCCTTAATAAGGTAATTTAATAATGCCCCTCCAATCTTATTCATGACGCAAAATTACTCATAAAAATACACTCGTTTTACCCTTTGGGAAATATTTGTCAAAATCTCATATGGAATTGTCCCAATTTGCTCTGCAAGGTCTGCAATAGTGAGCTGATCATTAAAAACTATCACCTCATCGCCCGTTTTTGCATCCAGCCCGGTAACGTCGAGCATACACATATCCATGGCTATAGATCCCACTGTTGGAGCAGGTTTTCCTGCTACGAGCATTTTTCCTATTCCGTTGCCAAAAGACCTCCGGTAACCATCGGCATAACCTATTTTAACAGTAGCAATAGTTCCGCCGTTGGGCAAATTCCCACGCCTGCCGTACCCTACGGTTTCGAGCGGGCCGACTGTTTTTATTTGCGTAATGGTTGTTTTCAATGTTGCCACCGTCTGCAATCCGCTATTTCCTTTTAGGCCAGAATCAAAACCATACAAACCAATGCCTATCCTAACCATGTCCATTTGTGCTTCAGGATGCCTAGTGATAGCCGAGGTATTGGAAATATGACATATGAACTCGTAGTTCAACGCCGCTTTAATCTGATCGCTGATAGTGATAAACCTTTGAACCTGGTAAGAAGTGAAGTCATCGTGCTGCTCATCTTCGCTGGCTGCCAGATGGGAAAAAGCAGAGACCACCTTGATCTTACCGGATGAGGCTAGCATCTTTAACAGATCGTTCAGATCTGGCTCCTCAAATCCAAGCCGGTGCATACCCGTATCAATCTTAAGGTGTACCGGATAATCAAGAACCGTGTCCGGCAGGAAATCTACAAAGGATTTCAAGATTTCAAGGTTGTAAATTTCCGGTTCCAGTTTATGCTTCAAAATAGCCTCAAACGCAGAGGGCTCAGGACTCATTACCATAATAGGCATCGATATTCCTGCTTTTCTCAATGAAATTCCCTCATCCGCATAAGCTACAGCAAGGTAATCTACCTTATGGTATTGCAAAAGATTGGCTATCTCAAAACTTCCGCTGCCATAAGAAAATGCCTTTACCATCGCCATTACTTTTACACCTGGCTTTAACTTTGCTTTATAGAATTTCAGGTTATGCGCCAGTGCATTGAGGTCTATTTCCATCACTGTATCGTGAATCTTCTGCGTAAGCAATTTACTGATCCGTTCAAATTCAAACTTCCTGGCACCTTTCACCAGAATAGTTTCATTGCCGAAATGCATAGAAGGAAATTTCTGGATAAACTCTTGTGTGCTCTCGTAGAATGAACTTTCATCGCTGAACACACTGGCAAAAGCCGATATATTAGGCCCGATTCCAATCAGCCGGGTTACCTGCTTCTGTCTGAGCAACGAGGCTATTTCTGTATACAGGTCCTGGTCTGTTTTGCCGGTTTCATATAAATCTGAAAGGATCAGCGTTTTTACCACATGCTGGTTCTGTAGATTAAGGAAGTCCAATGCGATAGCCAGTGAAGAGATATCGGCACTGTAAGAATCGTCGATAACAGAACTCTGGTTGATCCCGTTTTTTAGTTCCAGCCGCATGTTTACCGACGTTAACTTTTCCAGCTTAAGATCCGCCTGCTGCGGAGTATACCCCAGGGCCAGCAGTGTGGCCCAGCAAATGATCCCGTTTTCTACCGATGCCCTGTCGCTGAATGGAATGAGGCATTCTATCTCTTCGTGTTTATACCTTGCCCGGATGTAACTTCTACCTTTTATAGGTTCTACAAAAAGAATCTGTAGATCAGCATTGGTGGTTGTGCTCCATGAGAACTGTCTTTCACCAGGCAGTTCTTTAGCCCCAAGCGTGCCCGTATAGTCTGGCGAATAGATAAAAAGCTCCACCCCTTTGAACAGCTTTAGTTTTTCAAGCAACTTTTCCCTTGAAGATGCAAAGCCTTCGGCATGTGCCGCCCCAACATTGGTCAGGATACCAGTTGTGGGTTGTATTATAGCCGCCAACTGCTCCATTTCGCCCGTTTTGGAAATACCAGCTTCAAAAATGGCCAATGTATGTTCATCGTTGATCTGCCATACAGAGAGTGGCACCCCTATTTGTGAGTTGAAGCTTTTAGGGCTTCGCACTATATTATAGTCAATAGCGAGCAACTGGTATAGCCATTCTTTCACCACTGTTTTGCCGTTGCTGCCTGTTACCGCCAATACATTAAGATGGAATTTACTTCTGTGGTCCGCTGCGAGATGCTGCAGCGCGTTTAATACATCAGGTACCAGCAGGAAGTTCGCATCAGGGAAAGTATCAAGGTGTGCGGCATCACTAATTACGAAACTCCTAATCCCATTGGCATATGCATCCGGGATAAAATCATGTCCGTCACGCTGTGCAGACAGTGCAAAGAAAAGGGACGTATCAGGACTGACCACACTCCTGCTGTCAATAAGCAAGGCTGTTATATTTGTTTCGTGTTTAACACTAAAGGATTCGATATTCAATAAATCAGCTATCTGCTGAATGGTATAACTGTTCTCGCTCATTTATCAGGATACTTAGACTCGAGGTAAAGTTAATAAAAAGATTATGCAGATATTTGCAGTAACAATCAATACAACACTTGTTACACCACCCTTGGAAAGAGAAAAATCAAAACCCGTTTACGATAAAAGGACTGCGCTGGTTAAAGCAGAGAGCTATTGCGCCTACCAGGAACGCGCACAACAGGAAGTAAGGGATAAACTTTACGACTGGGGTTTGCACCATGATGAGGTGGAGGAAGTAATTACAGAATTGATCCTGAGCAATTTTTTAAACGAGGAGCGTTTTGCCTTTGCTTACGTATCAGGTAAATTTAATATTAAGAGGTGGGGAAAGATTAAGATTAAGCAGGGGCTGAAGCTGAAAAGGATTCCCGACAAAATGATAGTGAAAGCTTTGAACTCGATAGATTATGACGATTATCTGCAGGCTATACTGGCCGCGGCAGAGAAAAAAGCACCCTTCATTAAAGAAAAAGAAGCCTATAAAAGGAAATATAAACTGATGACGTACCTGATGGGGAAAGGATTTGAAAGTAATTTGATTTCAGAGGTACTGAAGGCCAATAACTTAAGCTAAAGAGGCTATTTATTATCAAAAATAACTTGACAGTAATCTAAAAGTATTTATATTTGCAAACCCAAACGGAAACAAGGTAATCAGTTTTTAACTTGAATAAGAGAGGGAAACATTGGATGATGTTAATAAAACCAATGCGAAAGTAGCTCAGTTGGTAGAGCACGACCTTGCCAAGGTCGGGGTCGCGAGTTCGAATCTCGTCTTTCGCTCTAAATGTTTTCCTTACCTGGAAGCATTTAATTTAAAAGGTTAACACCTGCTCAGATGGTGGAACTGGTAGACACGCAGGACTTAAAATCCTGTGACCTTAAAAGTCGTGCGGGTTCGATTCCCGCTCTGAGTACAAACAATGCCTGCATCCTGATATGCAGTTTTATCTTACCAATGCGAAAGTAGCTCAGTTGGTAGAGCACGACCTTGCCAAGGTCGGGGTCGCGAGTTCGAATCTCGTCTTTCGCTCTAAAGCCTTCTTTATTGAAGGCTTTTATTTTTACAAGGTTTTACACCTGCTCAGATGGTGGAACTGGTAGACACGCAGGACTTAAAATCCTGTGACCTTAAAAGTCGTGCGGGTTCGATTCCCGCTCTGAGTACAAAGCTCTCTGGAAACAGCGAGCTTTTTCGTTTACACCCTTTTTGGGAAGATAGCCTCCTCAGCTTTCGTCACATTTTTCACCTATTTCGTCCCATTTTTAAGCATCAAAATTCCTAATAAGCTAATATTGCTCCATATTTATAATAAGCACTAACAGGAATAACATCCTTAAAATTATACCATGAAACAATATCTATATCTTCTGCTCTGCTGCTTCAATTTTAGCTTGTTCGGACAAACTCCAGTTCAGCCCTCTTCCCCTCCGGAATTCAGCACGGAAAATGTTGAGTTTAAAAGCGCAGGTGTTATTTTGGCAGGTACTATCTTTAAACCCAGACAGGTTTATGCGGCGGTGGTTCTTGTACATGGATCTGGTCGGGAAACCAGAATGCTGGAAATGGCTTCAACTTTGGCAAAACATGGTATTGCGGTATTAACTTATGACAAACGAGGGGCTGGAAAATCGGGTGGAATTTATGCAGGACCGGAAGTGGGAACCAATAATATTGATTCAGCTAATCTTAACCTACTGGCTTTGGATGCAAGTTCAGCTTCTGACGCTCTATTGTCACATCTGCCGCCAACTCACGGGTTGCTGGGCCTGATGGGTTTTAGCCAGGCTGGCTGGACAATTCCCCTGGCTGCGCAAAAAAACAGGAATGTAAACTTTATGATTTTGTTTAGCGGACCTGTTATTACCACTCTCGAGCAATTGCGCTTTCAGTTTTACACTGCAGGAAAACCTAATTTTTGGGAAACCCACACAGAAGATGAGGTACTGGAGCATATAAAAAGTGATGCTGATCGTTATCAGTTTGCAGACACAGATCCGCGTGATGCGCTAAGCAAACTCGCGATTCCAGGGCTTTGGCTTTTTGGAGGCAAAGATGTCCAGGTTCCTGTACGTTTATCAATGGAACGCCTCGAAGTGCTTAAAACGCAAGGCAAACAGTATGAATACCAGCTATTCCCAGAATTAGGACATAACACCGCCTTCTCAAAAACAAAGGATCCAGTTAATATTGCTATTCAATGGATTGAATCCAATGGTTTCATTAAGTATCCACATCAGTGAACAGAGACAGATATTTCTACAGGCACCAATAGCTAAATATTGAAAATTGCTTTGCAATACATAACAAAAAAGTTCCGCCAAGTTACTTCGATAAAAATATGACGAGCATCTGTGCAGGGTTCCCAAATGCCTGCCATGCAAACCAATGATATACACCGAAGGCAGCTGCAGATATTAAAATAGCTTGTTGTGCACCAATCTTATTAATGAGTATATAAAATAATACCCCCCTAAATATAAGCTCTTCATAAACTACCGATCGCAATAAATACTGCACAGACCTGATGAAATTGGTAAATGTGTAATGAGGATTGATATGAAATGGGTTGTGAACAAGACCTGAGACAGAGAATTCAAACAAAAAGTAGTATAGTATGGGCCAGGAGAAGCCAAGTAGCAACTGCACCAAACGACGTTTAGTTGGTTTAAGAACATTTTCCTGAAACCAATTTTGAAAGCTTCATCTTTTGGGCGGGTATCACCATTGCGTACGCAATTATCCTTATGAAAATCTGGAAATAACAAATGTAATGACCAGAATTGTCCCACCGCTTAGGGCAGGACAATATCTAATTTTGCTGGCGTCTTATGTTTGATCGGCCGCCATATCCTTCCATCGTCGTCCTGATATCTCCCAGGCGTAATGATTGCCCCACATATTGCTGCAGGACTGAATTTTTTCGTATTCAGCAAAGTTCTCCCATGCACAACAGTATAATATTTTAAGAACATACTGACCACACAAAGACAGCCTCCCGGTACTTCAAATTTAAATTCAATAGCATTGAGCCCTGGCTTATTACTATTAATAATACAATTCTCTGCCAACAGAACATTGGTTGTTTTCTGCTTTTCCAGATCAAAGATTGCAACAGTTGCTATTATAACGCATTGATGACTTTTAGGTGGAAATTTTAGTTTAATTTCCTGAAACACTTTTGTATAAGCTACCGTTAACAGCCCAGCCTCATAACTGATCACTGGCAAGGCTGCCACTCTTTTCATCAGCGGGGATTCAATATTATAATCAAACCCTGATAGACTACTAAAGCTCTCCGTTGAAAATCGATACTTATCGGTTTCTGCATTTCGGCTGTTGTTCCAAATCTCAACGCTCTTCTTGTTTAAGCGGTTGAACGTACTGCGGTCACCCATGTCCGCTAGCGGGATCTTATGTTTCCGGTACATACAGCTAGCGAAAGTACTGGCCGATCCAAAGCTACCGGCGGATCGTTTAGTCGCTTCTGTTTGTTTCATTGTTCCGGGTGCAACCCTTGAGGATACCACCTGCTTTCCATTATTTACTCTGAGGCTAATTGGTCCAACTACACCAACTAGGAAATCACCTATTCTTCTGGCCATATTAATTAGTTTTAGAATTTATACAAATGTATATCAAGAACATACCGAAAAAAAGGGGCGCGGCGCAACTGTCCGCTCATGTCCGCATTCGTCTGGTATTGTCCGCCTTTTTTTTAAAATATCAGAAGCGCCGCAGAATATTTTACGTAGAATAATACAGTTTACTTGTAAAAGAAACTATTGCAATACGGGGTTTAAACGGCTCTAAATCTACTAAAATATGCTAGTTACACACAAGTAGATTGGAAATAGTCTCTTAGTAGAGTCATAGTAGAATTTGTTATACCAAAAGCCAAATTAGCAGATACAGAAGTTCAAAAAATATCTGTATCTGCTAATAGACGATTAAGGCATAAAAGAGCATTTATTTCCTGGTTTTACGACCAAAATTAGCCAATCGCCTTCCAATCTTAACACTGGGACGATTCTATTCTTGTTTTTAATATTTCCATACCGGTACATGTCATGCAACTTTACTTCTTTAGTATTCCGTTTTTCTAACATAATTATACTGTGCGATTAAAAAATGATTGGTTATTATAAATTTTAGGCATAACAATCCCTACGGGATTAAAACCCGCGTTTAAATATTGATTAGGAACTGTTGGAAATTAAACCCTCAGCTTGGAGGTTCCCATCGTCGCTGTTACTTCAATTGCCAAGGTATTAAGAATACCAAGCAAAATACTCATTTGATCAGTACCATACAGAAGCATTACAAAGATCTTAAAACACTACCTTCCGTTCCAACTTCAAGAATATGCTCCACCCCGCACTTCAAGGCAAAGTTATTTTTCTGATGCCCTACAGGAAAATCGAAACAAACCGGGTAGTCGTACTCCCTCACTTTCTCCATCACTATTTCGTAGATCGTTTTCCCAAATTCTTCAGATGGATCATCGGTTTTAATTTTAAACCCACCTATTATCAATCCGGCAAGTGCTGAAAGTTTCCCCGTTCGTTTCAGGTTCCAGAACATACGATCAATGCTATACAGATATTCACCAGTATCCTCCACAAATAAGATCTTTCCTTTGGTTTCCAAATCAGATGCTGTCCCTGCAAGGGTCTCAATAATGCTTAGGTTACCGCCTACCAATTGCCCCTCTCCCCTTCCTGGGCGGTTCAATGCAACCTTCGGCGCAGTGTACTTAAAATCTTCGCCTGATAAGGCCTGCCGAATTGATAGAATAGTTGAAATCTGCACAGGGTCGGCATTGGCCCACACGGATGGAAAGCTGTTACACATCTTCGAATGTAATGTGGCAATCCCAAAATTCCGCTGGATGTGGCAATGCAATACCGTAATATCACTAAACCCAATAATCCACTTGGGTCGCTTTTTAAATTTGGTAAAATCAATATTATCGATGATCCTTACCAGGCCATAACCACCCCTCGCACACATGATCGCTTTGATATCAGGATCGTCCAGCATCATTTGCATATCATTTGCCCGTTCCTGGTCCGTTCCCCCGAAAACAAAGTCCTTTTTGCCAACAGCACTGCCCACCACCACATTAAATCCCCAGCTTTCCATCAGTTGCACCGAGGGCTGAACATCCTCTACACTAATATATCCGGCGGGACTGGTAATGCCAATCGTATCACCAGCCTTTAAATAAGGCGGTATTTTGTGTTTCCATAGTGGAAGCTCAGCCGATAGAACGGCACGGCCATCAAAACTTATTAAAGCTCCTGCAGAGATTAGGGAAGAGATAAAGAATTTTCTGTTCATTGACGTGAGTAAAGCCTGGAGGAAAATATTCCCCCAAACTAATCAGTTTCTTAGCGATAAACAAGATAATTTCTTACAATCCGTTGTCATCCAATGCAAAAGTATTTTTCTTGTCTTTCCATTTTCCTTTTGTAAAATCCGGAAAATCAATTGGCTGGTTACCTTTACTAAGCGACATTTCAGACAATGGAGTGATTACGCTCATGGTTACAGAATCATAAACATCAATCGGAGTTTGAACTTTACGTTTTACCGCTTCAATAAATCCGTTGAATACAAACCAGTCCATGCCCCCATGACCAGCACCCACTGCTTTCTTTTCATATTTCTTCCATAATGGATGATCATATTTTTCAAACCAGTTTTGCGCCGGGTCCCATACATCAAACTCTTTTGATTGATGTTCAATATATACACTTTTCGCTACGTCCATCCATAAGCCATGTGTACCCTGTACGCGGAAACCCAATGAATACGGACGAGGCAGGTGTGTATCATGTGATAACATTACTGTTTCGCCATTCGCACAGTTCAGCATGGTGGTCACCACGTCACCATTTTTGTAATTGATCTTTGCATTTGGGTGTCCCGGCGACTTCTCTTCTACATACGACGCAAGGCCTTTGGCTTTGGAACTAAATGAAACCAGATTGGTAAACCTGTTGCCTCGATTGATATCTGCATATTGCATTACCGGACCGGCACCATGTGTTGGGTACAGGTCTGAGTTCACATCAATATTGAATTGTGTACGCCATTGGGCTTCGCCAACGCTCGCTTTAGGACCAAAGTCTACGCCAGGACCTCCGGTTTTTGCATCGTTAAAAAGCACATTCCGCAGGTCGTGCTGGTATCCTCCTTCCAAATGTACCAGTTCGCCAAAAAGGCCTTTCCTTACCATATTTAGTACGGCCATCACATCCCTCCGGTAACACACATTTTCAAGCGTCATATAAGGCATACCTGTTTGCTCAGAAGTATTTACCAGGTCCCAGTGCTCGGCCACCGTCAAGCCCGCCACTACTTCGCAGCCAACATATTTGCCCGACTTCATGGCGTCAATAGCCTGCACATGGTGAAACTGCCATGGCGTTGCAATGATAACTGCATCCAGATCTTTACGCTCAAGCAGTTTTTTATACGCATCTGTTGAACCGGTATATTCTTTAGGCAGCAACTTTCCCGCTTTGGAAATTTGCTCACGCGTAGCCTTAAGTGATACTTCCTGAGTATCGCATATCGCTACAATTTCAACATCTTCACGCAGTAATCCTTCACCGATATGACTGCGGCCCCTGCTTCCCACGCCGATATAGCCAAGCCGTACCCGGTCTTTGCCAGCAGCGAAAAGGTTACCCGATTGTAAAATGGCAAATCCTGCGGCCGCAACTGAACCTTGTTTAATAAAATCTCTTCTTTCCATATTTTCTACTGCTGAGCAGCCCCTCCAACCTGTTATTTGTAGTCGGTTACGGGGCAAAAACGAAAACGTTTAATTAACTAAGTACAATATTTCAGCATTTTATCCCAGAAATAAAAATAAACTATCATCAATCCTATTCTTTACCATCAAAATTACAAATGTGGCAATAGAAAGCTTATTTTAGGATCTTAAACAACTGTTACTTTATACCATTAACAGATTACATCTTTTCAGATATATGCTTGAACAAATTTTAAACGCCTACAATTTAAACTCTTCTGAATATGAGGTTGCTGGTCATGGTGCCGGCCTGATTAACCATACTTATACGGTGACCGGGAAAGACAAAACCTACATCCTGCAGCAGATCAATGTAAATGTATTTAAAACCCCGCAAGACATTGCTGGAAACTTAAGCCTTATTGCACAGTACCTGAAGGAGACGCAGCCTGATTATCTGTTTGTTGTTCCAATTCCCGCAACTGATGGAAGACTCCTGGTAAAATCTGAAACTGGTGAACTCTACAGGTTGTTCCCCTTTGTAACAGGTTCAAAAACTATTACCACTATCACAGACATTAAAGCGGCCTATGAAGCGGCTAAACAATTTGGCTTATTGACCAGGTTACTAAAGGATTTTGACCCGGCACCCTTAAAATATCCCCTGCCGGATTTCCATAACCTGCGACTTCGTTACGAGCAGTTTGAACAGGCTGAAACAGGTGCAAGCGAACAACGCAAAGAAGCGGCAGCAACTGAGATCGCTGAAATTTATGCACACAAAGACATCTTAACAACCTACCTGCAGCTGATTGAGAATAAAACGCTTTCCCTCCGGGTAATCCACCACGACACTAAAATCAGTAACGTATTATTTGACAATGATAATAATGGCATCTGCGCCATTGACCTGGATACGTTAATGCCAGGATATTTTATAAGTGACACGGGGGATATGCTCAGGACTTATCTTTCGCCAGCTGGCGAGGAAACAGCAGACTTGTCTGAAGTATACATCAGGGAAGATTTCTTTGAAGCCATTTATAGTGGCTATATGAGCGAGATGAACAATGTGCTCAGCCCCGCTGAAAAGGACTATTTCCTCTTTTCGGGAGAGATGATGATGTATATGCAAGCTATCCGCTTCCTGGCAGATTTCCTCAATAACGATGTATATTATGGAACCAGTTACCCGGGACAAAACCTGGTGAGGGCCAAAAACCAGATCCACCTGCTTAAAGAATACATTGCAGCGGCCCCCCGTTTAAAAGAAATGATGAATAATTAGTATATATGCCATGGTAGTAAAGCTCTCTGTTGTCTGTTTGTTTTTATCCTGTTCAGTTGCTGGCTTTGCGCAAAGTTATAAACCTCCTGTATTTACTGATGCCCAGCGTGAAGAAAAGGTAGCTGCAGCCTTTCCTGCTATAGCGCATATGTATGAAGATTATGCGGCAAAAAACCATATACCAGGATTGGTTTATGGCATTGTGCTTGATGGCAAGTTACTGCATACAGGGCAAATAGGGTACACTGATATCTCCAGCAAAACCGTTGCAGGACCAACATCAGATTTCCGCATTGCTTCTATGTCTAAAAGTTTTACGGCAATGGCCATACTAAAACTTCGCGATGAAGGTAAACTCAAACTCGATGATCCGATAGGGATGTACGTGACAGAAATGCAGCATTCAAAGCCTTTAACAAAAGATGCCCCTGAAGTGACCATCAGGAACCTGCTTACCCATAGTGCAGGATATCCGGAAGATAACCCATGGGGCGACAGGCAGCTGGCGGGCACTGATGAAGAACTGCTTGCCATTTACAAAAACGGGCTATCTTTTTCAAATGATCCCGGGCTTGGCTATGAATACAGTAATCTTGGGTTTGCTACTTTAGGTTACATCATAAAAAAGGTATCCGGCATCCCCTATCAGGACTATATCAATGCTAATATTCTGAAACCCCTGGGGATGACGCATACATACTGGGAATATACAAAAGTACCCCCGGCACAGCTTGCCCATGGTTACCGCTGGATTGACTCGAAATGGATTGAACAACCGATGTTGCATGATGGTGCCTATGGCGCAATGGGTGGATTGATCACTACGATTGAAGACTTTAGTAAATACATGGCTTTTCAGCTATCTGCATGGCCACCGAGAGATGACCAGGAAAATGGACCGGTTAAACGCAGTTCTGTAAGGGAAATGCAATATCCATGGAATATTTATTCGATGAACGCTACAGCGATCAGCAACGGAAAACCCTGTCCGCAAGTGAATGCCTATGCTTACGGTCTGCGCTGGACGAAAGATTGTGAGAACCGTGTATATGTTGGCCATACGGGTGGCCTCCCTGGATTTGGTAGTCAGTGGAATATTATGCCGGAATATGGAATTGGCATTGTATCTTTTGCAAATGCAACCTATGCGAGGGCAGCTGTGATCAATAGCCATGCGCTTGATACGCTTCTTTCCATTTCAGGTATCACACCCAGACAACTGCCTGCTTCAGACATTTTAGTGCAGCGCAAAAATGAATTGTTGAAAGTGCTGCCCGATTGGAAAACCGCCGAAAAGAGCGGGATTTTTGCGCAAAACTTTTTTATGGACTACTTTACCGCAGAATTGAAAAAGGAGGCGGTATCCATCTATGCCGCGGCTGGTAAAATTAAGTCGGTGCATGAACTGGTTGCAGAAAATCAGCTAAGAGGATATTGCATACTGGAGGGGGAAAATGCAAATATCAAAGTTTCCTTTACCCTTACACCTCAAAACCCTGCATTGATACAAGAATATCATCTGCAGCTGATTAAAAAAGAATAATACTAATAAACTTGAATTATGGCCTTTAAAAAAATATACGTTTTTTCTGCGGTTTGTTCACTTTTGGCCGTTAACGGTGCACTGGCGCAAAATGCAACGCTCTATAAAAACATCAGGGAAGCAATTGAAACCGTCAATCCTGATCAAATCAAGGCTGATATTACTTACCTGGCAGATGACCGGCTAAAGGGACGCCTGCCAGGAACGGAGGGTTATCAGATGGCTGTAGATTATGTGACAGGCAGGCTTAAATCATCGGGTGTAAGCCCGGCCGGAGAAAATGGCACATGGCTGCAGAAGGTGAACTTGCGTAGGGCTTTTGTCAAAAATGCAACAATTACCTTAACGGGCGAACCTTTAAACAGCCCCGGTCCATTGGCTGCAGCCAACTATATTGTGTACCCAAATCCGGCCAGGATTGCTGTAGAACAAAATTCGCCGCTCGTATTTGTAGGTTATGGAATTAGTGAACCGGGATTGGGGTACGACGATTACAAAAATATTGATGTTAAAGGTAAAACAGTTGTGATTACGAAAGGCGCACCAGCACAATTCTCCTCTTCTGTGGCTGCACATGTGATGAATAACCGAAAATTACTAAGCGTAGCTGCGGCACATGGTGCCACTGGTGTAATCATCGGTATTTCAGATTCTTCAACAAACCACCTTGCTGATTTGAACAATGGGGTATATAGCGTGATAGACAACAAGGGGAAAGTAGTTTTTTCACAAATTTACTATTCAGATCAAATTGGCTTCCTGGCTTCTATTAAATATGAGTTCCTAAATTCCCTCTTTGAAAGCAACGGACGTAGGTTGCAGCAGGTGAACGCACAACTGAAAGCCGGTCAGACACAATCCTTCGCTATCAAACAGGGTATCAATGTGTCGTTAAATACGACTTATAAGGATATTGTTAGTTATAACGTGATCGGAAAAATCCCCGGATCTGATGCTGCTCTTAAAAATGAATACGTAGTACACAGTGCCCACCTTGACCATTTGGGAATAGGTAAACCAGTAGAAGGCGATTCACTTTATAATGGAGCCCACGACAATGCATCGGGAATAGCCAGTTTGCTGGGTATTGCAAAAATCTATCAGCAAATGAAGGTGAAGCCCAAACGATCTATACTGATAGTAATGGTTACCGGCGAGGAAATGGGCATGCTGGGATCACAATACTTTGCCTCTCACTCTACTGTTCCGGTTAAAAATATGGTTGCTGATGTAAACACAGACATGCCAACCATCATTGCCCCATTGTTATCAGTAACCGCACTTGGCGCAGAACATTCTTCGCTGATTAAGCAAGTGGGCCAGGCGGCAGCTTTTCTTGGTTTAAGTGTAGAACCTGATCCGGAGCCTGCACAGGCACGTTTTACCAGAAGTGACCAGTACAGTTTTGTTGTTGCAGGAATCCCCGCCTTGCATATTAAATATGGCAGCAAAACTGAAGATGGCAAAAACAACCTGAATGAAACAGTGGCAGAATGGCGCGCTAAATATTATCACAAGCCCCAGGACGATATCAATGGGATGTTTGATTTTAACGCCGGGAAGAAATATGCACAACTGAATTTTTTAATCGGCTACCTGGTAGCACAAGAGCAGAAAAGGCCCGAATGGAACAGTGGAGACATATTTAGTCTTTCTTCTCAGAATGGCCCAGGCTCTTCTCAGGGCTCACCACATCACGTACCAGCTGCTTCAGCTCCTTAATTTCGGGGAAACGGCCTTTTTCTTTTCTATCGAAGACAATGTTGCCATCAATCCTGATAATATATGCACCGCCCGTTTCACTGGGCTGAAGTAGTACGCCGTGGATTTCGTCTGTAAAGGTGCTGAGCAGTTCCTGTCCCATATAGGCAGCTCTTAGCATCCACCCGCATTTTGGACAATATTCGATACTAATAGTGGGTTTTATGATTGTCATAGTGTTAGTCATATTTAACTTTGATGGCATAAATGAGGCCTTTATTACCGGCCATAAGAATCAAATTGCCTTTCTTGGCCTTCTTGATTACATTGAAACTATCGTCAGAAATGTGGTACCAATGGTAGCCGCCATCCCTTGAAACATCCGTGCCGGAAGTGCCAGTAGCAAAACAGCTTTTATCATTAAACCATGTTACCCCCGAACGGTATCCAAAAACAGGACGGGAAGGTTTATCCCAGGATTTACCACCATCTCTGGTCAGCAATACATTATTAGCGTTCTCTTTATCTTTTTGATAATCGCCCCCTACCACTATACCCTGGTTTTCGTCATAAAAATCAATTGAAAAAGCACCTGTACTATTTTGGCCCTGCAAAATTGGGCAATCATACTTTTTCCAAAGCAAGCCGTAATTATCTGAAGTGTAAATATTCGATTTTTTACCCCCGGTGGCAATCCATACTTTTCCACTGCCCAATGTTTTTATGCTGGTGCCACTGGCAGCAAAACCAGCTTCTCCTGGTGCCATATCATATCTTAAACCGGCACTTGAATTACTCCAGTGCCGACCGCCATCTGTCGTGGTCAGGATTTGCATACGGTTTTGTATGGGATCACCAAAGATGATCCCATTATTTTCATCCCAGAAATCCATTCCATCGAGAAAGATCGCCGAATCGAGGTTTTTATAACACTCGGTCCAGTTTTTACCGCCATCTTCGGTTCTTAGTATATAGGCAGGCGACCCGGCATTTACAATGATAGCGCGGTTTCCGTCAAAGGCCTCGATATCACGGAAGTCGCATTTTTCATAGCCCTTGGGCTTTGTCCATTTCCAGTCCTTGCCGCCGTCAACAGTTCTTCCTACGAAGCCGTTACTGCCGCTTACCCAGGCTACGCTGTCAGACACAACCGACAGACCTCTTATACTCGTGTTTGTTTCTGTTGTTAAAGAACCCAGCTCATAACTTTGTGAAAAGCCAAGAAAAGGTGCAAATAACAGGATGTAAAAAAATATACGCATCTATTTAACTCTTTTCCATACTTCAGATCTTCCAATTATTGATATACCAATGTATCCTCTCATATTTAAATCTCCATTTTCTTTAATATTCATATTGCAACTGTACGTTTTGCCCGACTTAGGATCATAGATCTTACCGTCAGTCCATTTACCGTCATCATAGACAAAATCTCTCAACATTTCCATTCCGAGAATAGGTTTACTGCGCAGGCTGGGATCAGGATTTTTAAGGTCCGTTTTTACAATTCCCTTTTCATCTTTTTGCGTCTTCAGCCATACAATTTTACCAAAGTATTTAACGCCCTTTTTATAAATCTCTACATGTGCTTCTCCTGTAGAATTAATCCATTGCCCAAGAATAGCATCTTTATTCTGTGCAAAACCTGTGAAAGAAATGGCTGTAAACAGCAATACCATTGAAATATATCTCATAAAATTTATATTTAGTTGGGACTAATTTACAATTAAAAAGAGATTGTCAATGGTTTAATATCGCGTTTATATATGAGGGTTTTAAACATAAAAACCAGCACAGCAATAATTTAATGCTGTGCTGGTTTTCCTTATTTACTTAAGGTCTAATAAAATTTGGGTAAAGGGTTCAGTACCAGATCCTGTTGCTGGTGCCAATATGGATAAATAGGTTCACTTTTACTTGCATCATCCAGTTTTTTCACCTGATCTATGGTCAGGTTCCATCCTATCGCTTCAAGATTTTGTGTCAGTTGCTCTTCGTTCCTTGCACCTATAACAATGTTTGAAACTGTTGGACGCTGTAATAACCAGTTCAGGGAAACCTGTGCAACAGATTTTCCGGTTTCTTCAGCCACCTCGTCAAGTGCATCTACGATAGTGAAAAGGCGCTCTTCATTCAATGCCGGACCATGTCCGCCCCCCTGTTGTACACGGCTGTCCGCAGGCAATGGCTGGTTACGCCTGTATTTACCAGACAAACGTCCTGAAGCCAAAGGACTCCATACAATTGTGCCAACATTCTGGTCAATTCCCAGCGGCATTAGTTCCCATTCAAATTCCCTGTCCAGTAACGAGTAATATGCCTGATGCGCAATATATTTAGACCAGCCATATCTCTCAGAAACCGAAAGCGATTTCATCAGGTGCCAGCCCGAAAAATTGGAACAGGCGATATAACGTACTTTTCCACTTTGAATAAGGTTATCAAGAGTGCGTAATGTTTCTTCAACAGGCGTCGTAGCGTCAAAACCATGCATATGATATATATCGATATGATCAGTCTTTAACCGTTTCAAACTGTCTTCACATTGTTTTACCAGATGTAAACGTGATGAGCCATAGTCGTTCGCGTCATCGCCCATTTTAAAGGTAGCTTTGGTAGAAATAAGTACCTGATCGCGAAGGCCTTCCAGTACCTTACCCAAAATTTCTTCAGATAATCCCCTGGAATATACATTTGCGGTATCAAATAAATTGACCCCCGCATCAAGACATAAATTAACAAGTCTTTTTGCTTCATCAACCTGGGTGGTACCCCATGCTTTAAAAAATTCATTTCCGCCGCCAAACGTTGCGGTTCCGAAACTCAATACTGGCACCTTTAAACCTGATGCGCCTAATTGTCTGTATTCCATTGGGTATAAATTTAGCTTTTAATTAGAAGACTGCCCAGTTAAAACCGGCGACTTAATCGTTTTAATAACATCAGCAAACAATTCATAAGAATGAATCCTAGCCTGATGGTCGTAAATATGCGAAGTAACCATTACTTCATCTACCTTAGTCTGATTGATGAACGCCTGTATATCTTCTTTAATTGTTTCGGGACTTCCAATAAATGAACATCCAAGCATTTGTGCCACGCCAGCCTGTTCTTCTTCCGTCCAGATGCCATCCATGCTGTCAACCGGCGGTTGCAATAACCTGCGGCGACCAGTAATTACACCTACAAAAAACTGCAGTAAAGAAGTTGTTAACCTATTGGCTTCTTCGTCTGTATCAGCTGCAACCACATTTACGCAAGAAATTACATAAGGTTCCTTAAGTGTTTCAGATGGTTTGAAATTCTGACGGTAAATATTAATAGCCGTTAAAAACTGGGCAGGGGCAAAATGGCTTGCAAAAGCGTAAGGAAGCCCTTTAGCTGCTGCTAAGCGTGCACTGTCTGTACTTGAACCCAAAATCCAGATGGGGATATCCAGTCCTTCACCAGGAATTGCCCTCACCTGGCTGTTCCTGTTGTCATCTGAAAAATAACGTTGCAACTGCTCCACATCCTCAGGAAAATCGTTTGCTGCATTAAAACGTGTACCTCTTATTGCCGCTGCCGTTATTTGATCGGTACCGGGGGCCCTGCCGAGGCCAAGGTCTATTCTTCCAGGGTACAATGATGCGAGCGTACCAAATTGTTCTGCTATTACCAGTGGTGAGTGATTGGGCAACATGATACCACCCGATCCTACACGGATGGATTTAGTTCCGCCTGCGATATATCCGATCAGGACGGAAGTAGCTGAACTTGCTACACTGATCATATTGTGATGTTCTGCCAGCCAATATCTGGTATAACCTAGTTCTTCTGCATGTTTGGCCAGATCTAGGCTATTGCGAAAAGTATCTTCAGGGGTTTTACCCGCCACTACTGCGGCCAGGTCTAATACTGAATAAGTGATTCCTGCCATTTTATGATTTTTGATTACTCATGAATTCTATTTATACAATCCAGCTTTATTCGCTGTTTTTATAAAATTAGATATTATGATCGGGAAACATTTGATGACACAAAAGATTTGACTTTACATACAGATGAATGGAGAACTGGCAAGTGGATGGATACAAAAAAACCTGCAGTGTTTGAAAACTGCAGGTTTTTTAAGTTTTGCTCAACTACAGAAAGAATCTGCAAATGTGCCCGAAGAGAGACTCGAACTCTCAAGGATCTTACTCCAACGGCTTCTGAGACCGCAACGTTTACCAATTTCGCCATCCGGGCATTTGACAACAATGGAGCATCCTGTCGTGGCGACAAATGTAACATAAATTCTGAAATGAAATAAACTTTTTAATAAAAAACCGCGGTTTAAGCGCAAACAGGATCAATTGATTTGATAATCAGTATTATGGATATTCGGTAAAACAATCCGCCCCTGTTTATGATTTACATGTAGAGGAAATACTGAAATGAAACCACCTATATCAAAACTACAGGCCGTCATACAATGCAAATGTCCAAGATGCAGAAAAGGCGATATCTTTTCAGGGAAAATGTATTCGCTTTCATTCAAAGGTCAGACTACAAATGAATACTGTCCATATTGTAATTTACGTTTTGAACGCGAACCCGGCTTCTTTTATGTATCCATGTTTATCAGTTATGCGATGAACGTTGCGGAGATGATAACAGCCAGCGTAGCTATGTATATATTGGGTTTACCACTCACTTATGACAATTTATGGTATTATGTAGGCGTGCTTTTTCTTACAGTATTTATCTGTGCACCATTCAACTACCGATATTCAAGGGTGATGCTTTTACACTGGCTTACGCCCGACCTGGGTTATATTCCAGGGAGTGGTGATAACAAGATGAATAAATAATCCATCTTGTCTTAAACCATATTACTATATCGCCTGGTACTTCACTGTATACTCTTTCCCTTTTTCTACCGCGATTTCATATATGCCAGTGGCTGCGATTTTGACCCTTGCTCCAGGGACTACTGGTAAGGTTTTACTTTTGATCCTGAGTATGCCAGTTCCTACGGGCGACTTGATTTTAATCTCTGTCTTGCTGCAATACAATTCAATTTCGCCTTCAGTTGTTGGTACCTTTCCCTGCATCCATTTTAGTCCGCCAAGATCAGGTGCGCAAACCCATTCTGCATAAGCAGGAGATAGCGGCTTAACACCTAAATAATATTTACCCAGCAAATAAAGGGGACTTGCGCCCCATGCGTGGCAAAGGCTTTTTCCAAACGGACGGCCATACATGGCCAGATGTGCTGTTCCTTTTTTGGTAGGGTCATATTCTTCCCAAAAACTGGTTGCTCCTTCTTTCAGCATTCCGCCCCAGTATACTTTCATTTCTTTGAGCACATACGGTTGTTCGCCCATCGCACAAAGCGCCTCCAACTCATAGAACCGCATATAAGGCGTTTTAATTTTTTGAATGTTGTCATTCAGCAACACATGTTTTTTTACTTCCTGCTCCTGTTCCGGGTTAAAATAATTGAAGAATATACCAAACATATTTGCATACCTGGTTACGTTGGCTGTCTGCTTACCGTCTACACTGCTATGGACCAATGCATGTTTGCCCGCGTTCCAGTATTTGGTCATAATGCTAGCTTTAAGTGTTTTGGCCAGTTGCCCATAATTTGCAGCTTCTTCGGTATGCTTAAGCATTGTTGCGCTTTCTGCCATCATTTCGAGGCTTCGGGCAAACAGGATCTGTTCAAAACTGAGTTCTCCCTTCTTGCTTAACCCGTCTGCCCAGTCGATAAATACCCAGTCACCCGCCTTTCCCTCCAACATTCCATCTTTATTGGTTCTGGACAGGCAGTAATCCATCAGGCTTTTCATCCTCGGATAAAATTGTTCAATAAAAGTTTTATCACCAGTATACAGGTAATAATCTTTAATGCCCATAAACCAGTAAAAAGTGTAATCCATAATGGTATTTATATGGCTTGTCACAGGATCTTTTCCTCTCAATGCAAGTAATGTACGTGTAACTGTAGGCGAATCGTACAGCAGATAATAATTCATCAGGAAACTCTGATAGGCATCTCCAGACCACACCCAGCGGTCGCGCTTAATCCCATCGATGAAAAATTCACGGGTGTTGAGGTGGAAGGTATATTTTGATACGTCATAGATTTTATTGATCTCCGGATCTGAGCAGAGAAAGCTGCCACGGTCTTTCACAGGGGCGTATTCATATAACATAGACACAGAATCCATCGTTACACCTGCAGGAAGCACAACG
>Ga0247734_1000840_pt1 | contig 25161 bp, 24 predicted proteins | sample UWRJL103311B2_FD_180933 | JGI IMG/M metagenome (GOLD analysis project Ga0247734, IMG submission 180933) | Plant litter microbial communities from Arlington Agricultural Research Station in Wisconsin, United States - UWRJ-L103-311B-2 | ecosystem: Environmental > Terrestrial > Plant litter >...
GTAGCGGGCGTAACTGCCCTGGGGCGCGTCGGCTTGCCGGAAGATATTGGAGGTGTCGTAGCGTTTCTTTGCAGCGAAGAAGCCAGATGGGTCAATGGCCAGCGTATTGAGCTGACCGGCGGTATGAATCTATAAATATGTTCCCCTGACCTTTCCTTAAAGGAGCGTAATAATTTTTTTGCTAAAAACAGCCAAAATAAATGCGGGAAAGAGCGCTTATTTTGGCTGTTTCATTTACACAACTTACGTTTGCCTTGCTGAATATAAACATGAAACAGATGTATTATTTCCGATTATCAGCAAATTCCTGAATCTTATCATTTTCTACCAAAAAACTTTTTCTTAGGACTATTTACTTTAATCAATTCCTTTACAGCTTCTGCGGCTTCAATCGGGTAATCGGATTCAAGAATAGAAGCGCCGTCATTTGCAATTAATTTGTATGCGGCAGACCTTTCCTCAGGACTTTTGAGCTTATCGTACGACGACGCAGCCGAAATCATGCACATGGCTCCTTTCTCATTTAGTAATTTATACATCTCCTTGTTATCTGCTTTGACTTGCGGCCCTATGTAGGCAATCAACCGGGTAAAAGGAATTCCTGCTTTCTCATAATCATCAAATTCCTTTTTTGTTCTGATAAAAGCGGAAAACATACGGTCCTTATTATCATTCAAATAAAATCCTGCTTCCGAAGGACTATGCACCGTCAGCATCACAAATGCATCCGCTTTGTGTTTTCGGAGCATGGAAGCAATCATGGCAAGAGGAACGTCTTTATGATCCAGATTAATGATGGTTTTACCCCTGGCCCACTCGATCACTTCCGATAACGTTGGAATGCTGTAACCGGTTATGTTACCCTCGAAGTCTTTTAACCGTAATTTTTTCAGTTCCTCGAATGTGTAGTCCGACAATTTTCCTGTACCCGTTGTGGTGCGGTCCAACGTTGCGTCATGCATAAGCACTATTACACTATCCTTCGTTAGCCTGGGATCTATCTCAAAAAAGGCAGGAGTATGTTTTAGTGTATTTTCAAAAGTAGCAATGGAATTTTCCGGAAATCCTTTCACCATTCCTCCCCTGTGGCCAGCGATCAGCAGCACATCATTGCCGGTATATTTGAAAAAAGCATGTAAATCCCCGGCAGATTTAGTCTTCAGAATATTCATTTGCGCGTTGGCAAACCAACCGGTTCCAAGGCACAAAAGCCCGGTAATTAAAAACGTACGGATTACCTTATTGCTCATAAAATGGTTTTTAACTCTGGAAAAAATCTATATTATTTTTGATATAATGATCTGCAATAAAATTTTAGTAACCAAATTTCAATTTAGAAAGTCTCTCTGATTTTCAGTCTTCTGTCATTAAAAATTGCCTGTAAAATCACTTTTCTTTGGCATGATTTTTAACAACCTGCCAGCATATTTATTTTTGTGGAACGGTCAGTATAAAAACCGAACTTACACAGCTTATAAATATCTATTAATCAGAGTATTAACTAACTAAATTTCGCCTCGTTGCCCAGTTGGGATTTACCACTTCCGTCGCGAACCGAACAACCGGATGTTGGTTTTTTTTATTACTTTTTATGTCAACCCCCAATTCATTCTCTGTCCAGTCGCTTACTGAACTGGTCAATTATTTATTCACCCGGCGTGAAGCTATCTTAAACAACTGGCGCACTACTTGCGAGCAAGACCCCGCCCTGGGAAAAGTTTCTTTGCTAAGCAGGGAAGAATTCAATAATCTGTTACCGATAATTTTAGACATCCTCGAACAGCGCTTACTAAATAAGTCCCCTGAAGCCGATATAGCCATTACTGCTCAGGGCCATGGCTTACATAGATGGCATAAGACGCATGCCCTTGTAGAGACCATGCGCGAGCTTCATTATCTGACCCAAATACTTTACAGTGAATTAGAGTTATTTATACAGCTTTTTCCTGCTGTTAACAAAAACTTGTTAATATATGTCCATAGCCAGATTACCCTGATTATGCAGGAAACCATTGACGGGAGTCTTCAAAAGTATGATGAGCTCCAGCGATTACAAGCCAGTAGCCGGGCTGCTGCCCTGCAGCAGGCACTTGACCAGATGCAGGAGTTATCACTTCAGCGCAGTGATATGCTCAGAACATCTTCTCATGATTTAAGAGGCGGCCTTGGCATTGTCAGTTCGGCAGCTGTACTGCTTAAAATGGAAGAGCTTACACCGGAAGAACGGGAACAATATCTGGACATGATGAGCCGAAGCCTGAATAATGTACATTCCATGTTAACAGGTTTAATGGACCTTTCCCGGCTGGAAGCAGGCCATGAAACATTAAAAATAGAATCTGTTGATGCTGCTCAGGTATTAAATGATATCGTAGCAGGTGCGCAGGCTATGGCAGGTCAGAAGAATATTGTTTTAAGGGCAGACGGGCCTGATAAGCTGGTTGTGCAAACAGATCGTATCAAACTTCAAAGGATTATTCAGAATATCCTTATTAATGCCTTAAAATATACCCCGTCAAACGCGGAACATCCTGCCATGGTTTCCGTTTCATGGTCGACCGAAGGAGATTACCGCTGGGTTTTAAGCATTCAGGATTCCGGGCCGGGAATGCCGGATACATTAACCGGTGCTTTTAGCGAACAGCTCCGGCCAACAGTCGAACCTACTAGTGTATTAGGATCTGACTTGGCAGAGCCGGTCGCTGTTTTACCTAAAGATATACCACATGCACCAACCGGTGACGAGCTTGTACAATTAACAAACTACTCAACAAAAAGTGAAGGCGTAGGCTTACAAATTGTCAAACGGCTATGTGAGATGCTTGATGCTACCCTGGATATCGAAAGTAAAAAAGGCCGGGGAACATTGTTCCGTGTCCGGTTGCCGGTCCATCATTCTTCTGAATAGGTGGAATTTAAATTTTCAATCTATAAATTGCTATAATTTTTTATAGTTACGCGATCTGCAAAAAGATACGCCGTCGCCTGTGAACCCACAGTTAATTATATAATCAAATAGTTTAAAGGATGGAAGGAAATAAATTAATTTATTTGGTTGAGGATGACGAAGATGACGTCTTTCTGATAAAAGAAGCACTTCAAAGGGTTATAACAAATGTTGATATTGTAGAACTTAATGACGGCCAGTCATTGCTTGAAAACCTTGAACAGAATGAACCGCAGCAACTGGCATTGATTCTAATGGATATGAATATGCCGCGGGTAAATGGTCTAGAAGCATTGCATCTGTTAAAAACCAATCCTAAGACGCAGCATATTCCTGTTGTAATGGTATCTACAAGTGCAAGTCAGGACCACATCAGGCAGGCATATCAACAGGGTATAAATGCCTTTATTACAAAACCAGTGTCTATTGAGGATTATACATATATGGCCCACACGGTAAATGCGTGTTACCTGAATAATTATCTTGCTCTTGATGAGGTTGAGACTCCCGATAAATTCAATGATAAAAGTATTCTCATCCTTGAAGACGATGATGACCAGTGGGCGATCATGAACCATATTTTTAAAAAGAGAATGCCCGGAGTAAATATAATTCGTATGAGTGACAGGATGAGCACATTGGATTATTTAACAGATCGGTGGAATGAATCAAAAACATCGCCTCATTTAATCATCCTCGATCTGTATCTGCCTACGCGGCGTGACGGACTAAATTTGCTGGATTCTTTTAGATATTTCTTTACAATACACCGGTTACCACCTATTCCTATCATCGTTTTCAGCTTTTCCGAAAGCCAGGAGGATATCAAATTAAGTTATAGTCACCGCGCTAATGCTTACATGATCAAGTCCCGGGATTTTACCGAATCATTTTCTTATCTGGAAAGGGTATGTCATTTTTGGTGGCATACGATTTCTTTGCCAAAAAAAGCTGAATAAATTACCCGGGACAAAATTAAAACTAATTAAAAATACGGGATATCAATAAAATTCAGGAGATACAGCGTTTGGAATAAGTTACTTATGACGCCGGATATAACTGAAATGGCTAAGGTGTTTCTAAAAATTTGTACATAAAAAAGCCGGAAGAAAATCTCCCGGCCATGAATGTCAAATAAGCTGATACTTATTATACAGTTTGATAAGATTCAATACTGGCAAGTGCCTCAGCTATTCCTGTTCTTTGTTTTTGCAAAAGATCAATATGGTCTGCATGTTCCACATAGTTCTTCAACGCGATATCATATTTTTCAAGTGCTGCTTTTTCGCCGGTAGTAACAGCTTCCAAAATTGCGGAATCCTCATTACTGCTCAGCGACTGTTTAATATCAATCCATGTCCGGTGCAAAACTCCTAAAAGACCACCATCGTCATTTGTTGAATCTCCGCCATGTGTGGCAATGTGGCTTTTCAATTCCTGTGCATAAACCGCTCTTTGTGCAGAAAATTTAGCAAAAAGTGCTTTTAGTTCCGGGTTATCGGTTGCCTCAGCGGCAGATTCATAACCTTCTTTACCGTCATTTACAATATTTACAAGACCATTCAGATCGCTTATAATTTCTTTATCGTTTTCCATTGCTTTTGGTTTTTTGATGAAATACAAACATGTGCCTGTACAAAGTATTAACATGAAAAAAATTATGCCGGATAGCTATTTTCCCTCTCATTTCCCACATTGAGTTTTATAAAAGACATCAAATTCGCTTACTTTCAAAAGCCTTTTTGTACCTCTTTCTGCCATGCATCAAATGATACAGAAATTTCGTTATTCCCCGGTGCGGATGAAGAACTATTGCCGGACGCAGAAAAATAATTTTAAAATTATAAGTAAAAAGTCACTGCTTCGAAATTATAAGTGTACTACCTGGAATTTTAATTCAAAAAGCTGATGAAAAGAAGAGATGCCATTAAAAGTGTTGCGCTCATGTTCGGAGGGTCGTTTTCTGCTCCAACATTGCTGGCGATGAATCGTTGGGAAATGGATGGGATCTCAAAAACGCCGCCGGTTGATTTCAGTCTGACAGAGAATCAAAAAATGATTGTTGCCGAAGTCGCTGAAATCATCATTCCAAAGACGAACACACCCGGAGCAAAGGAAGCTGGTGTGCCGGCTTTTATTGTGATGATGTTGCAGGATTGTTATAAAACCCCGGAGCATAAAAGCTTTACGGAAGGATTGAACGATCTGGAAAAGAAGCAGTTTCTGACCATGGATACTTCACAAAAAACGGAAATTTTAAAACAGGTTGAAAAAGATTCCGTAGAACAAATGAAGGTTTATCAGGTGCAGCAAACCAAAATGGGCGACAATGAAGATCGCGAACAAATGGCAGCTCAGGCAAAAGGATTACCGTATTGGCGCTTGATGAAGGAGCTTACAATGCTAGGTTATTTCACTTCCGAAGAAGGAATAAAATCGTCTTTTGATTACGTACCCATTCCCGGAAAACTGGAAATGATCCAATTAAAGCCCAACCAAAAATCTTTTGCTTATTAAAAGTTAACAGTACAAAGTTAACAGTAAACAGTCCTGTAACTGTCAGCTTTTTTACTGTGTACTATAAACTGTTTACTATAAACTGTTTACTGTTTTACTGATAACTGTTTACTTACTCTGATTACCAGCTTCACCATGAATTTAAATTTAAAAGCAGATAAAGAACATACGTTTGATGCCATTATTGTCGGTTCAGGAATGACAGGTGGTATGGCAGCAAAAGAACTTACCGAAAGAGGTTTGCAGGTTTTGATGATCGAACGCGGACGGGAAGTGAAACATATTGAAGACTACGATACGGCCATGAAAGCCCCCTGGGAATTTGAGCACAGAGGTAAGGTTTCAATACATTCTGCCGAAGAATATTGGTCAAACAGCCGGTTTGGAACACTCGCTAACGAGGAAACTGCTGAATTTTTTACAGATGACAAGAAAAATCCATTTATAGAAAAGCGCCCTTTTGACTGGATCAGGGCATATCATACGGGTGGAAAATCCATGCACTGGGGAAGACAGTCGTACCGAATGAACAAAAAAGATTTTGAAGCAAATGCAAAAGAAGGCATCGCGATTGACTGGCCGATACGGTACGAAGACCTTGAACCGTGGTATGCACACGTCGAGAAATTTGTAGGCATCAGCGGGCAGGCCGAAGGCTGGGAAGTTTTACCGGATGGTCATTTTCTACCAGCTATGCCCATGAGCGCACCTGAACTTTATTTCAGGGAAACGATGATGAAAAAATTAAACCGGCCGGTTACAATCGGGCGTATTGCAAACCTTACAAAACCGCAACCTTGGCATACGGAACTCGGTCGTGCATCCTGTCAATATCGCAGTAAATGTGCCAGAGGCTGTCCATATGGAGCTTATTACAGTTCATTATCGGGCTCGATTCCGGCAGCAAGAAAAACCAATAAACTGACGGTTTTACATGACACCATTGCCAGTGAAATTATTTATGATGAAAAAACACAAAAGGCAAAAGGAGTTCGTGTGATCAACCAGAATACGATGGCAGTCGAAGAGTTTTTTGCAAAAATCGTGTTCCTTAATGCCGGTTCGATGAATACCGCAGCTTTATTACTCAACTCGAAATCAAGCCGCTTCCCGACCGGACTTGGTAATGACAGCGATCAGGTTGGCAGGAACATTATGGACCATCATTTAGGTGTGGGTGCAACTGCAACGGTTGACGGATTTGAAAATGATTATATTTTCGGACAAAGGCCAAACGCACTTTATATTCCGCGTTTCAGGAATTGGGGAACTGACAAAAAAGACTTTCTGCGTGGGTACGGTTATCAGGGAGGTGCGAGCAAAAGTGATTGGAAACGTGGTATAACGATGAACGGTTTTGGTGCAAGTTTCAAAGAAGATATGTCACATCCCGGAACATGGACAATGGGATTTGGTGGTTTTGGAGAAATCCTGCCTGATCCGTCAAACCGTATGTTTCTGGATAAAGAAAAGAAAGATAAATGGGGAATTCCAATGATCGTTTTCGATGCCGCCTTTGGTGAAAACGAGTTAACGATGCGGAAAGATATGATGAATTCAGCTGTTGAAATGCTTGAAGTGGCAGGCTTTAAAAATATAGCCGGATATAACCGTCAGGATACACATCCGGGCTTAGGCATCCATGACATGGGCACCGCCCGTATGGGAAAAGACCCAAAAAGCTCAGTACTGAACAAATTCAACCAGGTGCACGACTGCAAAAATGTGTTCGTCACCGACGGCGCTTCCATGGTATCTTCTTCCTGCGTGAACCCATCCATCACCTACATGGCCATGACCGCAAGAGCTGCAAACCATGCCGTGGAAGAATTGAAAAAACATAATTTGTAATGGGGTTGGATTTTCGGAAATCCAGACCCCATCTTTAAAAAGCATTTTTTGACTGGCTAAATAAATATGAACCTTGGCCTGTGTCTCCACCATAGCCGTCAACCTAAGAAAAAATAAAAATCAGTTTTGGTTTTAGGGTATGGGCATGACCATTTGCATGGTCAATTTATATTTTCCAAGGTTTTATTTTCCATGATATTTTTAGCCATTCTTAGGGAACGGCTTCCCTATTTTTGATACCTAAATATACACATAATTATTTGATTATAAGAATGTTAAATTCAATAAATTATTGATTTTGCTGCCTTTTTTATACTCTTTTCTGCTATGAATGCTGCTAATTTGTATCAGGTTATTGAGCCAGATTTTTAATAATTCTGTGTTTGCAAGGATTTCCGTATTTAAAGTCGCCTTCCGGCTTAACATGATCCGGCCTATCCTTGTTTCGAAATTGATTTGTTTGAATTATGCTGAAAATCAATACAATAATCGATTAAAGAAGGACTTCTGTCGACGCTGGAAAGAAATATAGTCCAGGAATGCCTTTGGACTTATCTTTGATTTTCGCTTTAGGAAACCGGAATCTCTGGCCAAAGCTTCAAGGTTTTCATTTGAAACTAGTTTGCATAAATAGGTGGAAAAATTGTTGATCCCAAGTTTTAAAATTGACTTCGCTTTCTTTTCCTATGTCTTAAGTTGACGGCTATGGTGTTAACACAGAACTACTGTAAAGAATACTGTTGAGACACAGGCCAGGGTTAAGCGATTGATATGTTAATTTTATTACCCGAGATTACACAAAATTCTATTCTTTCAAAACCATATGGTTCCGGAGCAGCTAATAAATCTACTCCGTTATCTGGTCCTTCCGGTGACCGATAAACAGTAAAACCTTTGGCTTTTAAGATACCTTCAATAATTCTGGTTAAGCCTTGACCCGCAAAATGGCGCTCAATAAATTCAGCGATTTGGTCATTTGCAGTTTCTTCCAGATTGATATTCCCGCGTTCGACCATAACTTCGGAGTCATCGGGAATAATACCTGTACTAATTGTTGCTGATTGAGACCCTTTCCATCCATGTTTATAGAGTGCTTTGATTCTCGCTTCTGCATTGTTTCTACTAATTTCTACACACAGTCAAAAGAGAACCAAATGAATGTAAAATATCTTGATCGAATGCAGTTCTAGGAATATCCGGAGCAAACCAGTTTACCTCCAAGCTATGATAATAAGGATTATCAGCATGAGAATTATAGACATAAGCGCCAGTTACTTTTCCAAAATGAACAGTTCGTTCAAACTTGCTAGGTAAAATTATCCAATCGCCTTTTTGTATGGATTTAGAAAATGCCCAAATTTGATTCGACCAATTCTTTATTGTGTTGGGATTTTAGCCATTGTAAATTTCATTCAACTTTTCACTGAGATTGTCACCAGTCTCGACATTTTCTAAATTCAATTTAAGTCCATCCCAGGTTAGGTAGATGCTGCCTTCTGTTAAAAACTTCCTTTCATATTCTCCGGATTTCCCGGCGCGCACTAGCCAAAGAGACATATTGATGTAAATTTTAGATATATGATAATTTACCCTCTCAACCCATTATAAACCCTCTTCAGCATATACCCTTTCACCAATCCGCCAAATTCCTGGTCGTCCATCATTTTTGAAAAGAGCTCCTGATTTTGTTCCATCCGGCTAATGAGTTTATCCATGAAGACGTCTTCAAATCCATACTTAAAGTTTGCCATAGTATTGTTTTGGGCTTGTTGTCCGAGTTTGGAATCATTGAGAAGTTCGGCTTCTATCTGGTCGAAGAAGAGTTTATCTGCCTCATTAAACTCCGTATGAAATCGTTTGTTCAAAACCTCAATAATTTCAGACAAAGCTGCTTTCTCTTCCTTGCTCATTCTGATTCCTGAAACATTTCCTCCGTCCAGACCGTATTCGGGCTGATCTTCCATCAGGATATTTACCTGACTGATATGCTGCAAACGATAGTATTCCAGTGCAACTTCATCACCAAGCTGAAATCTGTCTTTGCTATTTTTTGGAAGTGTTTTAAGCAGAAATTTACCATAGGTATACAGCTTTTCCAGATCAATATCCGAGAAAGGCATGATCTGGCTCAGGAAAAAATATAGCCTTGTAAAAGATTGTAAAGCATGTTTGAAATCTTCCTGTGATGCTGTTTCGCTGAGCTCTGTCGTAATTGTTTCTGGTAAAGCTTTGAAGCGATCACAGGCCAGATTAACAAAGGCGTATAATTTTTTCTGTTCACCTTCTGACAATTTCTTTCTGGATTTGAAATAGACATTACAGAAGTTATCAATCTCGGTTTGCCAGATAACCTGTGATTTTTCGAGCTCATTTTTTAAATCATACAATTGATTGGGATCGGTCGTTGTGTCAACGGTTGTTAGTTCGTAGTATGGTTGGAATGAAGCTAGAATGTCGTCAGTTTCGTTGGCAAAGTCGAGTACAAAAGTATCATCTTTACCGGCTGACATGCGGTTGAGCCTTGATAAGATTTGCACCGCTTTTACGCCGGAAAGCTTTTTATCAACATAAATCATATGCAGCAATGGCTGATCAAAACCGGTTTGGTATTTGTCGGCTACGAGTAAAATCTGGTATTCGTCCGTACCGAACTTTTTAAGCAGTTTGCTTTCCTTGAATCCGTTTAATTCTACTTCGGTAACGCCGTTTGGATATTCATCATAAACCACTTTTCCTGAAAAGGCAACGATGATTTTGATGTCCGTGTAATGCTGCTCCCGGATGTATTTATCAAATTTTTCTTTAAAACGAACCGCATGAAGCCTCGATCTGGTCACAACCATTGCTTTGGCTTTTCCTCCTATCTTTTTAGAAACTACTTGTCCGAAATGCTCTACGATGACCTCCGTTTTCTGAGACAAATTGTGCGGATGCAGACTTAAAAAACGCGCAATTGTCTTTTTCGGCTTATTCCAAAGTCCGGTCCGACAATACCTCTTTCATTTTCTTAGTCGCTTCACCTCCCTGGGACGAGTGCGCTTCGTCAATAATTACGGCATATTTCCGGTTTGGCATTTCACCGACCTTATCCAGAATGAAAGGAAATTTCTGTAACGTGGTGATAATAATGTGGGAACCTGAACTGATCGCATCCGCCAGCTGCTGCGAATCTTTGTCGATTTTCTGTACAACACCTTCTTTATGATCAAACTGGTAAATCGTATTTTGCAGCTGACTGTCCAGTATTTTCCGATCGGTGATGACGATGACGAAATCGAATATGCGCTCATTGGCAGCATTGTATAAACTGGACAGACGATAGGGAAAGCCAGGCGATGGAATTTGATTTTCCGGAACCTGCCGAATGCTGGATCAGGTAATTTTTTCCAGCACCGAATTCGCGCGCGTCTGCGGCCAGTTTACGAACGACTTCCATTTGATGGAAACGTGGGAAAATAATCGTTTCCTTTATTTTCCGGATACCGTTCAGTTCGTATTCCTCTGCACTGATGTGCATGAATTTTCCGATGATATCCATGAAGCTATTTTTCACCCAGACTTTTTCCCACAAGTAGAAAGTCCGGTAACCGTTTGGATTAAGCGGATTTCACGCTCCATTATTATGCCCAAGGTTGAAAGGAAGATAACGCGTATTTTTTCCGGCCAGCCTGGTCGTCATGTAACATTCGTCGGCGTCTACCGCAAAATGGACCAGACTTTTTTTTTAATTGAAAAATTGGTTCGGATGGCTCACGGTCATACACATACTGGTTTTGCGCGTCTTGGATATTTTGTCCGGTAAACTGGTTTTTCAATTCAACCGTTGCAATGGGAAGTCCATTCATCGATAAAACCATATCCAGTGAATTCCTCCCCTGCCGTTCGTAAAATAACTGGCGCGTTACGGTAAGCTGTTTGATTTTATATAATTCCTGAGACTGGACATTAAGGGTACTTTCAGGTTTGAAATACGCCATTTTAAATTTTACACCATAATCCGTAAAACAATTTCGCACCACATCCAGCGTTCCCCGCAGATCCAGTTCTTTAAGCAAACAATTTAAGACTTTCAGCTCAATATCCGCTTTATGGATGTTGCTGATTTTCTCCCATTCTTTGGGCTGAGATTCTTGTAGAAAGGCAAAAACATAAGCCGGAAACAAACCGTGATCCGCATTAGAATCGTTGGAATGACCCTTTATATATTCTCCGTATTGAAATAATTCTTCCTCAATGGCAGCTTCGAAGGTACGTTCAGTATGGATAGACATGAATTAAATTTTGAGGAATATAGGGGTCATCTTGTAAAAAAATGACCCGCCAGCAGATCTTACGGTATGCTAAACGAATACTGTTATCTCAAATAAAAGAATTTATATGATTTAATCAAAATTAAGTTACACAAGTAACTTTTTCTTTTTAAAGGCTCCAAGTTAACTCATAACCAGTGTCTCTGCTGGACTTGAACAATAAGCAATGAAAATAAAATCGACTTATTATTGGATTATGTAGTGAAACAAAGATTTACTCTTGGTGAAGACTCTTACCACGGACTATATAATTTAAAATGAGGATCATCAGGATAAGAAAAAATACTAAAAATTCAGTATTGACACGGTTGCTTATTCTAACGAATTTGCAATGGATGCAGGCAATGGCAGTTTCGCGAAATGGGGCTTTTATTTGACATAGTCGAACTCTTTAAAGTATGACCAATTAATAACTAATCAATATTCATTATTATATCATTATTGATAAAATTCAAGTCTTAGAAATATTTTTTAACAAAAACTGATTAATCATGAAAGCTATTCCTGAATTTATTCGCATTTCCCCAAATGAACCTTTCTTTATACAATCCACCCCTGATTTCATTAATGGTTTCGATGATGATGATGATGATGATGAAGGTGGTGTGGCCGGTGTCAGAGAAATGACAGAAAATAGCATTGACGCGGTAACCCAGCCAAACGTACTAAATTATATTGCTCATTGTATAAAAACTATTACAAACACTTTAGCCGTATCGCTTTCTGAGGGTAACTCTCCAAAAAACTTCAGTGATGTAGAGATAGAGTTTGGGTTGGATGTGAAAATTGGCGGAACAATTGTAGTGGTGACAACAGAAGCTGCTGCCACGTTTAAAGTAAAGGCAAAAGTAATCCTAAATGAAACCCCTAGATAACCTTAATAATGAAAAAGTTTCATTGTGACTCCGCTCCGGGTGAGTTGATCATATTATTCTACAGGAAAAATCATATTGCAGGTAAATTTTTTGATTTGCCCAATATTTCAGGGCCTGAGGGTTATCTAATGATTCTCGAGAGAATGACAGAAAACTTGGATCTGCTTGGGATAAGCTCGTCCTCTGAATACTATGAAGCTTATCTAGTAAATGTGGGAGAAGGGGAAGAGTCTGCGAAGATAAGTTTGATTCAATCAGATTATTACCGTTTTTTAATCGGTTTTTTTTCAGATGGAGAAACCAGATACGATGTTTTTCCCGAAACTTTACAAGACGCCTGGAAATATTGGAATTATATGAACCTTTATATCAGTAGAAATTCATATTATACTATTTCGTCCCCAACATTTGCAGGAACCTTCTCGCCAAATAATCCTTTGTATACGGGTATGATTAACAATAGCTCACTTACTACCCATTCGCCCAGGACGGTCGCATTATTGGATACAGGTATTGATTCCTCGTTAGGATTTACTATTGGAAACAGCAAAAATTTACTCTCAAAAATGCATTACTATTACTCTGACGGTGAGGATGATAATGGGCACGGTACGCAAATGGCCCAAATCATAGAATATATGAGTCCTAAGACCAAATTTAATGTTTATAAAGTATGTGACGCATCAGGTAATTTGAAGGAATGGTCCTTTTTATCCGCTTTATTTTGTTGTTCAAACGATGATTCGTCAATAATTAACATGAGTCTTGAACAAGGCATTACCAAAGACAGAGATTGTGGAAATTGTGGTCTGGTATTGTCTCAGGTTAGGTCGGCGACATTGGAAGAGAAAATATCTGATGTGTTCTCCAAAAATAAAATATTGATTGCATCGGCAGGAAATGAAAGCCTGAATGAATTGAAATATCCAGCCAAGGTTGAAGAGGTTATTGCAATTTGTTCAATTGACTCAAAATCAGAGCTAAGCGATTTCTCAAATTTTGGTACTGATACGTACAAAACAATTGGGAATGTTACTTCTCCTCATAAATATGTATTTGCTGCACCAGGTGGTAACAGATCTCCATTAGAAACTGTTTTTACTGCTAATAAAGGCTATGGCACATCTCATGCTGCGGCTTATGCATCCGGTGCGTTGTCAGTATTATGGGGAAATAATTTCACCTGGACAAATGATGATGTTTTAACTAATCTTTTATCAACCTATTCACGTGTAATACATACAAGGAAAGGTGATCGGCGTCAAATTGAAATATGAGATCCCGGTAAACAGAAGACCGTTCCTCCGTGGCCACGGGCCCGGAATTTTCATGACTAAATCAGAATTAAGTTACATAAAAACTTTTTCTGATCTTGATTTCCCCACCTTTTTACCTTACTTTCGCAGCAGTATTTCGAATCGTTTCGCACGATACCAACCGGGTGAAGACACCACGGTGGTCAAATAATACGGGTTTACAACCAACAAAAACGTATCAAATCGCACGCCTTTACGGAATACAAATCAATTCATTTTTTAACATGAAAACGTATTTGTATGTCAGACAAAATTCAAAATCCATTACAACTCCGGTTCCTGGAAGAGTTCAGATCCAAACCGGATTCCGGCATTATTCAGGACTTAAATCGGGAAGCTCATTGCGAGGGATGGACCGGCAGCCGCGCCGCTTATTTATGGGCTTTGCGCGAAGAAATGATTTACCGAAACTGGGATTATTCTGCGATTAGCTCAGGTGAAAACAGCATATTCTTCCGTTATGAAGTAAAACTTTCCGGAAATAAAATCGAAATTATCCGGGATATTTTCAAGAATAAATAAGCGTATTATCCAACATGTCATCAATGTGTTCAGGTTGAAAATCCCTAAGGGATTGCATGTTTATAGAATTCAATATTTAGCAAAAACGAATACGGCCACGGTGGGGTCGTAAAATTTATTTGACCAAAGTATCAAACTGGCGTGAGGCTTTGGTCGTTGCCGATGAAGTCTCAAACACCTGTTCAGGGATCAATCCATAATAAGATAAAGCGCTATCAAATGACACGTAGCATGGGCCCCTCAGGTGATTTGCTAATAGAAATGGTTCTGTTCTTTTTTGACTGACCTTTATCGAAGGCAGATAAATACCTTTCCTAACCGGCTCAATAATTCCAGCTGAAATAAGCTCATGTATTTTTTCGTTGGGCCGCTTGTATCCTTTTAACAAAGACAGCAAAAGTTGGTGAGTCAATGATTGGGAAAAAAACTTCCGAATACTTTGTAACAGATCCATGTACGATTTAAATCATATAATCGGAAATTATCCGATTATCTGATTTAAAATAGACAGTTTGATTATAATTACTTCTTAGAAAAACATTACTTGCAGATATAAATACCTCATCCTATTGTAATCTATATATAGCCTTTCACACAGTAACTCTAAATCCATTATCGTAAATTCCGTTTGTAGAAACCATGAGTCCGCATTTATAATTACGAAGTAGTTAAATATTTAAAAATCAATATATTAATCTCTATTTACTAATACTTCTATGTCACAAATTTATCAAATATTTGTGACATATTAATTGTAAAGTTTGTCTTCGAAAATGAACCATTTTCACGAATAAGTAAAAGGCATACCGAGTTTAGTCATTAATTTATTTTAGTACGGTTGTAAGTAATATTCAAAATCGTGTGCTACTTAAATACGGTAAAAGCTACTATTCGTTTTTCACTTTATCCTATTGCTTACTCTGGCATCTTGACAAACAGTCAGCTGCAGTTGCTTAGAATTGGAGGAAAATTCAAAACGGAAGTATTACTCATAGGTTAGATATTCTTCTTGCTGGGGCAATAAGCTAAGTAAAGCAAACGAGGGTTTTCTTTACGGATGACTAATAGTACCTCAAAAGCCACACCAGCACTGAGAAGGGTGAAGAAATCAAAGTATAAATAATGAAAGTCCAGACGGGTTTTCTTACTTTTTCGGCAGGCCGTCGTCCTTGCCTAACTAACCTGCCTAAACTGCCAAAGATTTACATGAACAGACCATTTCCTGATCATTTTCAATAAATTTGAGCGCTAATAGAGTTATGACTATCCGCGTTAAGTTTTCACGCCGCTTACAACGAACCCAAAAAGCGTTCAAAGGGTATCGATTTAATAAACTTTGGTCTACAACAAAGATTATTTGGTTAGCGATGCTTAGTTGTATCCCGGTCTTTGATGGTGGATTTCGATCCTGATTGTGACACCAGGATTGGAACGGTTCTCAAAAAGATGATAAATGGCAGATAAAATCCGATATAAGACAAAGATTGCAATCATAGGTGCCGGTCAAGCCGGCCTTTCCGCAGCTTACTATTTAAAGAAGCTGGGATTATCAATTGGCCCTGATTTCATCGTGCTTGATTCCGCGCCATCAGCGGGTGGCGCCTGGCAATTCCGTTGGCCCTCTCTCACGTTAAGTACCGTAAACAGGATCCATGATCTTCCCGGTATGTCTTTTGAGGAAACGATTGATACGGCAAACAAGGCGGTACAAGCCAGCATAGCGGTGCCTCACTACTATGAGCTGTACGAACACAAATTTGACATCAGGGTTTATCGACCATTGAAAGTAGAAAATGTTTACCTGCGCAAGCAGCGGTTTTACATTGATTCGTCCGAAACGCTATTTTCTGCGCTGGGCATCATTAATGCCACCGGAACCTGGGGAAACCCCTACATCCCTGAGTATCCGGGAGCTGATCTCTTTATAGGTGAACAGCTGCATACACGGGATTTTAAAACGGCCGATTACTTCAAAAACAAGCATGTTATCGTAGTGGGTGCCGGGATATCTGCCATCCAGTTGCTTGACCAGATTTCAAAAGTGACCACTACCACCTGGGTCACCCGCCGCCCGCCAGAATTTAGAGAAGGGCCTTTTGACGACGTAGCCGGCCACAAAGCCGTGGCTATGGTCGAAGAAAGAGTCAGAAATGGGCTGCCTCCTTTGTCTGTGGTATCTGTTACCGGTCTGCCGTTGTCGCCGGAAATTTTAGATATGAAAAGGAGAGGTGTACTGGAACGCTTTCCCATGTTTAGCGAAATCACAAGAAATGGGGTAAAATGGGAAGACGGCAAGGAGGAAAAAGCCGATGTTATTCTATGGAATACTGGCTTCAGAGGCGCACTGCAGCATTTGGACCCGGTTTTACCCAGAGAGGAAAGTGGCGGCATACTGATGGCCGGCCGGTTCGCTACGATGGTTGCCAAAGAGCCCCGTATTCATTTGCCCGGATACGGCCCATCGGCTTCCACTATTGGCGCTAACAGAGCGGGACCGATAGCTGCCAGGGAGTTGATGGCCACATTGGGCATGACTTGAGACCGGAAGCTTTCAAATTGATATCGAATGCTTCGTTAACATATGAAAGGCAGGCATAGCAGGCAATATTCATGATCCTTAACTATTGGAAAAGAAAAACCAGCAGGTTACCGTATATTTTTTTAAACCATAAAGAAGCTGAAGTCTCACTCCTAATATTAAGCATCCGGAAATATTTCAAAAAAGTTCTCACTCATTATATGTGTAACTTATATACAACCAAATTATTGTTAAGTATCCATCTAAATAAATATGGTTACTTTTCAGCCAACATTCATTTTGTCAAAAACTTTACTAAAAACTACATTAAAGTAAATTAAATATGTGGAATTTCGCATTATGTTATGTTTTCTATAATAAAATTAAGAAATCTAATTTTATGACTTTTTTTTAAACGACCGTATGTAATATGCCACAATGGTGTATATTTCTTACAAATGTAAATTATCAAGCATAAAATACGTCTGTTATTACAGGGTGTCGACTCAAAGTCAGGGAAGATCCGGACTGGGACCGGGAGACCAGGTCTCGATCGTCAACCGGTTCCTTATGGAAGGCGATCAGATCCTTTTTGAATTTACTGAAATCGAATCGGGCAAAAAAAGTGACCGGCCCAAACTTAGGGAGGCGATTCTGGCCTGCCAGAAAAACCAGGCAAAAATGCTGATCGCCAAACTCGACCGGCTGAGCCGCAACGTAGGTTTTGTAATGACACTGAAAGATTCAGGCGTCAACTTCGTAGCTTGTGATCTGCCCGATGCCAATACCCTCTCGGTCGGTATGATGGTGACCTTCGCGCAATACGAAGCCGGGCGGACTTCAGAGCGGACCATTGCTGCCCTGGCACAAAAGAAACTTCAGGGTTTCAAACTGGGCAAACCCGAGAATTTAACGATAGGTACTATACGTATAGGACAGGCAGTGCGCTCACACAATGCAGCCTCGAACAAGGCCAATGTGCAGGCGACTGAACTGGCTGTACTTTATCGGAGCAAACATTACACCTATGCGCAAAATTGCTGAGAAGCTTAGTGAAAACCATTACCTGACCCGACGGAACAAGCAGTTTGATAGTAAGGCGATTTATAGGTTGATTAAACGACATGAGTATAAAAATAGATCAAGGGAGAGTTTGCCTAAATTGACCGAAACGAGCTTTTAGCTAGTCTAATATAATTTGCTTTACCAATGTATTTTAGTTAGTTCAAGAATAAATCCAATCAGATAATTACTTTTTCAATAGCAATTTATTCTGTAAGTTAATTATTCTCCCATTCGTATATTCAAATTGGCGTTGGTCATAATAGTGTGCATGAGCATCAATAAAAAATTTGCCAAGGTTATTTTTCAACATTCTGCTAAGTGAATCACTTCCGGATTTATTATATTGATCCATTAAAATTCTTATACCGTCCTCTGAAAGCTTTTTTGATCCTCTATTACCTCCCCAATCAATCACAATCATCCACCCATTTTTTAGGCTGTCTGATCTGACTAAATGAATATCGCTAATTCTACTTTTATCTCCAAAATTACTATAAGCTTTAACAAAATCATTGAAATCCTTTTCTGCTTCATCTTTTTCACCATATGACCAGATGACTATAATCCATTCATTTATCACATCTAACTCGTCTCTTGTAAGATAAGCCTTGGGATTAATTATATTGGAAACAGCAGCATAGCTTTTTGTCAGAGCATCCTGCCATGCTGGAAAAAAAATGAACAGCATAATTAATAACGTTAGAGGTATTGTAACAAAACCTCTAATCCCATTGATCCACCACTCAAAAGCATTAGCTATTTTTTGTTTGATCCATTCCTGCGGAGTTCGATCTTGGACTGCCATTTTATTAAATTTTACGCTGTGGCTAAATATATAAAATATTTATTTCATGCTCATATCTAAGATTTTAAGCTTTGCTCGGCTTAGTGTTGTGTTGCACACAACTGCTTTAAAGATAAGTCAAATCGAGATTACTTATAACTGACTGATGAGAAAGACAATAAAGTTTAAAATACTGAAAATTCAGTATTGACTGCAATGCTTAATCTTTTAATCTTTACATTTCCAAAAAATCAATCGATAAAAAGTTTCGCATATGGGCAATATAAGAATACTACTTTTTTTTGAATAATATATTTATTTATCTGAATGATTCTTGTCACTCAAAACGCATTATTTTTGCTTTTTAATCTTATAAATAAAAGCAAAAATAATGCGGTATAAAGGTAATTAAGTAGCTGTTAGCAATTAGCCGGTAGCGATTAACCTAATTAATACATGATTATTAATTAGGTATTGAAAAGAATCATGTAAACTAATTTTTTCTATTACTTAAATTACTAATCGTAAATATTAATGGACATTATTAGAATTTAACCTCAAGACAACATTTTATTAAGAATTACACCTAATACGGAACATGAATACTGATTTGATTGATGAAGCATTAGAAAATGCATTTTTAGGAAAAACTTCTGTGCTAAAAGATTTAATAAACAAAGGGATAAATTTCAACGAATATGACAGTAAAGGCTGGACTCCACTGCTAGCCGCGTCAGTGCGTGGAAAATTTGAAACGGTTGATTTTCTATTGAACCATGGAGCATCTGTTGAAATACCTCATAAAAAATCCGGTGCATATCCTATTCACTTTGCAGGGCATTCGGGATCCATTGAAACTACTCAATTGTTGCTTGATAAAAATCCATCACACCTAGATAAAATTTGGGAATTAAATGGTCACACATTATTCCTTCAAGCAGTGTTTTACGATCATACAGAGCTTGCTCGATATGCTTTGGAAAAAGGCACCAATACTGCCGCAACGACAGCAAGAGGATTAAGTGGATTTGAACTTGCTAAACAATTCCAGAATAGCGAAATGATGGAATTAATTGAGCCATTTAATAAATCGGAGGAAGAAAAAAATGCCTATTACAGGGCTTTATTAAAGAAAATTGCAGAACCGGAAGATTTATTAATTGATACAATTACTGACGCTATCTTGAATGTCAGAAGTAAAAATGACATTGACAAAGCCTTATTAGACGTAAAAAGTATAATACAAAAATATGATTTAAATGTTAATATTCTGGGAGGCCCACTTCAACAACCTGCACTAATTGTCGTTGTCACGGGAAACAATGGAGACCCTTTCAACATAAATACCGCCCAACTCAGAAAAGAACTAGCCATTTTTCTTTTAGAAAATGGAGCTAACCCATTAGTCTGCGAAAAACACCCGATGGGTGTTAACGCAATCATTCGCGCTGCTGTCTTTAATCATCTTGAGATACTGAATTTGATGAGCAACAAAATAAGCAAAGCTGATTTAACGAGCGCATTAAATGAGCAACCAATGGCTAACGGCCTAACTGCACTGCATGATACTGTATTAAGAGCAAGTACAGCCAGCAAGGATCGGTTTGAAGGATACCTAAATCAAATAAAATGGTGTGTTAAAAACGGAGCACAATATAATATTGAAGATTACTCTGGACTTACACAGCTTAAACTCGCGGAAAATATCAAAGATTCTGTGAAGAAGAATTTAATAATTCAAGCGCTAACTGAATAAGTGATTTTAGGAAATTCAACAATTTTATGATTGGAATTCAATTAGAATGATTGGTCATAAAGATTGGCTTGTTCTATTACTGTCATATTTTAACATATTAAACAGCAGCAAAAATTGAACTATGGAATTATATCAAATTAATGAAAATGCTTCCTTATTTATTTCTCCAGCCATTATTGATTGGTCGCCAATAACTGACCTAACAATCGATGCTGTTTTCAATATGGATACCGAAATTGATTTGAATATTCCAACAATTCTAAATCAAACACTTTATATATATTTTCCAATCGAAGATAAGTACCTACCGGATATCCGTCGACTCCATGCATTGGCGAGATTAGGAGCCACCTTAATAGAAAGTGGCCAGCAGATTTTGTGCCATTGTGGTATGGGGCATAACAGGTCTGCTCTACTAGCAGGGCTTGTCCTAACCTATTTAGGTTTAAGCGGTGCCGATGCAGTACGCTTAATAAGAATTAGACGAGAAGGTGCTTTGTACAACAAAAGATTTTCTGATTACTTAGAATCTGTCCCGGCAAATAGTTTAAAAAGCATACTATCAAGCCCTATTCCTTTCTTTTGACAGTATCTTATTTAACCTTGTTCTATTGAAGTGACGATAATCATCCTTACTTCTAAATCAGTACAATTAAAAGGATGATAATATGATGTGACATATTGCAAAAAGTATAGGATAATTATAACTGAGTATTAAAAATCAAATTGTACATCATTTTAACTATTATATATTTTTTACATTATGAAAAATACTTGGTATTCAACTGAAGGTTCTCCTTCGCCCTTAGGATGTACTTACATTCCCGAGGAAGATGCTTATAATTTTGCTCTGTATTCTAAAAATGCAGAAAATGTAAGATTGTTGTTCTATAATCTTAAATCTTTAGACATTCCTATTTTAGAAAAAGAATTAGACTTTAACTTCAACAAATCTCAACGTATATGTCACTGCAGAATAAAAAAAGATGAGTTGAAAGAATCTGTTTATTATGCCTATCAAATTAGTGGACAGAGAGGTATTGACAATGAACCTGATTACTGGCAACGTTTCGATTCTGATAAAATACTCCTTGATCCTTATGCTAAGGAAGTATTTTTCCCACCTGAATTTAGTGTAGAAGCAGCATGTAAACAAGGAAGTAATGCAGGAAAGGCTCCATTAGGTTATATTCATTATAACCCAACTGAATTTGACTGGCAGAACGAAAAAAAGACTTCGTATCAGGAAGATTTAATTATTTATGAGTTGCATGTGCGAGGTTTTACAATGATGGACGAAACTATATTCCCGGTTGAAAAGAGAGGTACTTATGCCGGTATTATTGAAAAAATTCCATACTTATCAGCATTGGGAATCACTGCCGTTGAGTTGATGCCAGTTCATCAATTTGATGCATCCAACAATAGCTATTGGGGATATAACACACTTAATTTTTTTGCTCCACATCAAAACTATGCATACAATAAAGAACCCGGAGGAGCAATAACTGAATTTAAGACTTTGGTCAGAGAACTTCACAGAGCAGGCATTGAAGTAATATTGGATGTTGTATTTAACCATACAACCGAGGGGGATATCAATGGGCCTACATATTCTTTTAAAGGGATAGACAATAGTACTTATTACCTGCTGAATAATAATAACACAAACCCTTATTCAAATTTTTCAGGGACAGGAAATACAATGAGAACTGATCACCCTGTGGTTCAGAGGCTTATTGTCGACAGTTTGCTTTTTTGGATTAAGGAAATGCATATAGACGGATTTCGTTTTGATCTGGCTTCAATATTTTCAATCACATCTGAGCCTACAAAGAGTCTGCCCCCCCATTTTTTCTTATCTTTCAGCTGATGAAGATTTTCAACAAATCAGACTAATTGCCGAACCATGGCATTGGGGAGGTTATCAACTGGGACGTAGCTTTCCTGGTGAAACATGGGCCCAATGGAATGATCAATTCCGGGATTGTGTGCGCAAATTTGTTAAAAGCGACCCAGGAGTTCTTGGATCAGTAATTACCCGTATTTATGGGAGTAATGATTATTTTCCTGATAGTTTGAAAGAAGCTTATCATCCTTACCAGAGTATAAATTTTATTAATTGTCATGATGGATTTACTCTCTATGACTTAATTTCTTACAATGAACGCCAAAATGCAGACGGCTCGCCGAATAATAACAGTTGGAACTGTGGCTGGGAAGGTGATCAGGATGTCCCGAGAGAAGTAATGAATTTACGACTGCGGCAAGCTAAAAATTTCATGGTTCTATTAATGCTCTCGAATGGCACGCCTATGTTTTGTGCAGGTGATGAATTCCTACATACCCAACATGGAAATAACAATCCATATAATGTGGACAATGAAAGTATATGGCTTAATTGGGAGAGACTATTGACCATGGGCAATAGCTATAATTTTACTGCGCAAATTATAAAATTTAGAAAAAAATTCAGATTTATTAGCCGGAGCAGGTTTTGGAAAGCTGATTTTACCGTTCTGGGAGTAAACGGAAACTGTCCGGATTATAATAATCCGAATGAACGGTATTTCGCTTACAATCTAAAAAATTCTATAACTGGGAAAGACGAAGAGTTATATGTAATGCTAAATTTTCATTGGCAACCCCGGACATTCCTTATTCCATCTGACAGATCATGGAAACAGATAATTAATACATATTTAGGTCCGGGCGATGATATAAATTTAGATAACTCACCACTCTTAAATTCTAACTCTTTTCTGGTAGGTGAAAGATCAATTGTTGTTCTATGCAGTAATTTAAATTAACATTAAATATTTCGAATCCTTAAGAATTCTTTTTTAGAGTGTTTACCAATACATTGAGACTAGTTCCCATTTTGTTACGATTTTATTTGTGTTAATTATTACATAATTAATTCATTAAAAACATATTTTGTTAGTACTGTTAGCCGAGTTATATGGAAAATCTTAAGCATTGGGAGCTATTTCTAAAATATGACTACCCGGAAACCAAGGATTTATGCAAATACTTTTTAACACTTGTGACTACCATTTTAGTTATATCAATTACCTTTTCAGAAAAAATATTGGATTTCAAGAATGCCTCCATCGCTTCTAAATGGGTTTTAATTCCGCCTGGATATTATTTGTTCTTGCTATTATATTTTGTGGGATTGGATTATTGTTAGTTACAATGGAAGCAGGAAGCGCTGCATACTCACATTGGGTTAATCAAAAGTGGGTTAATTGGGCTTATTTGGCCATAGTTATAGCAGGTTCTATATTTGTTATTGGACTTATCTTGATTATATCTGCTGCAGTAATTGGAACCGTTTTTGGCACTTCATTAATAAAAAAAACCTAAACTAAAGATGTTCATAAAACCGTAGAAGCCAAAGTACCGATACAAGTCCTGAAAATTGTACCTGAAAATATATTAATTATGAATTAATGCTTAGTATATACTATATTTTATAGCGCATTAGAAATGTAGATCCCTAACTTTTGACGATTAGAACAACAAAAAATTTTATCGAAGTGCGCAATATAATTCCGATAAATAATCAATTGACTAGCTATCAGCTCTTATATATTAAAGATTAAAATAAAGATGATTATGTATTGTCAAATATACCAAATAACTTGCTTAATAGGTATTAGTTAAGATTTTTGCTTCAACATTTTAAGAAGGGTTTTTGTGATAATTGTAATTTTTTATATTGTAAAGTCTATTTAAACTTTGATTCGAAATGACTAAACTTTTAATTTGTTTTTTCCTTTTTTGGCTAACTGTTGGATCTGATACATTTACTCAGAACGAAAAGGTTAGTATAGAAATAATTAACGAAGACGGATCAAAAAAGACGATACAATTTGAATGGCCTTTTAAAGGGCCGCCACCAGTTGGTGATAAGGAGGATTTACCCACAAAAGTTAACAGTATACTTATTTCGAACGAAATTGTTTGCCCGCCCAAACGAGAGAAGGTTAGTGAAAATATTTGGAAGTGTGGAAATGGAAAGAAAATTAGATCAAATGATGAAAAATTGACAAGATTACTTAATAAAGTTTGGAATTAACAGATTGTTTCAATGAGCGATAAGGAAAAGCAGATTTCGGAAAAGCTGACTAGTATAGAAGACCGAATAACTAAGATTGAGGATAAAATTACGGAAAGATGGGTCATCCCAGTATCTTTAACTTTACTTACAGCTCTATTTGCAACTTTAAATTTTTTCGTAGAGCGATATGTTAGCAAAGATGATGAAAGTACTAAGAAACAAAGCGAAAAGTTCGGTGAATTTGTAGCCGACAGTAAGATTAAATTTTACTCACAATGCAAAGAATACCTTAATAGTACTGATGAACAATTTGAGTCCTACTGTAAGCTTGGACATTCTAAGAATGTTGAAGATGGGCTTGATTCCACCTTGATTAATTTTCGAAAATTCGTTCGTAAACAACAAATCATTGATCAAAATCTTATCAATCCACTTATCGTTTATTTAGAATTTGTCGCTGAAAGTTCTTTTTCTATTAGTGCCCAAAATCTAGACCGAGAAAAGAGCATTTATATGTACAATGAAAGTCAAATTTATTTAAAAGAAGTTTTGACTTTATTAGATAATGGAATCAATAAATTGCTAAACCAATGAGGATTGTTACAATATACACGGTGACCTTATTCTTTATTTA
>Ga0247734_1000841_pt1 | contig 25112 bp, 31 predicted proteins | sample UWRJL103311B2_FD_180933 | JGI IMG/M metagenome (GOLD analysis project Ga0247734, IMG submission 180933) | Plant litter microbial communities from Arlington Agricultural Research Station in Wisconsin, United States - UWRJ-L103-311B-2 | ecosystem: Environmental > Terrestrial > Plant litter >...
TCTCCACAATGATGTGGTTACACACGAGACCAGAGACCACTGGCTCCCGCGGTCTTCAACAATCGTATGTTGCTGATATATGTATGATGTACATACAGTATGACTTCACAAGTTCACCCCGCTCCAGCCAAAAGCACCAACCACAGGCTGTCCGTCTCGCGGAGCCCATCGTGCGGGGGGCGATGGACGTACATGATCATCGATGTTCCATGATGCCATGCCATGCCATGCCATGCCATGGGATGTCCGACCGAGCAATGGGGAAATGGGGAAGAAGCAAGGGCAGAAGGGGCTCCATACATTATGTACGGTTGTAATTCCGGGTATGACATTAATAACAAGGTGATTTAGAAGGCATTGGCCGCAGAGGAAGATTGGGAAGCTCGACAACGGGACCCAAGGAGCAAGCTCCGAAATTGGTCGGATGTATTTTGTTATAAAGTCAAAGGCAGATGAAAAACAGCTCTTTGCGGGTTTCAGCAAGAATCGACTGGAATAATTTGAATGCGGCGCGAGGCAACACACAATTGTAGCGCACAACCACCCAACACTGACCGACTATCGTGATAGACCATAGAACTTCCAACCCCATCAGTGTTTGGATATCAAGATGTATCATTGAATCAAAAGTGCACTGCCGAGGCTGTGGATTTTTGGTATCCGGAACTCGGCAATGTGTTCTACTGTATTATCTGTGTCAAATTCATCATGGTGCTTGCAATGATATTAGGTACCAAAAAGCTTTGGGAAGCTTCTGCCAACAGCCCCAAATACACAGTGGTGAGAGATTCTTCATGAGTAGAGGAAATTCAAAATGCGTTGGGTTGGATAAAAGTGGAACATCTGTTTCCAATTGGGCATACTACAAGACACTGATGGAGCTACTTGGGTCTGCATTCCGTCTGGCTATTTCATGTACAAGAATAGTTTGGTTTATTAGCATAATATACATATTTTGTACAAGCATCACCTCAGCTCGACTCCTAATTTCTCAACTAGGGCCTCTCTCACTCGCTCATGATACTTGTTTGCTTCCTCGTTTGTCAAGGTCCTCTCTAAGCTGCGATAGTTGATTCTATAGCACAAGCTCTTCTTCCCATTCTTCGGGTGCGTGAACTCATCAACCTTCACGACATCCTCCACATTGTCGCCTCCGATATCCCGTACAATCTCCATAATGTCATTTTCATGGAACGTAGAACCACCACCACCAGCCGCGGTGGAGGACGAGCGGAGCCAAAATGCTACATCTTTGTAACAAGCTGGGTATTTGGAAAACGATACAAATCGTTTCAAGGCGTCGGGATTATCCGTAATCCCGCGGAACTGGGAAAGAAACCGCTCGTCTTGCGACCAGAAAAGACGAATGTCTGGGATCTCAAAAAGAAGCATAGCAATACGCTCCAGACCTAACCCAAAAGCCCACCCCAGTTGTGTGGAAACCCCGGCCTTAGTCATGATATCTTGCTTCACCACTCCACATCCCAGAACCTCAAGCCAATCTCCCTGCCAGAAGATCTCTAGCTCCCAGGAAGGACTTGTGAATGGAAAGTATGCTTCGATCCAGCGGACTTTCAATTGCTCATCAACGTAGTCTGGGTTCGCAGCTATGGCAGCCTTCTTGGCCCGAGAGAATATTTCGACAACCACCAGCTCTAGTGATCGTTTGAGATGTGCTGCAATTGCCTCGGCTTCTTCGATTGAGTGTTTTGGCTGCAATGGATTCCGGTCCGCATGAGTCGGTGGATTCGGATCTTCTACTTTCATTTCGTGGGTAGGTAGTGCCTCGATATCTTTCCACACAGCAGCTGCTATGTCCCCATTTGGCACTTGTTCTCGATCCCATACCCTGGCTCCCTCCATCTGGTGAAAAATCGGGTAGTGGCTCCTATCAATGGCATCTCTCCTATACACATCTGCACTGATGAGATACCCCTTGCTTTCATTTGCACGAAAAACATCTGCCTGATGTGCGCTTGTATGTGTTCGTAAGACAGTTTTCTCGTTGATGTAATAAGTATCCGTTTTACTTCGCCCGGGATGATCTGCTGGAAACCCAAGAGAATCAAAGTTCTGTAGTGTCGAAACGACGGGAAAGAATGTATTGTGGTATTTGTAGGTTGTGCTAGGAAAGCGGGACTCGATAATTGCGCGGGTGATGGAAATAGGATGGTCCTTTTGTACATGCAGCCGTCGAGATGTCGAAGATGCGATTTTGGGGGCAAGGTTGTACCAATCGTCTTTTTCATACACCCGGCCATCTATAGTAACTTTTCCAGAATTACCTATTGCGTTCTATTAGAAGATGTTCGTATTTGCTGTCGAGGACAGTATTCGCTAACCTGTGGAATTATGCCGGCATTGAGTGCACGATCTGATTCCTCTATTTGTAGGTTTGCCCAACCCTATGAACAAGGCCAATGCTTCATGGCCCACAGGCAATTGAGCTCTCCTCGGTACAGTCCTCATTGTTGTGATGTTGAGCTTAAACAGGGCTTATGCTTCGACAAGGTTTATCGGCGGCTGAACTTTTACCTCCAAGCCGCAGTGAGGTCATGGCACGGCCCCCCTTCGGTTTTCCAGCAAAAATAACTTGAAAGCACCTCGCTCCCATGTTTTTGCTTATGAATTAAACTAGACACTACTGCATCTCTACTGAGTATCTCTTCTGGAATCTTATTTCTCCCATATGACCTTTCTGTGTAAAGCCAAGTTTTCGGCCATTCATTTATAGCCGGGGAATCCTTATCGAGACTCCACAGAAAAAGTATTAAGCTCTGAGGTCTAAGAAATCTCCCACTTTCAAGCCAAATTACTTCCCCTCGTGTTCCCTCTTCTTCAAGATAGGTTTCTAGCTACGAGGGATGCTCGAGAAAGGGCATTGACAAAGATGCCGTCTGTGAAAAAGAAGGTGGAACCTCCACCCATGAGGTATCCTTTCTGGTTTGGAGGAAGCGCAAGTTGTTTCGCGGCCTGCGTGACCCATCCTTTAGATCTTGGTTTGTCCTTCCTCTACCGTATTGTAGCCATCCATGGCTAACAATTGGAACAGTGAAGGTGCGCCTGCAAACACGCAGTGGAAATGCGCCGAGTACTATGGTTGGGACTGTCGCACACGTCTTGAAAGCAGACGGTATCCTAGGTCTCTACAGTGGATTAAGTGCCTCTCTCCTCCGTCAGATCACTTATTCTACCACACGATTCGGCATATATGAGGAGTTGAAGGCCCGCCTCACGACGCCGACCTCTGCACCATCCTTTCCAACTCTTATTGCAATGGCATCCACATCAGGCTTCTTGGGAGGGATAGCTGGCAACCCAGCGGATGTGTTGAACGTACGAATGCAGCACGATGCTGCCCTTCCAGTAGAACAACGCAGAAATTATAAGAATGCCATTGAGGGGCTTGTTCGAATGACACGGGAGGAGGGCTTTAAATCGCTGTTTCGTGGGGTATGGCCGAACAGCATGCGTGCAGTCCTTATGACCGCTTCACAACTTGCTTCGTATGATGGGTTCAAGCGCCTTCTATTGCAGTACACCCCGATGGAAGAAGGGCTCACAACGCACTTCACTGCGTCCTTGATGGCTGGCTTTGTCGCAACAACGGTCTGCAGCCCTGTTGATGTTATCAAGACTCGTGTAATGAGTGCAACAGAAAGTAAGGGGCTGGCGAAGTTGATGGCAGATGTGTATAGGGTAGAAGGTGTAGGCTGGATGTTTAGAGGTTGGGTACCTAGCTTCATTCGCCTGGGTCCACAGACTATCTTCACGTTCTTGTTTTTGGAACAACATAAGAAGATTTATAGAAGTTTGAAAGGTGTGACGGAACCAGCCACAGCGATATAAAACAAAACAAGTAACTTGGCACATGGAATGGAAGTTGAAACAATACTCCAAATTTCGTAAAAGAAATGCCAGCTAGATGGAGGCCAGGATGTGGAAAAGAGAGGTTAACAAGAAAATTGGACGCATGAGTTGGATAGAAGGAGTTCTGGTTTTGGATCTGCATATAGCGGCTCATATTTCACTTGGTGTTGCCTTGGTTAGGTCATGTAGACGGCGTTCTCAAGAACATAGATGCATAAGGGGGAGTCTCTGTATTCTGACCTTTGGGTATCATTCTGGATCTTCTAATTTGATAATCCTTTCTCCACACTTGACCTTTTCTCTAGGTTTTTGTCCTCCAACGCCTGTATCCTACCTAATGAGCTATTAATTTTACACATAGAATGGGTTGAAAGAAATCTTTCCGCACTATTTACTAATCAAAGTTGCGTCCTGCAAGCATAATCCCTCCAGATTAGTGCAAAGCTCCAACATCTAGTCCAATGATTTTTGATCAGATATTGGAATCTGATTTCCCTGTGCTTGTTCCATACCTCAATAGCCACTTTGCCCATATGGCGTTGCTCCGTATGGAGTAGCGGCTCCTGCAGTAGTTCCATAGTTCGGAGCATAACCCGGTGTAGTATATCCAGGCTCGTAGCCCTGTCCACCCATGCTAACATCCGGATCTTGAGGTAAATAGTCGTTGTTTGGATTGTCGTTTTCCTCAAGGCCTCTGATAATCATAGCCAACTTTCTTTGAAGAACCTTGACACCCTCGTGTATGATCTGATCAGGCTCTAGGTTTCCTACCCCTTCTACCTCAATATAAAACTTATCAGGCTCAGCGTCAGGATCGAATCTTTCTCCCTCTTGAGCTGGCTCCTCCCACTCGGCATGTTTGCTTGGCGGCCTACTTTATGTTAATCGTGAAACTTCAATTTCTATTTCATTACATACCACTCCTTTTCAATACTTTCTTCGAACCATAGTTCAGTATGCTTCAGCTTGTTATGAGGATCGTACTCAAAGCCAACTGCAGATACCGGTGCCCATTTAGCGTGCTCCTTCGCTATTCCCTTTTTGGCAATACACTTCATACGCAGCTCCTGGCCCTCTCGTAACTTGCAGATGACCGTACCTTGTCCCTTTTGGTCTGTGATAACAGGATTTCCGACCCAGTTGTTTGGACGGTCGTGATCAACTAGAAGATCACTGGCATAGACCTTCATAATCTCTTTACTCGTACATCTCGCATGCAGAGTCAGAGTGACACTACATTTGGAACAATATTGGTCGCAATCACAGTCCCGGGTGTAAGCGACATCATCTTCGCAGTTCTTGGATACCAAAGGGATGAGTCCGAGGCGGTGGCAGAGGAACTCGTCAGCCAGTACAGAAGTATTGACCTCAATTTCTACTAGGTCGATAGCCATTGTAGGTACTTCGGCCATTATAACTCGACGGAGCGAGTTGGCAAAAGAGAGGTCAACATTTGCTAGTTGGAAATCCACAAAATTATCTCCAGCCTACTTCCACATCAGCTACAAAGCGCAGTACAACTAGCGCATCAGTAATTTACCTTCGTAATCGTGACGGATGGGCCATCATCCATGCCTTGCATCATGCTCTCATCGGGATACTCCATAGTGAAGGGGTGCCGTGACTGGGGCAAGATTGATTATCGCTTCAGAAAAGACGCGACCGAGAACAGCGTGGACAGTCTGCAAGGCTGATAAGATTGAATTCGTACACGAGAGCAGTTGCTGATGCTACGCCTCGAGTTGATCGCTGAAGTCTTACTGACTGCGGTGTAAGTTGACGAATCTAGCCGATTTCAACATTTCTCAGCCTCTCTCTCAAAGGCTTCAAGGACGCTCTGAGTTTAGCGCGCTCCGGCGGCTGGCGGTCTCCACAAAATGCCAGCCACACGTGATCGTAAAGGGGCTAGAACTGTACGTACCGAGACTACGTTGTACTTCGTACATGAGTAACATTTCAACATTACCAAACCACCGAGGCGCAAGCAATGAAGTGGCAAGACTGCGGAGATGGATCTAGCAGGAATTTGGAATTTTCATATGAGAATGCATAGTATGCCGAGATTTTTAACTCATATGATTTAATGTTTCATTGGTCAAGAAAATGTCAAGAGTAGTCCATACTAAGAGGAATGTAAGATGGCTGAGCAGATACCAAGAACCTCCAAGAAAGAAATCAAACTCATTCTAAAGACCTAACTAAGTAAGTCAAAATTGATTAACTTATGCCGAGCCCTTTGGTAAGAATAAGGAGGAGAAATCGGGAAGTACGGAAGCCTATGGAGCTAACTAGAATAATGGAGACATGCGTCAAAGTATTGCTGCGCAGTGAACTGTGGAATGGCGATTGACCAGCTTGAATCATCCCAACAATGATTTCCTAAACTGCATAGTATTTGTATACGAAACATCCAGGACCCAGCTGCGTTCTTTCCGAGAGGTGAAACGTACACCTGAAGCATGATTCATAGAATTCGAGCAGTGCAGAGCGGTGTACTTTGTCATGTTTAGAAGACATGTTGCGCTGCGCCTTCAGCAATCAAACTCTGTGAATCGGCAAGACCACGAGTTTGTGGTTCACCTTCTATATCTCTCTGCACATATGATAGGGCTTGATCCATCTTAGCAGAACCCCGAAGATCTGGCCTGCACATACTGCATTCGCACGGAGATAGTCTCGGTAGTGGTGTGATATACTCCCTTCGAAGGGATTATTCCGAGATGATCCCTCGCTCAAGTAGGAAGGCATTTGCTTCCGCAGCTAACCTTCAACATGGCCAAGCCATTGTCCATTACCATTAGGAGGAGGCTAGTATATGCGCTTCTCACCAGACGAAGCACAAAAAATGATATTAGCAGTGCCATACCATGAATATTTCCCTATCAGCCGCCGCTGGAGTCCAGCCGGTCCACCAGCCAGGCTTGGGAGTTGGGAGGAATCAAATGGATTGTTGAGGGCGGTGTCGATGGCACGTGAAGGATGTATCCGTAGTCCGGAAAGTCATCCATCCATCCATCTATCCATTCATCCATGATCCACGAGGCTGAGGTACGGTCACCAGAAGCTAGGAGATGATGGCGATACAGCGGTACTGTATGTACGAGGGCCATTCGTAATCATTTGCGCGGGAGATTTGAAATTTGTAACAAGCTCGGAGCGCTTGGAGCCACGGTGCAAGAGCGGAGGAGGCAATCACAACCTGTAGTTAGTGTGTCGCCAGAACTGCTTGATGCAAACGGGGGGAAAACTTGAACAAAAACGAGGCTGCACAGCCCCCCTCCGCGCCAAGTCCTCCACCAACGTCTTTGCCACCATTCCGGTTCTAGAAGTTGGGACCTCACACCTATCCTATACTGCGGACTTTTACTTAATAAACCAGCAACTGCCCACCGGAAGAAAGAAAAAACTCTCATTCACACAATCCAGAAGCTTCTACCAACCTCACCAGACAGCACTATAGCACGCCTCAGCAACACTTTCGTAGAAGCATTTGCAATTGTCTACAATATGTCTGCCGAAAGCTCACCGTCTTCCTCTCGGCCATTATCGAGGTCCCGATCTCCGATGTCCATTGATCTATCCGGCATGCCAGCTTTCCAACTGCCAACTCCTCCCTCAAACACCCTCCTGATTACCAACCTCAACGATCCTCTTATCTTCCGGGCTGACCACATACAAACTATCAAAGAGCTCATCAATGCCTCCGCGCCGATTCACTCGTGGGCACCACTCAAGAGCTTTCGCCGCATAATCGTCACCTTCTTTGACGAAGAGGCCGGCATTAGAATCAAGAAGCTCCTCGATGGCGAGCTGATCATGGGCGAGCGGGTCAAGATATACTTTGGACACCCCACTTCCATAGAACCCAAGGATGAACATCTCAATCTCCCGGATGCTGGGAAGCTTTTCTTCATCTCCCCGCCCCCTTCGCCACCCCACGGATGGGAGATGAAGATGGAAGACGCCCCAAATAAGCTGGTGCACGCTGAGGATTTGGCCGAGGCATTAGCCAAACTACACCACCGCCCAAGAAACGATCTACCTGCGAGCCCAATGAGTGATGTGGGAAGCGATGGCAGGCAGCGTAGCGGAAGTAGCACCATGATATACAACCCTTCGGAGCATGGTAACAGCCCCGGCTTGCCAGCGATCGAGGTGGAGGATCTGACCGGAGAGAACATGATCAGTCCTATTGAGTTCGAGAAACCGATTTTGGCGCACACAAGCCGGCCACCGGTTGAGTTGATGCATTGAGGTTTTCATGAGGAGTTTGGGTGTATTATAGGTGCAAGAATCAGTTTTGAGATGTAGCTCTACATCTGGTAGCATTGAGCATGGTGTATCGGGAAGGGTTCTAAAGATGATCGATTCGCTTAAGTGTAAATATTAGGAAGTCTATAATTCAAAAGCAATGATATCAAATCCCAAGTTACAACCAGGTCTTAGTGAGTAAATGAAAGGTTTTGGAAAGATGTAAAACATGGATATCCTCAAGAATCAGATAAATTTTCTGGTACACAGCTGCTTTACTGTAGGAAAATACTGAGACCTAGAAATTTAGCCTTCAACACCAACTACGAGCTTTAACTCTCCTCGTTTTTGCTAACCCTTTTCTCTCTTATTTTCTTTTTGCTCTTCAAAGTTATGTGTCTTATTGCTTTAGACTCGATATATACACAATACGTATTTCCATAGTTCTTGTATTTTCTCACATGTTACACACAGTGCCACCATACTTACACAATGCTGTCATAGGTCATCAAAGTTCTAACGTCTTCTTGGCCAATCCAATAAATCCCCATGTAGTCTTCATTCCCAAGTAGCTAACCACAACAAGTATTACGCTAGCCAAAGCCAGAGTATTGAAATTCCTTCTCTCAATACCGGGCTGCTTTAATCCCGACCCATCATACTCACCCAGTGCAGTTGACGTAGAGTCGTAATTTGGGATATACTTAAAGTCAAAGTTCGTTTCTAAGCCTAGACCATTTTCTTTGTTCTCTACGATCATTGCGTAGAGGATTTTGCGAAGTTTCTGCTTAGTGATTAACTACGCCTTCGCAAAGTCTTCCTTTTTTGACATGAAGGATGCATATTCCATATTGCTTTCACAATCAAGGGTAGAGAGTGGGATGACTTACGGCAATTTTCCTTTTATCTAAATACACAAATGAGCGAGACGTGTAAGATACCACACAAAAGAAAATGCATTGGCCAGCCATAAGTGCCCAGTAATAATACGATGGATTCCCAAGACCAAGAGCATCACTCAAGTCTTTACCGTTAAGCCAGCGCGCTGATGCGTTTAGAAAGTCACGCGATGCATAAGCTGGTGGCTGTGCCTGGAGAGCTAGAATGATGTTGTTGGCGAGGATTTTGCTGGTTGGGGTGGGACTGATCTGGGATATGAAGATGCTTTCTGAAATGCAGCGGGCAGCATGTGGGGTAGAGAAGTACGTAGTGGGAGTTCCAAGGTAGAGGGCTACCAAACGCCAGAGGGCGATGTAGCTAAGGAGTTGAAGTTAGTGAAAGTGAAGTTCCTCAGATGTATCTACATATACACGAGCTTGACATAGTCTGATAGGATTACCTACTCTTCAGTCTCCTGTTGGCGGAGGAAAATACCCTGTCGAGGGAAACCAATCCATATGAGGGCTGAAGAGAATGTCGATATAGTGGCTATTGAATCCAGATCATTGATAGGAATACCAAGTTCTTCCACAGAGTAGTATGAAGGCATTCCAGCAGCAAGTTTCATAATACGGCGTCTCACCGCTGCATGTAGAAGCCGAACTCGAACAGAAGATTGTTGGCCGGCTCCACCAGGCTTGACAGAATCAAGAGACCTTGTCACTTGGAGAATAAGTTGGGTTGTCTCGTATAAGCGATGCTTCGCCACTTTCGTTGAAAACCCGCCAGTTCGAGCTAGCACTTCAGATACTCGACCTGCTCCCATACCACCTAAAAGTGATTGGTAGGTAAGCTGCAATAAGTTAGTAACATTGAGAACACTTATTGATGAAAGGAATTATACTGAGGTCAGGGCCACACCAGCATATCTATAAAACACTTCTTGGCCACGGGCTATCTGATCCCAATCAACCCAGTCTGGTATATCATTGACCTCGTTCCAGATTTCCAAAAGCTTTTCATTCCCTGCTTTATGTCTTTGATCTCTTATCAAAGCATACAGATCGCGCTTTGGCTGAATGGTGTTTGTCTCTTTCGACATTCTTGATTGATTCCGAGGCAACTCGACAGACACTGGTGGCGATATCTCGTCGAGACGATTCAAGCACTCTTCACCAAGAACATCGTATGAATATTTCATAGGATTTAGTTGCTCTTCACTGAGGTGGTTTGGTGTCCATTGGAATGTATAACCCCACTTACTTCTAGTGTTTTCATCCTTCCGTCTAAACGGATTTGGCCAGGCCATAGTGAATTGGACAACAAATTTGATTAAGCACGGATACTAGGTAATAAAATACCATATGCCGTATATAACGGTAGAACAGTAGTGCGGATAAACCATATTTAGGTTGAAATCAGTGGACCAATTCAAGATATACAAAACAAAACTACCCCTCTCCCGCTAATAGATGGGGAAAAAATATCACATGAAGGCATCATTGATTGGCGCCTTTGCCACGCTTCCGAATAACTTCTCTACTTCTTAAGAGGTCCTAATGTTACGATTGGCTCGGTTGGATTCAGGGGTTCTCGATAGGGCCTTATCGTGGTTGTTGCCTCGTATATCAGGGTTGCATCACATATAATTTTTGAGCAGAGCGAGAATACATCACCACATCATCAACATGTTCAGCAATGACTTGTCCATGCACCTCAACTCCTCTCCGATTATTCATACGAAGCTTAGCTCAAGTTGATCTTGCAAGCTCGACCCAAACATTACCCAGAAATGTAGCTGCCAGGTCCATTCACACGCATGCATTCGGAGCACGACAAGAACGACAAAACACACTGAGTTTTAGTCAGGCTAGGCAATTCTCTTCCCAGTCATCAGCAGCTTTCGCAGATACAGGAGTGACTCGTTCTAATCAGACCAGCCGCACCAACGCAGATTATAATGAGGGTGGCGACGGTTTTGAGGGAGCTTTTGTTGATTTCTCGCCAGAATCAATCGATGCAATTGCAGCAGAAATAAAGCCCTCGGAGAAGTTTGATTCAGGAGAGGAAAGGTCCAGGAAAGAACCAAAACAACGTGAAAGGAAGGAACAAGCGCTGTCAAGAGCATCACCTAGAAGTTCTGGGGTGCCTCGTTTCAGGAGAAGGGAGTTCGATTCACCACGTACCACTTCTAGCCAAAACGATGGCTCTGTGATAGAACCGACCTTTAGGAGGACAAAGACTGAGAACACTAGCTTTAAGCTTCATTACAGCGCCCCGCCGCGAATTCCGTCGCATCTAGCATCTCCCATTGAATCGATTGACAAGCCAAGCAACTTGAAGATTCTCAAAGCGCCTGCTCAAGAGGATGATGGCCAGGGTTATCCAGCTGCATGGTCATTGTCTGGATCTTCCAAAACTGAACGTAGTAATGACTCGGATACCAGGAAGTCAAACAATGAGGATTGGAAACCCCCTCAGCGCGAAGCATGGCAGGTTCACAAGGAAGCAATGAAGAAAAAGTTCCCCGATGGATGGAAACCACCAAAGCGTTTATCTCCGGATGCCTTGGCTGGAATTCGTGCACTTCACGCCCAGATGCCCGAGGTTTATACCACAGCTGCTCTCGCGCAAAGCTTTGAGGTATCCCCAGAGGCAATTAGGAGGATATTGAAGTCAAAGTGGAGTCCAAATTCAGAGGAAGAGTCAGATCGCGCAGAACGATGGTTTGAGAGAGGCAAAAAGATCTACACTGCGAAGGCCGCTGCGGGTGAGAAGCCTCCTAAGGTTTGGAGAGAGCTTGGGATAGGAAACGGTAGACCGGAATGGCTCAAGGAGAAGCGAGAGCGAAGCAAAATTCTGAGAGAGAATGGTGGTGTTTTCCCACCTCGAGCACCACTGGCAGCGCTTCTTACCACTGCCCCACGAAAACGTCAAAATGCAGATGAAGCGAAATCATTGGCCGATAGTTTACTTTGAAGCTAGATAGCATGGCTGGAAATTTTGTTTGTCTGTATTATAAGAGATAGAGAGACGAGACACTAATAATGTCGGTGGGTGTAAGATTACTACAACCTAAGCATCTCAGACGCTGAAAGTTAGTTTAATGATATATGTATGAATATAGTACACTTTGGACACGCTTGGATCGAATTGTGATTGGAGGGCAGTAACCAACTCCCTCACAAGCCTCATTAGTACGGAGAGCTTCTCACTGACTTTAAGTACTGTTACTACATAGTCTCTGGATATTTGAGATGATATTGAAAGGTTGGCCTGTGTAACTTGGTCACTTTTGATATTAGACAAATCGTCTTTGAATTATTTGATGGATCACATTTTAGGTAAATAGTGGGAGTTTCTTACGAAAGTTATTAGTAATTTTATTATAGACAGACTAATTTTTAGTCTTCCCATAACAAGGTCCCCATTTATAAAACGGATAAGTGGATAAGTGGATGATATGTGATTGGAGGGTTGGCTTTCTCATGGCCCACTATTTTCTTAGCTGGCATGGTTGCTGCAGGAACACGGACCCCTTATTATTCTGTAGCGTGACAATGCATCTCGCGTTTATGTGGTGGTAAATGGTACCAAGCATCATGAAATTTACAACTTACGTTCTCTAGAGCTTCATTTTCTTCCAATCCTTCTTTCGCTATGTTCCCTTGATCTAACAGGATCTGCCATTGTAAGCTGAGCTATTACGTCGAAGATAGTTTTCAATTGACCTGAAAGTAGCATTTCCCCCCATGATTTCTTCAGCAACTTTCCCTTACGTTTTGACCTCAGTTGGTCCTGTGTAATGGCAAGCCAAAGGACTTTCGCCGCGAACAATGGCTTAAAATTGACACCAGGGACCAACTCTCCATATTCTCGCACACCGAGGTCTCCAAATAAGACACGCCTAGGGTTCTACGAATCTGGTCTCTCTCTGCGACGAATCATCGGCACAACAGTCTCTTCTCCGACTGCATTCGATAGCCTTTTAACAAGTCGGATATTTGCCTACACAGCTGGGGCTGCAGCCTGTGTAATCACTCTCCCAGCTGATGCAGATGATGAGAGTACTGCATACTCCCAACGATTCTTTAGAGCCCGACCTACTGCTGTTCCCTCTCCAATCAGTGTCTCAGTCGCGGCGCCTTCTACACCTACCCCAAACGACGGAAGAAACAGAGTCGGGAACCTCAGGGACAGCGCAGTTCCATACTCTCCTTCAACACCACATACAGCTCTAGACTGGGGCGATTCTCCTACATCTAAAACATGGACAAGCCGGGAAAGGATTAAAGCAGCTACTTGTCTCTCGATAAGCAGGGATGGCAGGTACTTAGCTGTTGGCGAGGTAAGAGCATTATATATAAGAGGGTATTGTTACTGGGTCTAACTCGGATGTAGACAGGATACGCTCCACGAGTTCTTATATTTTCCTTACAAGATACCTCTTCGGACATACCTTTGGCCATTCTAAACGAGCATAGTTTCGGTGTTCGAGCAGTTGCATTTAGCTCAGACCAGAGATATCTGGCTAGTTTAGGTTCACCAAATGACGGATTCTTATATGTTTGGTCAATCAACCAGAGGACTGGTGCACCAAAAATACACTCTAGCAATAAATGTACGACTTCCATCAAACAGATGATATGGCTAGGAAGTAATATTGTCACGTAAGTACCTTTCCAGTATCTCAGCTATAGAGACTGACTACTTCACAGCGTTGGTACCCGACATGTCAAAGTGTGGAGAGTTGAAGATAGTCGAAGCGTGTCACCCACGAAGCCAAAATTTGCCCTCGATGGTACTCCGCAACCAATTCAAGCCCAGCCGACGCTCAAAACCCTAGCAGGGCGAAATGTTCTACTTGGGCCGCTTGTAGAATCCACCTTCAGTGCTGTTTGTGCAATATCTGACCGCAGGGCGATAGTTTGCTCTGAAAAGGGAGATGTTTGCCTTCTAGATGACAATGATGGGCAAAGACTCCTGAGGCTTACCAATACCGGATTCTCGATCACATGTGTAGCAGTCGATCCACATGCGCGTAGGATAAGGATTGGAGGCAAGAATGGGCAAGTCAAGTCTATGAGCCTTGATGATTTGCTATACCCTAGTACACCTCCTCCAGAATCAGAAGCTTCTCCCTCAGCATATACATCTACAGCAAGTGACATCGGACACTTGTGCGCGATGGGTTATGCTGCTAACACTTTAATTACGATCGATTCGAAACACATGATAGAGATATCAAGCACAGATTCGGATCTGGAGGATCCCAAAATGCTCAACAGCCCATTTCCATCTCATGGTGATGCTGTGCTTGGGGTTAGGCTCTTGAATGAACCAAATATTTTCAATGCGGTCTTTTTGACTTGGTCTGCTGATGGCACAATCGCATTTTGGGACTTGGATGGTAGAGGCCAAGGGTTGTTAAAGACTGAAGTAGAACAAATCTCTTCGTCAATTGATGATGTAGATAACCAGTGCCTAGTTGTTCGTGCCTCAAAGGGATCAGTCTTTCTGGTCACAGGAGATCGATATGGCGTTATGCGGATATTGAACACGGCTGATCAAACTCGTACTTTCGATGTTAAGGCTCACTCGTCCGATATCTATGATATTGCAATATTTGAAGGCGGTGAAACCAGCATAATTGCATCTTGTGGGCGGGATAGGATTATACAACTTTTCCGCTGCGTTTCTGGGCAATGGTCGCTGATCCAAACTTTAGATGACCATGCAGCCAGTGTGGGCGGGCTCATCTTCGCCGACAACGGAGAAAAGTTAATCTCCTTTTCGACTGATAGGACTATACACATTCGGCAGCTTGTCAAAAAAGAAGTTGACGGACTGGATGTAATAGGTGCGATCCCATTACGCATCATAACACTAAAAGCATCTCCGGTCTCAATGGTAGCCTGCTTAGATGATTCGATGTCCAATTTTGTGGTGTCTCTTCTAGACCGTACAGTTGCTACATACGATATTGTAACTGGTCGTCTAGTGAGCTCTTTCAAAGTGTCAGATGGGGACGGCTCTGAAGCAGTTGTTCTAGACGCATTACGTATAGGAATGCCTGGATTATCTGGGCGGCCGACAATATTAGCAGGTGTATCAGGTACCGATAAGTCAGTGAGAATTTACGACGCTCTTACGGGATCATTCTTAGACCGTGAATGGGGTCATACCGCCGCTATTACAGATGTTGCATTATTGGAAGATCGTGACTCCGACCAGAAGACGCTCATTAGCACGGGATCTGATGGGACCATAATGATTTGGGATCTATCCCCAAGACCTCCCGAGTTAGCGGATTCGATAGAAATTGATCGAAACACGTCGCCTCCAAAAGAGGCTACCTCTGCACGACAGCCCTTGAGAAGAGTGCTTTCAAGAGCGGAACTTGCAGAGTTTCAGCGAGCATCACCTGTAACCACACCAACCGGTAGAAGTTCGCCACCTAGAGTAGTTCGACGGAAAACTTCCAAGTATGGACTCTCTGTCCAGTCTCCAGCGTTAGCACCGCCGATGCCACTTATGACCTCCAAACATTTTATATCCACGTCTGAGGACTCCTCTTCACGCAGAAGTTCTCCCAGAAATAGATCTCGGAGTCCACCAGCCAGTCCGAAAGGAAGAGAGGCGCGACGTCCGTCATTAGCTGACTCTCGGAACCGAACCAAGAGCACTGGAAACTTCAGCGATTTTGGCACGTTAAATATGTCTACGGAGCAAGCTAGCCGTACCTTGAGAGCCTATCGAAAAAAGCTGTTGTCTTCTGAACCTATCAAAAATGAGGCAATGGTGGAATTAGAGCAAGAACTGCGCCTTACTGCGGTAGCTCTAGGAGAGAGGAGCCTAAAATCAAAGGCGATTAGTGAGACGGTTTTGACTGGACTACTTGATCAATACTCAAGTCGTCTAGTCTCAATGTTTGATGAGAAACTTCGGTTAACGAAATTGGATTCTAATAGCTCAGCAGAGTTACATGAAAGGCCGAAAACGGCAGGAAGCCCTACAGCATCTCGAACGCGAGATCTTTGATATGTATTAATGAAGAGCGGTTAAACAATAAATAAGGATGGATACGATGTGGCGGGCGTTTGACGGGTGTTATTAAGGATGGTGTCGAGGAGAGGAAATACGTTTTAGGGAATTGTTTCAAGGAAGGCGTTGGGTTGGATGGAGATATGCTTTGGAGTTTTTGCGAGAACCTTTAAGCTTTGGAAGTGGTTGCTCAGCTGTATTTATATATATATACACCCCCAAGGTTTCTTTGATGCATCATTAAGGCATCTTACATTCAATTGGCAATGTAATAATAGTAGTTTCTTACCTGGTTCTTGGAATAGAGGGTGAACCGCATTATCAACCCACTACTCAGTAGTTCGGGGTGAAGTCACGCGTCTCGGTTAAGTGATTGGCACGAAAAAGGGGCAAACAAACAGACGGCTGATGATATGAAAACACCAGTAAAGTAATTTATTTAGGTAGCAAAGGGGGGGGATTAAACAAAAAACAATTTAAGTATTGTAGCGTCTTCTACCCAGTATATTCATCAATTCTTCGAGCTAGGAAATGAAGATGAATGAATCTCTAGTGCGATGCCAGCCTTTTCATTTTGGGAACGGAGCTTCTTTAAGTATATATATATACAGTATCCAGAACTTCAAAATATCCAAGCTCTACTAAGTATAAAGCCCGCCATTCCAGTTCGATTTCAAAATTGCAGTGATGCTGTTATTGCTGTATTGCTCAGTCTTGAGGGTTTTACCGTAGATGAGACGTGTAAATTTTTCAAATTTGACGATGATTGTTAGGAGAAGATACATCCGTTCTTATTCTTGCGTGATATCTCATCTCATGCAATATAGTATCCAATATAACGTACTTCCTCTTTCCTATAGCTAGCTGCAGCTATGAGGCCCGTTGGTTCTCTTTTCATCTAGTAAGAATATCAAATCAACCAGCACAAGTGCCGTTGTTGGCGGAAAAGACAGCTTTCACTTGCATGCTGACACGGCACAGTGGTATTATGTGTGGAGTCTGTGTATGCGTTGTCTTATTTTTTTTTTCAATCTAACCTTGATGGAGAATATGCTTCGTTGGTACAATTACGAGCTGGTGGTATTTTATGGACTTGTGATATGAAATCGAAAGAGCGCTCTCAGCAGTTACAAAAGCCAAAAAGTGAAGGAAGTCCAAAGCAGCCATATCTCTTCCCTCGGAGATTACTTCACGTCCAGAAGGCTGAATACATGTCGTATAGCATTGAGCTATAGGTTATTTTAATCTTGGGTAGTTTGACGTAATGGAAAATCTCTTAAGAGGGATAAAATTCGTAAGCCGTGTGCCAATGACTAAAGTTCTAAAAGGGTATACTCCTCTTTTCCTCTGGAACATTCTCACCAGACTAGCCAGATATGCCCCTACCTAGAAGCTGACTTGAAACCGTGAGATGAAAGAACGTGTCCTTCCAAAGCTGCTCTATGTTGACGATGTTGGTAGCCCAGAGTCATGGGGAGTTTCCACTCGGTAAGTTTGTCAGCCACAGTTTCCCTTATTCTCGGACCAGCCCTTTCGCTCATCTTGCCTCTTCCCCCCTTTTCCCGAAGTCATTCCAGGGACTTCCAGGAACGGCGACCTTTTATGGACCATCTCCTAATCACCTCTATCTCTCACCAAAACATCACAGCCAGCCAAAGCACCCGACCGATTGTCACCATACCCCTCCGACTCCCAATCCAGCAATTCCGAGATCCAACATAAGCACCATGTAAGCAGCCACCAAGAGGTTATTTTCTCAAAAAACAGTAGTCAGTTATTCCACCTCTCCCACGTCTCTCGGAACCCGCCGAACACAACCAATTGGGCCCTCGTACGAAGAGTTCACGCTCATAAAACCCCTATTCTGGTTAGTTTGGTGGAGCTTTTTCTTCGCTTTGCTTTACTCAGCTTGGTTGGATCTCGTGCTGGAAGGGCTGACCAGCAGGGCATTTACCCCAGAGTTTTCTTGGTCACACCTGAGGTGGTTTTGAAGGATTACCGGATTACGGCACCAAATCTCACCTGACTTTTTCCCTTTAATGGCGCATAGGGCGGGTTCGCTGTGCTTCACACGAAGAAAGTAAGGATATTGGCCACCACCGAGAGGGCGTTTTCTGTTCGGTGTAGAATCGCTAATAAAAGGGGAGGCGCTTTAATACTTAGAGTTGGCTTTATTCTTGATGGGCAACCGATCAATCACATGATTTGGCGTGTGCATTTCGCGCTGTTTCCTTTACACAATGAAAAAAAAAACTGCTGCATATCTAAATAGAGGTGGAGTGTTTCGACTCGTAGCAACCAGGCTAAGAAAGTATATCGTTTACCCCCCCCCTCTTCAAACGAATGAGAAACGGCAGGGCTACGAGTAAATGCTCAAAAAGGCGCGCAACACAATGTGAGATATAATATGAGAGATGACAAGCCACAACAGACATCCCAAGCACCAAGCAATCCCCTCCAACGGGCTCGACTCGACCGACACCTCAAACTCCACCACGCTTATAGTTACCCGAGGTGCTGGTTCAGGGAGGTCGATCACTTGACCCGCAGATTGTGATTTGAAATGGTTGCGACTACTTTTATATTACTCTGCGATGGCGCGCAGGAGGCAAGAGAGGTGCGGGGGGGGCTTTGGCTTAAGGAAGGCTGGGCGGTTGGTTGCTCTCTAATTATTATTCCCTTACCTAATTCAAAGTCATCAGATGTTAGTGGGCGAATATGAGAGAAAAGAAAAAAGATGTGACGGGTTTGGTTTTGGTTTTGGTTTTGGCAGCAGAAGCAGCAGCAGCTTCTTCCGCTTCTGATCGGCATCGCTTCTATGGTGATGGTGTCTCGCTTACAGTTTCAATGTATTCTCGAATCTATGAATTGCCTCGCTTCGCTCTCGTGGGTTTTTTTTACCTACCTGCCACAAAAGAAGGTGGCTGCTTTTCCAACTTGTCCAATTTTCTAAACCCGTGAAAATTTTACATTATATATATTATATATTATACAGATATATATATATATAACTTTAAAGGTAAGACGGGGGAATCAAGAGGTGTTTTAAGAAGTGTCCTGTAGAGGGGGGATAGGCTGCATGCAAGATTACGACATTTTTGTTTTTGGTCCGTGAGTTATATATCTTCTCTCGGTCTTAGATAGAGCGTTTCCGTGGTTGCTTTGAACGGGCTGTCAGGGGCAAACAAAACAACAGGGCGTGTGGTTTTAGCGAAGGGCGTGTGGTTGCACGGCATCGACTGCATTATTGAGGATAAATGGTTTCTGAAAGAGAGGAGGGCCAGGGAAAAGGATGCAAAAGAGACAGAGATACAGAGAGAGAGCGCACTTTCCCTGGGTAGCCTTGCAATCCTTGAAGGAACCAGCACGGTAGTTGGGAGGGAAATGATTGATATTTTGATGTGTTATGTATGTATGTATGGATGGATGGATGGATAATGCGAGTAGTGCCGAGGAAGGTTCAGCAGGACATGAAAAAGATGATCCATCAACAACGATCAAATGGTTCAAATATGGTGGCGCTAAGTAACGACCCTCCGTGAAGATAGCATGAAGAGGCCCGTTTGGAAAGAAGGGACAGGCTTCTATTTGTTTAATCAGCCGAAGAACCATGTTGGAAGGATTGCCGCGGTCGTAACATTACTGGATTTTATAACGTATACTTGCCTGTACTCTAATATTCTCCCCGATGCACCGCAACCTGACCATGTAAAAACGTAAGGATTGTTGGATACCTCAAAATAAATAAGGTTGGCGAAGGGGTTACACTCGGAGATTAGTAAAATAAATTGAGAACAATCTACACGCTTCGCTCTCCATTCGCTGAGGTTAAAGTTTGCATTCCGAGAATATCTGGTATGGCTACTGAAGAAGCTTGATTTATATAAACTCAAGCAGGCTTTGTAATAGCTACCTTCCACATTTATGCCTCATACTTACCACACAACCGACAGTCGCTCACCCATCTAGCTAAAAGAGATCTTCACTTGAAAGCTGTGGGTTATACCTTTTGCCACCGGTGTTTGAAACCTGATAGCCTGCATACAATGTGAATCAAATGTTTCCCTATCTTGATCCTTAAACACTTTTTACCTTTGTTACGTGGACTGTGTGGCTTCATCAAGGAGCGATCAGCCACTTTCCTGACAATCTCCCTGCTGGGACCTCCATAGATAGCAATGTTTGGTTAGATGACGAATTCCAAGGAAGGGAATGGGGGTTAAGTTACAATGTTGTAAGTGTGTGTGGATTTGATACAGATGGATGGCCAATGGTTATGAGAACCAGAGGGTAGTATGCATGTACTTGTACAAAAGTTAACAGAACTTTGGAACGGCGATGAAAAGGCCGAAGGGCGGGGTCTCGTCATGGCACTTGCAAAGTTATATTTATTGGTTGGTACTTGATCAAGATGCGGGGAGACAGCAAATCAAAGAGTGCATGCCTTCATGCTGCGACACCAACAGCACCATCAACCAAGGAGACCATGGAAACAGGCCACATGTAGTAACTCGTGGCCGGAACCAGTATATCTTGGTGTACATATCTTGCCCTCCACTTGGTAGTGCGAAACGGACAATAAACCGGGACTCACACTTTGCGTTCTTGCCGTTGGTAACTGGAGAAAAAACCTCCGAGATGAAGCAATAAGGGTACAGGTGCATGAGATAGGGGTCTCAAGTTTCGATAGTTGAGGCCAAACAACCTATCTCTTGTTTAGACGATTTTCCTACAAGGCCTGGTAATAGTTAGAACTGATTAAGCGTGACTTGATTGTTGAGAACACTTCGTAAATCGAAACAAGTTCGCCCTGATGGAGACATCTCAAGCGAAAGTAACATGACATATTGAAGCGAAGCCTTCCTCCTGACTCCATCTGGAGTACGAGTACCTCTTGGCTGCTCAATGATACCCCTCGATTAATGAGCAAGCCCTTGTCAGACTCTCTGATCAGTATGTTGTAGTGAAGGATCTAAGTGGTTTCAATTTGCCGCACTCCAGGGGGGTTCTGCAGAGAGTGTGGGGAAACGCCCGTCGCAGGGGAAAACAGTTGAACCCTCTTTTCCCAAGGGCAATATCCGGTACGATGCACCGAGAGCCAATCATGTTCCCCAATGCTAGACAGATGCGTCGTGAACCTGAGATGCATTCTAGGGCGGCCAGACAACTGCATACATACCTGTGAAGATCATCCGAAGCAACCGTTAACTCCAGGACACCACCACAGGCCATAACACAATAATGCAAGACTGTCTTGTCTGTGCTGTACACTTTCGTAGTGGATTCGCGTTTCAATATCCCATAATTTTTTATTTTTAATAGAGCATTTCTAGCCTGCCTGTCTGCCTGACAATCAAAATACGGGTTTTTGAGATACATCCCGGGGGCTCGGCAGAGACAGAACTCGTATATAGACACCATTCTCCCAGAACAGAGATGGAATAGGTGTGGCAGTCATGATAGGATAGCGTTAGCGATAGTCAGGTGGATATTGGACTGATACCGCAGTGTGAGTGTCTCAAGCTCACACAGCCCATCGTCGTCGTCGTCGTCGTCATGTTGGTTAAGCCCGTGCTGCAAAAGCCCGCCAACCTCTCTTGGCAGTATTCTGGGGACAGGAATCGAGTGCTGCAGTAGTGAAGCCATCGGTAGCAAATATCACGAGGACCCGGACGACGAACTATCGGCAAACTTGAAGAGGGTGGCAGCCAAAGCCAACCAAAAAGGGATTTATTAAAATTTGCCTCGCAACAGCCTAGGGGAGATGTTAGCAGCAGCTGGCCTGTGATTCGTTGTTTGGGAGCAGTTTGATGAAGGCTGAAAGGACTCAGAAACTAACTTTCGGCAAGCCAGGACTTTCTAGGACTTCTCCTACTCAAACAACGTGGGGGCTTGCGTGTGTTGTACATTTGTACAGTATTATTTGCAGCTAGCCTCGTCCTGGTTGGGGCTGGGGTCAGATGCATGTCGACCTCCAGGCCCAGGGTATCATCAATCATTCCAATGCTGTCGCTTGAGCGAATGATACGGCTCACGTCCTCCCCCCTCAGATTAGCGAGTTCGTCATTGCGCAACCCCCTTGCGCTTTTGCCCATCCCATTCTCTGCGTCCTCGATGTGTGTGGAGAACAGCATCCAAGGGGGCGAGGATGGGACTGAACTGGAGACTTGATACTGTTTAGTAGATGGGAAAGCGTAGCAATGGCGTCACAAGTCTCACCTCGATGGGGATTGTGACCGGAAATTCTGTACCACGAGCTGTAACGGTTCGAGGGAATAGAAAATATGAGAAGTGATGCATGCCATGTGAGAAGAAGTAGTGGCCTTTGGGGACTTGTTTCGGAGAATCGCACGTGGTTGTTAACTCGGTTGCTGTCTATTGTAATGCAGCAGCCTACTGTACGCTATGCGTCCAAAACCTAAAAATTAAGAGTAGCTCCTCCCTGTTCTTTTACTATTTAGTGGGCCCTTATCTTTTATACTTTTATAGTTCGGCAAAGGTACAGCACACTACCACCCTCGGACAGGGTGTCAACGTCAAAAGATTGACTTTGACTTTGATACTTATGAAGTAGGTATTGGGGATATTATACTGCGGTTCAAGCGTCGGCCATACCCAAAAAAAAGCCACCAACCCAGTACATTCCCATAATGTTGTACGTATATGTACGTATGTGTACCGGTACTATACCAGTCTCCTTTCCAAATCAGGGTCCGCTCCTGTACTTAGCAATGGGTTGATAAGCTACTCCTGTACAATCCTGTAACTACACTATGGAGCCAGAGCAAGAGGTGCCCACCAAATAGAGTTGGCCCCCGATCTAAAAAGGACGGTCCGCACCTTGTCCTTAGATTGCCCTTTATTATTAGCTTGATCGACTTTACTTATGGATCACATCAGGTTTCTGGTCCATGTACTACTACTGTACCGAGTCAGGAAATAGGTAGCTTAGATAGTGTCGAGATCAAATTGGTAGATGGAGGTATAGTGCCCACTATATCAATACTACCGTAGGAGCAGAGATCGTGGGGTGGGAAAGATAGGATAAATTCTGTTCCCTCCTCAACAGCGGGACTGCTCCACTACTAGTCAGTATCGTCGGTAAGGGAACCAAACCCTACTGTACTGTACCTACCCTCAGTTTGGAGAAGCATGATCGATGATTCATTATGTATGGTCTTACTTGCCAGTAGCTCCATCCCACAGGGACAGCTGAACCAACTGCCCCAAATGGACGATTTTCACCCACCAATACTGTACTTACTCTCGTTACGTTACTGTACTTTACTTTTGTTCTCAGCTTGAGTTTGGACCGTAGCTTGATCGCTGAGCAACGGAGCGGCACGGTGCTACCGAGGAGGCTGAGACCAGTTTGCACACACCAAACCTCCGGTGTTCTAGACTGGCTTCGACCGTGCGGTGGATCTGTTCCCTTTGTGGTTCGAGATGTTCGGAAACCAGAGGTGCTTGAATCGTTATCTGCTATGCCCAAGAGCTCAACGGGCACATGGAAAAGCAAAAGGGAATAGTATCTGGATCCGTATACTCCAACTCTCCGAGGCTGCCAGCCGTTGACGCTGGTCCCCCCACGCGATCCAAAATCAATACAGTCGAAATCTGGATGAGTATCATCGCCGGACGGACATCTGGCAGCGTGTAAAAGTCGTTGCATAGTTGCAGATTTCAAATCTGCTTCAGGATCCATACAGGATGGAGAGTACAGCACGGTAGCGTTTTAGCCGCCTCGAATAGAGTGAATGTGTTTAGCCTCCATCCCGTGTGGTCGTCGCTCGGTCGCTGCCGAAGAGATGATATCTTTGCTCACGCCATATCGATTTATATTGGGATGGCATGCTGCGCGCCGAACAGGAAGGAATGTTATGGCTTTCGGATTGGGTCTGGGATGCCATATAAAGTGCATAATTAGATGAATTTGTTTCAATGCTCGCAATATCGGTTTCTGTTTTGACGTACGGCGCATCCAGCGGCAAGACATTTTGAGATTCTGTTGCATACAGTACAGTACAGTACAGTACAGTGCAATGGTATTGTGCTGCACAGTGGATACATCATAGATACTGTAACTGTACAGCACATGCTTCCAAAGTGAAAACCATAGCACGACGTTGGGATCGCGAAATCGATCTCGCCGAACGCCGACCTTGTCCGAGGAGGGTCCTCTGGCGCCATTTTAATCTCCTTTCAGTAAAATTGGTTGATGCCCTTGTGAAGGGATTTTAAGGGAAGGATTTTTATTTTTATTTTTATTTTATTTTTGTCGTTGCCGCCGACCACTCCACTCGTATTCCCGTCTGGACGGGGTGACCAGGCGATGATCAGTGCGGTGGATTCCAAAATACACCCCCAAGCCCAAGCTAAGTCGTAAGCAACAAAACATCTGATCACAGCCAGGCGCCAACATTCATAGCCGCGATGCTAAGCTAAGTCAGTAAGCTCAATGAATGGTTAGCGTACGGAGAGGATGGAAATGGGACTGGGAATGGGAATGAGAATGAGAATGACGATTGTAGTGTTCATCCGGCCAAGCTGTCCGAACTGGAGCTGGGGAAGCGAGTGATCAGAGCGTAACAGCTAACCACAGGCGGTAATCTTGGATCTGTTTGCTCTGAGACCCCAGATGCCACTTTTCCTGGTGTGGGAATTTAACTATCATATCATGGCAGACTACACTACTACACTACTACACTACTACACAGCACCCCCAGATAAGGGAAATGTTGGCTTGGGAGGGTTTTATTACTATCTATCCATCTATCTTGCAACAACAAAGTGTCACCGGGCACCGACTAAACGAAGCTAGCTAATGGAGAAACTCGTACACGAACCATGTGCGAGTGCGAGTGCGAGTGCCATTTCATGATCACGGCCAGCTGCTAGCAGAATATAGTATATACGAGCGAGCGGGATAGACGCGCTTGAAGAAGCATTGTACCCGCTTCTGTGTTTGGGTTGCCTGGTGGGTGATTGTAGTATGGTGGTGATTGTGTGGTGGTGCCTGGTGGTGGTGGTGGTGCCTGTCTATCTATCCATCTATCTTTATTCATACC
>Ga0247734_1000842_pt1 | contig 25109 bp, 25 predicted proteins | sample UWRJL103311B2_FD_180933 | JGI IMG/M metagenome (GOLD analysis project Ga0247734, IMG submission 180933) | Plant litter microbial communities from Arlington Agricultural Research Station in Wisconsin, United States - UWRJ-L103-311B-2 | ecosystem: Environmental > Terrestrial > Plant litter >...
ACGAAATGACCATACCTACAATACGGATATATATTAATACAGAATTAGGAATTTACAACGGCATAAACCCTTTTTCAACTTCAGGGTCGTTTAACCCTATTAAAGAATAATGACGTGGCAGGTACCAGGTAACGGTCTGCATCATATTCTTATAATGTGTCTCTGTTTCAAAATGCGAAGGAGTAATATTAAATGCAAGATCCTGGCACATGGCTGTTCCGTTTTTGCGGACCAACATTAGCACCCTGGGGTCTTCCACCCCATTTAATTCAAAAAAGTCTTTTAGTAATTTTCTTGTCTGCAATGGAAGGATTGTTTCTGCAGGCTGACCGATAATGATCTCTTCGTCTTCGGATCCAACTACTTCTTCATCACCGCTGCTGAAAAGACTATCCTGTGTAAAGAAACTGCCATTTAAGTTATAATTTAAAATATCACCATAAGACAATACCCAATCAGGATCTTCTACACCCGGATTGATTAGTACGCCATAACCCCTTTCCAGCAAGAACTCGGTAGCCATTCTTTGGATTACGAAAGACTGAAACTCTTCTCCAGGTGCAGGGACGAATAATTGGAAATAGGGAAAACCATCTGGCCCCGCTACAATTTGTGGTGTACCACAGCGGAAGCTAGCCAACGGAAGATCTGCCAGGAACTGAGACGCCCATTGTTCATCTCTTTCTGATTTAGGAACAGCTAAAAGATCTGCAACGGATTGTGTTTTCTCCAGACTTAGCCGCTGCTCATCAGTCAATTGTTGCTGAAGTGGCGCAGTTACCGCCTGTTGAGTTGATTTCCCGGAAGGAATTTCTTTCCCGTTCTCTGTCTTCTTGAAAATATCTAATAATCCCATTTAATTCGTTGCTGATCCGTGGATTTATCCCCCGCTCCATCCAAATTTAGTAAATTCTGCGAAATCAGTACCAAAAAGAGTGAAAATGTGTCAATTGACAAGTAACAATTTTAGTAGTAGAATTATTATCCTAACTATTGTCAATAGTATTAGCTTGGCTTACGGAGAGCAAAAACTTAGTTAGTTAAATATAGGAGATATTTGGGTACAATAGATATCAAACAGTGTTAATGTTTATATTGATAAGGGTTTGACATAGCCTTGGAACATTGTTTGCTCGGGTATGGGCCGGCATTTTAGTTGTTGTCTGTTAAATTCAATTTTTTTAGTAAAGCCTCTTTATAAGTTTGGCCAATAGGAACATCCTCTCCTCCAATCTTCACAAAATTCCCTTCCATAAAACTAATCCGTTTTAAAGAAATAATATAAGAACGATGTATACGCTGGAAGAGATCCTCTGGCAATAACAACAGCAGTTTAGTTAAAGTTGCATAACAAATAAGCACTTCAGTGCTGGTAAATACCTTTACATAATCCCCTAAACTTTCTATGAAGAGAATATCGTTCAATTCCACTTGTACCACCCTCCTGTTGATCTTTAGAAAAATAGAGCTGGGCGCTGTTTTTTTTATAACTGGAATGGGTAGTGCTGCTGCTGGGGTTCCAGCAATCCGGGCAACAGATTTTAAAAACCGCTCATAGGTAATCGGCTTCAGCAGATAATCCAGTGCTTCCAGCTCAAAGGCTTCTACAGCATGTGTATTGTATGCCGTTGTGAAAATGACTTTAGGCGGTGACTTCAAGGATCTTAAAAAATTAAGCCCCGTGATCCCCGGCATTTGTATATCAAGGAACATCACGTCTACGTTTTCTTCGTGCAGGATCTGGAAAGCATCAATTGCACTTTTACAGCTAGCAACGACATCAATGAACCCTGCCATTTTACAATGGGTTTCCAATAGCTCTCTAGCCATTGGCTCATCATCAATAATTAAAGCACGGATCGGTACTGAACTCATAATTTTATACTAATAGTAACAATATAATTAGCTGGTTCTTTTGCAATATGTAATTGATGGTGCCCAGGATACAGCAGTTCAAGACGTTTTTTAACGTTAACTAACCCAATGCCACTATGCCCCTGCTGTTCTTCCTTCTTATCAATAATCTTATTACTCGTTTGAAATACCAGTTCTTCTTTATCTACAAGCATGACGATCTTTACAGGATTCTCCAGAATATCTTTCTGTAGTCCATGTTTAAAGCAATTCTCTATCAAAGGCAAGAATAACAGTGGTGCAATTGCAATCCCCTCGGGATCTCCCTGAATCTTGAAATCGATCAGATCAGGATCTGTATGCCTGATCCTTTCCAGCTCAAAATAGTTCTCCATAAATTCAATCTCTCTGGTCAGCATTACCTTTTCTTTATTCTCATAAATCACATATCTCATGATAGAGGATAAAATCGCAATCATTTGCGGTGCTTTGGCAGAACCCTGGATGCTTAGATTGTATAAATTATTCAGCGTATTAAAAAAGAAATGCGGCTGCACCTGTGAGCGTAAGTTTTCCAATTCCAACTGGACCTGGGCATATTGAAGTGACAACAATTGATTTTCTTTTAAAAAGAACATCCTGGTCATACTTAAAGAAATCGCAGTAAGAAGGATCATAATTGTATAACCTAAATTCTGATGTAAATGATCAAACTTTTCAGGATGCCCAGTAGCGAAGTTTTTACGGTAAAGTGCAGGAAGAAAGGTAAAGTAGTGAATAATAACATACGCACAAAGACGGGTATATATTTCATAAATCACCATATATACCGGGAAGAGTATAATAGAAAGTAACCACTTTCCTTTGAAGAGCACCATTTCTAAGTATCCTCTATAAAAGAGTACGATGACGGGTATATTTGCCAGACAGACCACAACATAACTTAACCGCAGTGAGTTTTGCTCCCACAGCTGCAAACCTGCACAGTAAGGTACCACCGCACATAAAATAAAAATCAAGAGAGCCTCACTCCATCTTACCTTCTGTTTATAGCTTAATGCTGATAATTTTAATCCCATTACCCAAAACAACATATTTTTTTACACTTCTTTACCTGTTTTTCGATGAACTGCCCATTTGGCTAGCCAAACGTGAAATTGTGTGTTCAGCGACTGGAAATTACCATTCATCGAATAGATTATTATTTGGATACAGAACTACTGAGTTTTGCATCATGAAATCAATCACAAAATTTTATATGGTGTTGCTAATGCTAGCTATAGGTAACATTTGTACAGCACAAGAACCCGCTAAAGCAAAAGTTAAAACGGACATTGCAAGAACGTTTAATGTAAAAAAAGACACGGTAAAAGTCTTAAAAGAGGTGGGTATAACATCCAGGAAACAGATTATACAAAGAAAGGGTGATCGTTTAATTTTTAATGTAGATGGAAATTCTGCCGCAGCTGGCAACCCATTATTAGAGGTAATGCGCCAGGTTCCCGGCTTATCTGTTACAAATGACAAATTAAATATCCGCGGAAAAGAAGGGCTGATTATTATGATCGATAACCGACGTACATACATGACCGGTGATGAATTGTTAAGTTATTTAAAAAACACACCTGCTGAAACTATCTCACAGCTCGAAGTAATTACTAATCCTTCTGCGAGATATGATGCAGAAGGAAATGCGGGGATCATCAATATTAAAACAAAAAAAGGTAGCGCGATAGGTACAACAGGAACGGTTAGTCAGACACTCGGTTACGGCAGCTTCCTCAAATCAACCACGGGAGGGCAAGTTACTTATACCGATAATAAACTCACACTCTTTGGTAATGCCTATTTCAGCAGTAATAAATATTTTGAAAATTATTACACAGAAAATAGCGGTGCCGGATATAACAAAACTTTAAATAACAACTATGGAGAGAGCCATAACAAAGGCAGCTATTCTTACCAGGCTGGATTTGACTACCACTTAAATAAACACAGTACTTTTGGAGGAGTAAGTGATGGAAGTTTAATCCCCAACTACTGGTCAATCGGACTAAGTACTTTAGAAAAAACCGGGACTGATCCTGCATATATTCTCACTCATACAAATTCAAAAACTAATAACACGAGCACTTCAAACAATTTGCATTATTCATGGAATGATGATAAAAACATGAATATTTTCAGTGCAGAAGCAAACTACGTGCGCTATAACTTTGACTTGCGATCTACCCAAACTAGTGATTTTTATACAGACCGGAGTTATACAACCTTTGAAGATGACGAACAACTGCGCAACCGCAGCATAAGAAGTGTAGATGTTTTCGCGGCAAAAGCAGATTACACCCATAAGTGGAACGAAAAGCATACGATGGAAAGTGGAATAAAATGGAGCAGTGTGCAAACCAATTCCGACCTTGTCTACGAAGAACTGCAGGAAAATGAATGGATAAATGATCCCGGAAGAACAAACCAATATAATTTTAAAGAGCAAATCTATGCAGGCTACCTGAATTACAATGGTCAGTTCGGCACATTTAATTTCCAGACCGGTTTAAGGGCAGAGCAAACAATAAACACAGGCTTTTCTGCGACGTTAAACAGCGAAAATAAACGTAAGTACCTAAAACTATTCCCGTCACTCTTTTTGAGCCAGACTTTCCTAAAAGATCATTCCTGGAGTGTTTCCTATAGTTACCGGGTAGACCGTCCAACTTATAGTTTTTTGAATCCATTTACTTTCATTAATAATCCATACAGCTATTTTAGAGGCAGTCCAAACCTTAAACCCCAATACACACATAATTTTGAAGGGAGTTATGATTTCAAAAAGAAGTTTTTCCTCACCTTGGGCTACAGTCATACTACAGACAGGATCACAGAAATTGCGGAACGTGCAAATCAAAGCGAAATAGTAGGTGGAACACGGGTAAACCTCAGCTCAATGGATAGTTATAATGTAACTGTTAATATGCCTTTCCAGCCAGTGAAAGGATGGGATATTAATATCTATGCAGGCGGATTTAGAAATTTAATAAATGACGGAGCAGGGTTTTCAAATGGCAAAACAACATTTACGACTACATTAACGACCTCAGTCAGTTTGCCCGTAGGTTTAACTGCTGATGTGAATGGGGATTACCAAAGTGCAATGAGCTATGGAACTATTTTGATTAAGCCTATGTATGGCGTAAATGGTGGTGTAAAGAAATCATTTTTATCAAACAAGCTCAATCTACGTGTTAATGTATCGGACATCTTTAATCAACGAAGAATGATCTTTAATTCTTTGTACAGCGGAATTGAGCAATACGGATACAATACCTCAGAAAGTCGTGTGGTGAGGGTAACGGCAAGTTATAAATTTGGTAAGTTCAAAGCACCTAAGCTAAATAATTCTGGTGCAGAAGAGGAACAGCGCCGGGCGAGGTTCTAGAAAAAGAGGCTTTTTAATAGGAGTAGTTAATCATTACCCCCTGCCTTTTTCTTTAAAAAGGCAGGGGGTATAGTTATTTAGCTTTACTGTCTTTAAGTTGTTCAACCTCTCTTTTTAACAACTCAATCTGTTCTTGCTGCTCTTTAATCGCGGCTACAAGTACAGGGATTAATTTAGCTGTAACTACCTCGTCATATTTAGCGACTGCAGTATTGTTTTTACCAGAGCTGTAAATTTTGGCAGTTTCGGTCACCAATTCCGGATGTTGTGTTTTTATATCTTCCGTTAAGAAACCATACTGATTGCCAGTCGGAAGTTTTAAGGATGGATACTTTTTCAAATCATATTCAAAAGTAACCGGCTTCAGACTATTTAGTTTAGCAGCCGCACTGGTAATGTTAGCTACTTTAACTTTAAGATCTTGCTCATTTATTTTTTGAGCACTTGAATTTAAGGCTGCCGTCATTAACAAAATTCCGGCGAAAGCCCCTTTTAACTTTATTGACGTTTTCATGTTTGTGAATTTTAGGCAAATTTAAGTAAAATATCAATTCAAATTAACTCTTCACAACTAAGCAATTTTATTAATGTTGTTTAGTACAATGCATAATTTTCATAACTTTATGCTCATGAACGAATTTTACCTGAGTGGAATTTATATCTATCCTATTAAATCATTAGGTGGTATTAGCTTAAATGAAGCAGAATTGGAGGAAAAAGGTTTGAAATATGATAGACGTTGGATGCTGATTGATCAACAGGGCACCTTCATCAGTCAGCGTAAACACCATTCTCTAGCCCTATTACAGGTTAATATCGACTACAAAGTTGTTAAGATCATACACAAAAACGACCCCCAGATCAGCATTTCATTTACCATTGGTGAACAAACTGGCACACCTATAAATGTAACTGTATGGGATGATCAGTGTTCAGGTATAGAGGTAAACACCCAACTGAGTAAATGGTTCTCTGATTACCTCCATATGGAGGTAAGGCTGATAGAGATGCCGCCAGAAGAGAAAAGGCAGGTGGATTTAAAGTATGCTAAAAATGAAGAAATTGTTAGTTTTGCAGATGGCTATCCTTGTCTGCTGATCGGGCAATCTTCTCTGGACGGACTAAATGAAAAACTGGAGCAAGCGGTAGCAATGGATCGTTTCCGCCCGAATTTGGTTTTTACTGGTGGTGAACCGCATATCGAAGATACTTTTTATAGTTTTGAAATTAGCAGCATTCCTTTTACAGCGGTTAAACCTTGTGCAAGGTGCGTACTGATTACGGTAGACCAGCAAACGGGTGTTAAAGGTGCCGAACCTTTAAAGACACTGGCTGGCTACAGGACAGCAAATAAGAAAGTAATGTTCGGTCAGAATTTGCTGCACAGTGCCTTAGGAACAATTCGTGTGGGCGATGAATTACAAATTAAAGAGCGGAAACCTGCAGTTTTACAACCTCTCCCATTGCAATCTTAATTTCAAAAGAATCTTTTAAGAGCACAGACCTGTACTTTGCCAGCAATATCCTGATTACACCCCCATGGGTAACTACGGCCACCTTTTGGAAAGGCTTTAGTAAAAGATTTCCCCAGAACTTCATCACCCTTGCCTGCATCATCACCATGCTTTCGCCATTCGGCGTAGGACAATTAACAAAATCATTCATCCACGTATCGCATTCATCGCCGGCAACCCCATCCCAAGTTTTGCCTTCCCAATCACCGAAATTCAGCTCATACAAAGCCCCATCAGTTTGATAAACGGAAGAAATGGCACCAGCAAGCAAGGTACACCTCGAAGAAGGACTCGAATAGACCGCATCTAATACGTCAGGTAGCTGCTTTAGCACCAGTTCTGACTCTTTCATAAAACTATCTGCCAGAGCTACATCCAAGCGGCCGTAAATTAGTCCCTTTTCGATTAACGGTGCCGTATGCCGGATCAGGTAAATTTCCATAGCAGTATAAATGATAGATAAACCGTCAATTCGGTTAACTGCTGTACCGCACCTAGACAATCACCTGTATAGCCACCGATCCACTTCTTGAAATAACCTCCAAGGTAAATGCTAAAGAGCAGCACTGGGATAACCATCAGCCCTATTAAGGGCCTCGAAGTATAATACATAAATCCGCACATAGGCAGCAAAGTAAAAAATCCAGCGATCAGCAAATTAATAGAATGCCCTTTGTCAACTGCCCCGCTTGCCTTACTTTCTTCTATTCTGACATAGTTATGGTTAAAAACTACAGTAATTGCAGCAAATCTGCTTAGAGAGTGCGCAATGACGAACAGGCTAAAAACGCAAATAAAGTCGTCCGCGAACCTATTTAAGTTTAGCAACTCCGCTAATGCCACATATTTCAGTCCTAACAACAATATTAAACCCACAACACCGTAAGTGCCCAATCGGCTATCCTTCATAATCAGCAGAATCTTTTCTTTGGTCCACCCCCCGCCAAATCCATCGCAAACATCAGCAAAACCATCCTCATGAAAAGCACCTGTAAGTAAAATCGTAGATCCCATAGCCAACAATACCGCTACGGCATGACCAAAAAAATAACTCGCGCAAACAAATACCATTCCAGCCAGCAGGCCTGCAATCCACCCAATAACCGGCAAATACCTTATCGAATCCGGCAAATGATGTGTATTATCCTGGTACACAAAAGCCGGTGCGGGGAGCCTTGAATAAAACGACAAGGCGGTAAAGAATAAACGGATCTGCCTCTTCATCATTCTCTAATACTGACTGACGCACTTTCAAAACTTGCCATTTCCTTTAAAAACAAAACCGCACTTAAAAGCAGTGGGTAAGCCAGCGCACAACCTGTACCCTCTCCCAAACGCAAACCAAGCTGCAAAAGAGGTCTGGCCCCAAGGAAATGAAGCAAGGTGCGATGTCCTTTTTCGTCAGATTCATGACAGAACACAGCATTGGCAACTATAGTAGGATTTAATTTCACCGCACATAAATAAGCCGTTGTAGCGATAAACCCATCAACTAATACCAGCATATTTCTTTCTGCCGCAGCCAGCATCGCACCCGTAATCTGTACAAGTTCGAATCCCCCAAAGTAGCCCATAAGAGAATGAACGTCCATATTACCACGATAACCTGCAATAGCCTTTTCCAGTATCTCCTGCTTCCGAATCAACTGCCCATCGTCCACACCGGTGCCCCGGCCAATACAGTCCGCTAGCGGAAAACCACAAAGTAAACTCATGAGTACTGCAGCACTAGAAGTATTTCCTATGCCCATCTCGCCAAATCCGATTACGTTACAACCCTTTTCATAAATCCCATTTACTACCTCTTCTCCTTTTTCCAGGCAAAGAGCAACCTGCCCGGCAGTCATGGCCGGACCCTTTAAAAAAGACGCTGTTCCTTTAGCCACTTTCCCATTGCCCAGCAATAAACCTGGTTCAAAATCCCCGTTTACACCAGCATCCACCACCTGCAAATGAATATCATGCTGTCTGCAAAAAACATTGATCGCTGCCCCACCATCTAAAAAATTCAGTACCATCTGAAAAGTAACTTCTTGCGGATATGCGCTCACCCCCTCCTTTGCAATACCGTGATCGGCAGCAAACACAACCAGGTGCGGCTGTTTTAACTTGGGTGAAGTACTTTGAAACACCCCCCCAATTTGGAGCGCCAAATCTTCCAACATCCCTAAAGATCCCACAGGCTTAGTCTTATTATCAATCAATTTTTTTATTTGTTCCTTCATCATAATACTAATCAACAGTGGCAGTACCCTATCTACCAGACCTATTCTATACTTCTCTTATTTCTTCAAAAACATGGGCAACCCCGAAACCATAAAAACAGCCTCTTGCGACTTACCCGCAGCATACTGATTAGCCCAACCCTGTAAATCAGCGAACTTGCGCCCAACTTCTGTATCTGCATGCATCCCCATCCCCAACTCATTAGAAATGATAATAAACATTCCCTGCAACAAAAGCAACCTATCAATCTCCCTTTTAAAGTCCGCCAGAGCCAACTCAATATCATTCTCCCGCTCCATAAAAAAATTAGTTAGCCACAATGTAACACAATCAATCACCACAACATGGCCTTCCAACGGCAGCAAATGCAAATCACGGTACGCCTCGAAAGTAATCCACTCTGGTCCGCGCTCATCCTTATGCCGCTGCACCCGCGCCTGAAAATCCTCATCCCAAACCCTGGCAGTGGCCACATATATCGGCTCTGCACTCAACTCCAGTGCCCTGCGCATTGCATAAGCACTTTTACCACTGCGTACCCCGCCAGTTACAAAAACCAGCATTCCTTAAGAATCAGACGGTTCAGTACCCGGTATTATAATATCTCCTGCAACAGCTGCCGGCTCTGCACTCTTAAAACGCTTATACAAAAACAACTGCCATTTCTCTTCAGCTACCCCTGCCTTATCCATTTCTGCACGTGAAAGCGTAAAAAACAAATCAGACAACCGATTAATATAAGCAGGAACCGTTTCATCTATCTCATCCGTCCTGATCAAACTCACCAGCCTCCGCTCTCCTCTTCGCATCTGCGTCCTGATCATATGGCATAACGCCGAAATCTCATTACCCCCAGGTAAAATAAAATAATCTGACGGATGCGTCATTGCATTCTCCAGCTCATCGATCCAGCCCTCACAAAAAGCAGGTCCATCTGTCGGCATCGGATTCGTATTTACCTTCTTCGTATCCGAGGGCCTAGCTAAATGCGACATCATATCCATCATATCCTTCTGGATCTTATGCAAATTACCCTGCCATTCATGCGCATCCCCTAACTTAACCCTAAGCAAACCAATAGTCGAGTTCACCTCATCCAGCGTCCCAATACACTCTACCCTTACATCGTCCTTAGCAACCCTTTTACCACCAAAAAGCCCGGTAGTACCTTTATCCCCTTTTTTTGTATATATTTTCATAAAAATCTTATCTAACCAATCACCGAATTTAAAACAATAACCCGTATTCAACTAAAATCCAACCAAATTAGCACTTCCCTGTCCGCCTTACCTTACCCTCCTGATTGTTCACCTTCTACGGCTCTTCCTCCAACAATTAACCTCTGCTCCTAAACGGTTCTTTCCCAAACAACTAACCTATGCTCCCTAAACGGTTCTTCGCCTAACAATCAACGCATCCATCTCTAATGTACTATGATCCAACAATTTAACCTGATAAACTCCAAACTCTCCCCCCCCGCTAGAGTAAATCTCAAAAATAAAAAGACAGTATTTTGTGCAGGCCTAGCATCATTACCCCCCTTCAGTGCATTTATGCAGCATAAACACAGTATTGTCTTTTTATTTAGAACTTAATCTTATACCTCACAGAAAAATTTCTCCCCGCTAAATTATATCCCCGCTTCTCGTAATAATTCTCATCCGTTAAATTGTTGACCAACAGACTTACCACATGCTTCTTCACAAAAGTATAACTTGCCCCAAAATCAGCAACCATAAACTCTGGGTAAACAATCTCCGGCGACCTCGCATCATTAAAATCAGTATCCGTACGCTCGCCAGTATACCTCATATTTAACCTTAAATCAACCTCCTTTAAATCGTTAAACTCTAAACCAAAAGTTGAAGTAAGATCTGGCACATTTGCAATACTCTTAATCGTTTCTTTGCCATCTGCAGCAATAGTTACCTCTCTTTCCTTGATTGACCTAGTTAGGTTAGTGAAAAACCTTAAAGAATAACCCTTCGCAACCAATGTACCAAAATCTACTGCAGCCTCTGCCTCAAAACCATTGATATTTGCCTTATTTGCATTTACGTAAGTCGTGATGCTATTGATAAACAAACCTTCAGGTGTAGTCTCTGTAGCAGAAGGAATTGTTTTAACAGTGGTAATCCTATCTTTCACCGATGTATTATAGTAAGTAAAGTCGGCCGTGATCCCTATATCAGCCTTGGAAAACCGTAAACCAGCATCCCATGAAATACTATTTTCATTTTTCAAATCAGGATTTCCACGCGTAATATTCGCTTTACCAGCAGCGAGGATCTCTGAATATCCGGCAACATTATACGCATCTGGCGTTACAAAAGCACGCCCGGTAGAAGCATGTAACGTAAACGTTTTGTTTACTGCATACTGTACAGCGAGACTCGGACTAAAAAATGGGCTTGTTTCTTTACCGCCAGCATACGTAGTTAATAGTGGCGTTTGTTTCACATCATAAGTAATAAAATCTAAACGCATACCTGGGTTAACCACAAAACGGTTATCCAGGAAACTAAACTGTACTTGGCTGGCCGTTACCGAAAAATATATCACTGGGCGATTCCACATTTTTAGCTACAAAACGTTCTCCGCGGATATCGATCCTCCAATTATCTGTTAGCTGGTATCCTAACCTTAAACTTCCGGTATTATAATTCAACTTTGTATAATCACGGCGAAGACCGTCTGAACGGTTGTCATCAACATCTACCGCACCATCTGTATAATTCTTTGTTGCTTTATCGGCATTAAGCAAATTTCTGAAAAAGTTATTCTTCCCTAGGTTCATATTCTTGTTCCTATCAAAACTTAAAAAAGGAAGATCAAAATCAAGCCGTTTAATGATGTTTCCACCTGCAGACGCACCAAGTTTTGCCGTTTCATAAGAGCCGTATTCTGCAAATACTTCACCGTGTACTTCACCAGACGACTTTTTGGTAATCACATTAATTACCCCGCCCATTGCAGACGAGCCATACAATGCAGAAGCTGGCCCCTTTAATACTTCAATACGTTCGATATCTGCAGGATTGATTGTAGCAATATTTACGGTACCAGCAGGCCGGCCATCAACCAGTAACAGGGAGCGTTGGTTTAACCCACTGAACTGCGGACGAAATCCCCTGATCCCTATACATGCAGATAAACCGGGGTACTGGATAATGCTAACTGAAGAGTTCTTTTTCAATAAATCGGTCACTTCCTGTGAAGGCGTCAGTTCTATTGCCGCTTTCGTAATAATAGTCATACTCTGCGGCACGTTTTTTCTTTTTGTCTCTTTTCGTAAAGTAGTGACCACTACCTCTTCCAGCTCATTTAAAGAATCTGTTTTTTCTGTTGCGCTATTGCAGCACTGCTGATCAAAACTGAACTGACCAGCAAGGTTTTAAAAGATGTAAATTGTAGAGCTTTAATCATTCGATTGATTTGTAGTTATTTAATTTGTGTATAAGTAGTTAATGAAGTGAATCCAAGAAATCGCTTAATGAACCATACGTTATACTTAAGTTATTGTTTTGGGATATCCATTGTGCGGTAGTACCGTCGCCTGCAACCCTTATCTTACGGATAGAGCCATGTGCTGCATTCCCAGCAGTAGTAAGCAAGTAACCTTTACGGGTAAGCGCCTTTCTCGTCCAGAATGCAGCAGTACCATCTCCTTCCACAATAATCAGTTCCCGCCCCCCGTCATGAATAAAAAAATTACCCGTTGCCGGATCAAAAGTTATCCCGTCCTTATCAAACGCCTGCTGAAAAGAACCATCCAAAACCAATTCTTCCGGCAAACCAGCAACCAATTCGCCCCCGCTGCTCATCAGCCAGATACGGTCGGCCACTTGTAGTGCCAGATCTAATTCATGTGTAGAAAGTAAGATGGCTTTATTTGTTTCCCTTGCAAGCTGGTGCAGCAATCGCATCAGCTGTATCCTGCTTGGCAAATCTAGATGCGCTGTCGGCTCATCTAAGATGATCACAGGCGTGTCTTGGGCAATGGCCCTTGCTAACATCACCTTTTGACATTCACCGTCGCTAAGGCTATCAATTTTGCGTTTTCGGAAGGAAGAAGTATGGGTAACCTCCATCGCATGTTCGATCACCGCTTTATCTGCATTATTTAATATACCCAGCCATCCAGAATGGGGGTATCTCCCTAGAGAAACCAATGAATATACATCCAGATTACCAGAACGTATATTATCAGTTAACACTAAACTAAGTTTTTTCGCAACCTGCGCCGGTTTTAGCTTCGACAGGTCTTCGCCTTGTATTTCAATTAAACCAGCAAGAGGCTCCTGCAGTCCGGAAACCGTTCTTAACAACGTAGATTTACCACAGCCATTTGGGCCAAGCAAACAGATCAGCTGCCCGGCATGCAGCTCCAGTGCAAGGGGTCCTGATACCCGCTTTGCTTGCTTTTTACCGGCATGGTAACCGATAACTAGTTCATCAGTATGCAATAGTAATGATTGATTTGCGCCCATTAAAACCCCCTTAATTTTGTAGGACCGGCGATGATCCAGATCACGACCGGCGAACCTACCAATGCAGTGATTACATTGATTGGTAATACCGTCTGGCTGCCAGGTAGCTGTGCAACAATATCACAGATCAGCATAAGTGCAGTACCAATCAGGCAGCAGGCGGGGATCAGTACCCGGTGATTGGAAGTGTTAAATAATGCTCTGGCCAAATGTGGTACGGCAATACCAATAAAGCCAATAGGGCCACAAAAAGCCGTAATGCCGCCAGCCAGCAAACTAGTGCTCCCAATAATCAGCAACCTCGCCCGCTGTACTGTTAACCCCATACTACGGGCATAATTATCACCCAAAAGCAGAGCGTCCAATAATTTAGAAGAGAAAAACGAAATGAGCAGTCCTAGTGCAACCACTACCGCCAGGATCATTAACTGTTCGCCCGTAACGCCGCCTAGCGAACCAAATGTCCACATTAAGTAGTCTTTTATCAATTCCGGAGCGCTAAAATATTGCCAGATGCTGATAACTGACAACGTGATATTACCAATCATCACACCAATAATCAATACAATAACGTTGTCTTTTAGCGAAGAGGAAATGGATACAATGATCACCATAATCAATGCAGCGCCAAGTGACGAGGCCACGATAATCAGCCAGCTTCCGGAGATGCCGAGTTCTTTAATTGTGTACAAACTGGTGATAGTCCCGGCAGACAGCATCACTAGTGCTACGCCCAGACTTGCCCCTGCTGTAATACCGAGGACAGATGGGCCAGCAAGAGGATTTCTAAAAAGCGTCTGCATCTGCAAGCCACTAACTGACAGCCCACAACCAACTAGTACCGCAGTAATTGCTTTAGGTAACCTGATCTTTTCTATAATATAAATCCACCCCTCATTTCCTGCATCTGAGGCAAATAGAATCCTCACTACTTCCTTTACAGGAATATGTACAGAACCCAACGCTACATCGAGCAGGAAAGCAGCAAGAATGATAGCCAGTAATACTGATACCTTTAATTTGTTCAATTTCGTAGAATTAGTAGACTTAGTTTAACTGTTGGTAATAAACCAATGCCCGGCCCGGCAATAGTTCTGGATGTAGGATCCTAATCAGATCACCCAGTACCAACTGTGGGTTTACTGCACCTGATTCCCAGAAGTCATTAGACCCGATAGCATTAGTCCTTTTATTGTTATTGAAGATTGTTCCGTTCTTGAAAGGCTTAAAGTCCGCATAGCGGGCGTCTATTGCCTTAATTTCTTTCTTACTGCTCACATAGCCGGGGCTCATCCAGAAGTCGGCCTTAAGCGCCTCTGGCGCCACCGTTTCAAAATTTAAAGGCAGGCTTCCCTTACCGTGGACATTTGCCCACTTATAAGTTGTACCGGCATCTTTAAAAAATTGTACCATGTAACTGTCGCCATCCGGCACATACCAGGTTCCTTTATACGGCATCCCGTTAATTAAAGTTGGTTTTTGCTGTGCCGACCGGCCAATTTTGGCCAGACGGTTATATTCTTTTTCTATCGCATTAAACTTATCGTTAACCAGCTTTTCTTTGTCCATCAGTGCAGCCATTAACTTTACCCATTCTGCCCGCCCCAGCGGCGTAGTTTCCAGCCATTCAGAATTTAACATCACAGGAACCCCAGCACCGGTCAGCGTTTCATATTTACTGAATTTCGCATCAGGATTTCCCATCACCATAACCAGATCAGGCTTCAAACTGATCAGGAGCTCGTCGTTCATTGTACCATCAATCCCTACTTCCTTTACCTTTCCTGCTGCAATGTTTTTTCGCACGGTTTCAGAAGACACATATTGCAAACTTCCAAGGCCTGTAATTGCATCCGCAGCATCGGCAAAATCAGCTAAAGCTACATGCATAGATGAAGTGGCTATCAAGTTTTTAACAGGGAGATTGATAAGTTGAGCTTTAGCATAGCCTTCGGGCGCTTTGTTACCTTTTGACAGTAGCACATACTGTACCGTATCGCGCTTACTGCCCTCGCCAGTGTAAATACTAACTAGCTTGTAGGTATCAAAATAGTCGACACTAAAACCTTTGGCATACCTGATTTCGGCAGCCCCGGTCTTTGCCGAAGTATGTTTTTTAACAGAGGATGGCTGCTTGCAGGAGATAGCCAGCAACAGGAAAACCAGTATACAGTTTATTTTTTTCATCATAACTTCCTAGCCTTTCTTCCGAAAGCGTGAGCAACATTTTTACCAGGCAGGTCTTCTGACTTCCTCCAGCGGCAACCTTCCCTTCCTTTCAGAAAGTGGTATTAAAGCAGCTTTTTGTAATGAGGTTTACAGCAGCGGAGACTGTTCCGGATTTACGCCGGTATTCCCTATTAAAGCATTTCCGTAGAAATGCTACCTAATGGCGCAAACGTAGCTATATTATTTTAAAAATGATAAAATAAAATCTACCCGTTCATTAACCGGGAGTCCGGGTACCTCAATAAGTTCAAAACCGCACCTGCTATAAGTATCCCTGATCGCCTCGTGAATGGCAACCGCTTCATCAAACGTCTGCCAACGCTCAGAATCATTAACGTAAATATCCGACCAAGGCGGTAAAATAAATGCCTGATGATGGTATGGATGCTTTGCCAGTGCCTGGTAATACATTGGATCTACAGCAATATCACCAATCTCTAAATAGGCAATGATATCAGGTATACTACGGTCAAAAAATGTAAGTGAATGAACTGATTCATATTCCCATGCTGCGATCATCTCTCTTAATACTTTAACAGAGAAACAACTTACATCAAGCCAGGGCAAACAATCAGAACCATTGGCTACCTCCTCAATAATCAGCCGTCTGGAAATCTCTTCCGAACACCGGTACCCACGTTCCTGTAAACCACCAATCAAAGTAGATTTCCCCGATCCCGGCCCCCCTGTTATTACATACTTTAACCCCATTACCAATGAAAAAAATAAATGACCATCGACAAAACCATTAGTAAAGTAACTGCATGATTAATACTGCTTACCACCTTAAATTCCTCGTGCTTAACCTCCCTTACGTTATCCCCTATATATGGTTTATCCACGAGCACACCATGATAAATATTCGGTCCGCCGAAACGCAAATCCATAATCCCTGCTAAAGCCGACTCTGGATAGCCAGAATTAGGACTCTTATGCTGGTGCCCATATTTCAGCATAAAATTAAACCCACGGCCGCTTAGGGTGATTAAAAGCATTAAAATCGTAGTGATCCTTGCCGGAATGAAATTAGCGACATCATCAAGCCGTGCTGCAAACTTTCCAAACCATTCATAACGCTCATTGCGGTAACCCACCATAGAATCCATCGTATTGATCATTTTGTAAGTCAGCATTCCCGGCACACCTGCAATAAAATAAAAAAACAAAGGCGCTATAACCCCATCGCTTAAGTTTTCTGACATAGTTTCCAATACTGCTATCCTTACTTGCTGAGGCGTGAGCGAAGAAGTATCCCGGCCAACAATCCATGACAGCCGTTTACGTCCTGCATCCAATCCTTTGTATTGTAACTCATTAAATACTTTTCTACCTTCATTAATTAACCCCTGGTTGGCAAGCGCGTAAAAGACAAATAAGCTGGCAAAAAGGAAATATACTGGCACTGCATATAGCAGCAGAAAATAGACACTGCCGTAAAAAAAAAGATAAACACCCGAACAGAGCACAATTGTCGTCAACATCCCCTTTACGAAGCGGTGTGTACCATTATTGAATTTATTCTCAGCGAAAGCAATCATAGTCCCGAAGAACCTGATCGGGTGCGGTAGTTTTTCCGGATCTCCAAACACAAGATCGAGCAGGTAACCTGCAAGCAGTGGAATTATAATGATGATGTATGTTTCCATGCAGTTAAAGCGTTGATCAGTAAGGTGTTTTTAGCGGGTGTTAAAGTAGCAACACGAAAATGCCTCTCCGTAAGCCCCCTGAAATTTCCAGCATCGCGGATCAGCAAATGATTATTATGCAGCAGATCAGCCTTTAGTTTCGCAGCATTAAATATAGGAGTTTCCACGAGGAAAAAATGAGTTTGACTTTCATAAACATGAAATGAAAGAGCAGACAGTGCTGTAGCAAAAATGCCGCGATCTGACAGCAGCCGAGATAAAGGAACCTGAACCGTATCCATATGATCAAAGATAAAATGTCCTGCTTCCAGCGCCATCACATTCACCGTCCAGGGCAACTTAAAATTACTGATCCGGCCAATCAAATCCGGGTGCCCCGCGATGTACCCTAAGCGAAGTCCGGGTATTGCATAGGCCTTCGTCATCGACCGTAACACTAAAAGATTATCATATTTAGTAGTCAGCTCCAATACTGAATTAATAGCTGAAGTAAATTCTATAAACGCCTCATCAACAACAAACAAAGTATTATCATTAACTGAAACGAAATGCTCGAAATTACTAATTACAGCCCCAGTAGGGTTATTTGGGTTACAAACAAACAGCAAATCTGCCTCAGTTATAAACCCCTCTTTCAGCTCTTCCCATGCTATAAATTGCAACTGATGATCGTGCATCCGGCATGCGTCTTCATACTCTGCAAAGGCGGGGACAACGATGGCCGAATGTTTGTTTTTATTGGCTTGTGCAATTAGATAAATACTCTCGGTACTTCCATTGGTGACCAGCACACTGGCTGTTGGAAGTTGATGATAATCGGCAATTTTGATTGTAAGACTTTCTGCAAGTACTTCAGGATAGCGTTGTACTTTCTCCCATCCCGCAAATAAGCGCTCCTTCAATCCTGAAGGCGTGCCCCCATAATATACATTGGTACTAAAATCTGCAACTACCGGGTGGTTAAACCTGTACGCATCATCTCCATGTCCTTGCAACATCTGCTTATTCGTATTTTAAATGCTGATATACCTGCTTAAAATCCAGGTTACTTCTTAATAAAACCGCCAGCTTATCATATTGCTGGTCCCGGAAAGTTTGATAATCAAAGCTGTTCTCTTTACTATCGGTATATGGAGCCAACAAATCATTAACCACGACATCGTTATCCAGTATACCATGCAGATAAGACCCCCAGCATAAGGGGGACAAAAAATAACCATCCAAGGTGCCATCCTGCAATTTTGCAGTTGGCTGTGGATTACCACCTACTTCCGTCTTGCCCATATGGATTTCATACCCTTTACAAAGCTGAACCTCCCCGCGGTAAGTAAATGTAATCTGCCTGGTTGTCTTCGTATCCGTCAGGGTAGTTTGAACAGGCAATATACCTAGTCCGCTTATCTCTCCTGCCGCAGATTCGATCTTGAGCGGATCTTTGATTACTTCGCCCATCATCTGGTAGCCCCCGCAAATCCCGATCACTGTTTTACCATTTTTATGTGCAGCCGTTACTGCTGCCGCTAATCCACTACTCTTTAACTCAGCAAGATCTTCAATCGTATTTTTGCTTCCCGGAAGGATAACAATATCTGCATCCCTAATACCGCCAACGGTATGTGTGTAATATAAATTCACCCTGCTATCCTTATCCAGCCGGTCGAAATCCGTAAAATTAGACATCCTTCCCAAAAGTACTACAGCCACATTTACCTTTCCCTTTACCGGCTGTGTATGCTTTTTCTGCAGTGATACAGCATCTTCTTCTTCGATCGCAATATCTCGGAAGTAAGGCAGCACACCGATCACCGGCACACCACATAACTCTTCTATCATTTTTCTTCCGTCGGCAAACAACGCTGGATCGCCCCGGAATTTATTGATAATAATACCTTTTATATAAGTCCGCTCTTCCGCTTCCAGCAACTGCATTGTTCCATACAGACTACCAAAAATACCCCCACGGTCAATATCAGTAACTAAATAAGTTACTGCACCCGCAGCAATCGCCATCCGCATATTGGTAATATCCCTATGTTTTAAATTAAGCTCCGATATGCTTCCCGCGCCTTCCAGGACAACAGGATTGTAGCGCGAAGCTAATCTGCCATAAGCTAGCTTAACCTCCTTAAAAAGCAGAGAGCGGTCGCCCTGCATAAAATACTCTATCGCCGTTTGGTTACCTGCAGGCTTTCCATTTAAAATCACCTGTGAACTCTGATCAGTGGTTGGCTTCAGTAATACCGGGTTCATATCGGTATGGCAAAGAATCCCCGCAGCCTCAGCCTGTACAGCCTGTGCACGTCCAATTTCCAAACCTTCGGGTGTAGCATAACTATTGAGCGACATGTTCTGGGCTTTAAATGGAGCGGGCGAATAACCATCCTGTTTAAAAATCCGGCAAAAACCAGCAGTAATTACACTCTTCCCTGCGTCAGACGAAGTTCCCACTAACATAACGGGCCTGATTTTCCTTTGCATTTCCATCTTTTGCAATCTTACAATTTATATGGCAGATTACCTTGCAGAAAACATACTTTATGCAGGCGGTGCATTAACTAATTGAAAAATGAATATAAATAAATTAATACAGTTACTACGGAATATACTGGTAAACGATCTTATAAGGGATATCCCTAAGATTAGAAGCTAGCTTACCGATTGGCAGATCTTCTTTTTCTGGCGTAGGTTCACAAACAGAATAGATCTTGCCTTTGTACCAGATCGGATCACCTACTGGCGTAGTAAACTGGACAGCCATTGTAATATGTGTAGGATATAATAAAGCGATCATAGGGAGGTTATAAACTTCTTTAACCAGGTAAAAGAATAAGGCCGCACGATCATCACAATCGCTGTATGCAGAAAAAAGCGTTTCTTCGGGTGACATCCGCTTTTCCTTACCAAAGTTTTCCTGGTCATTTTCATATAGAAAAGCATAACGCGTAAAACGCATCAGGTAGTCTACCCCTTTTTTCTCCTTCATTTTACTGGTAATTTTCTTTAGCACCGGAATCAGCGAACTGTAAGTTTCTTTACTAAGCGGGATATTGAAATAGGATTCAAAATCTACCCCCGGGTAATTCGCAAAGAGCTTTTGTACTTCTTTATTCAGCTTGATACTGAAGTGATACTGTTTATGATCGTAAACAAAGCCCAGCTTTTTATCCGCATAATCTGCCGGTTTAAAATCAGGCATACGAGTCACTTTATAAGAAAAACTACCAGTTGCCCCTGCTAAATCCAGTTGTACCGGCTGGGGCGGATCATCGTTCAGATTGGCTGTTGCATAATCATGGTAGTTGAGGCACATATATTTTTTTCCATCGACCATAAAGAAAGGTATATCTGCAATATCTTCATCATTAAATACGTAAAAAATGATTTTCTCTTTTGCCAGGGCTAACCGGGCATCGTAGCCAGATTTAGCGAGCAAGTACCATTTACATAAAGTATAGCTGATATAATCATTCTCTTTGGGGCTCAGCTGCTGTGCAGTTTTCCTGATTAACTGGTAATATAACCAATCGTTCAATCCATATTTCGACCGGTACGCAAGCAGCGAATCTATTAGTGGCCTGTATCCACCAGCTTCCAACTGTTGCAATCCATACTGAAGAGCACCTGGAGAAGCGGTTACTGAAAGCTCCGTTAAAACTTTACCTGCCGACGGGACTTTTAAGCTGTATCCATATAAATCCACCAACAAACCTGAAGTCTGCGCTTGCACGCCGCCCGAAGAAAAAATAACGAAAAAGCATAAGCTCAGCCATAGATGTAGGGACCTGCTCATCAGTGTAATATTTGGTGATATTAAACTTACTCATTTTGTAGCTTCCCTGCAAGAAATAACTAAGATAAAAATAGTGACAATTTTCTTACTCTATAAGTTTACTAGGAATTATTAAGATGAGTATATTAGCCTCATCTTCATGGCGACTATATTTCCATGATTAAATCATTCAATTAAAATATGCGTAAAATGAGCTGGCTATTTAGTTTATTCCTTTCTCTGTCTATTGGTGCAAATGCACAATCCACCCTTAAAAACGGGATATGGCGTGCCACGCTTTTAAGAGAAGATGGCAACCAGATCGTGTTTAACCTCGATGTGGACCAGAAAAAAGGGAAAACCGTATTTTATGTGGTTAATGGTGCAGAAAAAATGAAAGTTGACGATGTACGTTTTGAGAAAGACTCGTTGTTCGTGAATATGCCGGTATTTGAATCTTCCTTTAAATTGAAGGTAGTAGCACAAGATAGTTTATCCGGCACCTGGATTAAAAGAGGGACAACGAAAGATCAGACAATGCCTTTCTCGGCATCCGCCAAACAAACTTACCGTTTCCAGGCAGTAAATGGTGACGCGACTGAACAAGCAGGCGGCAAGTGGAAAATTAACTTTATCAGGGGCGATAAACGTGAAGCTGCAATTGGCAACTTCAGCCAGACCGGCAATACAGTTACCGGATCAATACTAACTCCTACAGGTGATTACCGATTTTTGTCGGGCATTGTTACTGGCAACCTACTTCAGCTATCTACATTTGACGGTGTACATGCGATGGTGTTTACTGCTAAAATTAATAAAGACAATATAATGGAAGGGCAAACGATTAGTAGTAAAGCTCCAATTGGAAACTGGGTAGCCGAAAGAGATGAAAATGCAGCACTTCCTAGCGAAAAGCTGACTAAAGTTAAGGATGGTCAGGATGGAACGCTTAATTTTAATTTCAAAGATCTGGATGGAAAAACGGTTTCTATTAATGATAAACGTTTCAAAAATAAAGTAGTTGTGATACAGCTAATGGGTTCCTGGTGCCCGAACTGTATGGATGAAACTGCTTTTATGAGTGAATATTACAAAAAGAACAAACAGCGTGGTGTAGAAATGATTGGGCTTGCTTATGAATATACCACAGACGTGGAGCGCTCAACACAAAGCCTGCGTAAATTTCAGAAAAGATTTGACGTTAAATATCCGATACTGATCTCGTCTGCTACAGTGTCTGATCCGCAACGTACTGAGAAAACTTTGCCACAGCTAACAGACATCAAAGTATTCCCTACCACTATCATTGTTGGCAAAGACGGAAAGGTGGCAGAAATTGAGACTGACTTCTTTGGCCCCGGTACTGGGGATTATTATACAAAATATGTCGAGAAATTCAACAATACAATTGATGAGTTGCTAAAGAAATAGCAATACAATTTTTAGTAAAACAAACAGGGCTATATATTATTATAGTCTTTTAAACAAAAAACCCCCTTGAATAATTTTCAAGGGGGTTTTGTTTAATTTCGGTCTATTTTAAACTACCGCTTCTTTTTTCAATTGTTTTCTTGTTGAAGCAGTCAATTCGCGTTTTGCTAAGGCATGGCACTCATAAATCGCATCACTGAACATCATTTGCTCAGGCGGGGTTTTCTGTGTAGATGCAGAAGGACCTCTTAAGGCGCCTACTAAGCCCAGCTCTCTTGCAACATATACATATCTGATTGCGTCGATAACTACACCAGCAGAGTTCGGAGAATCCTGAACCGAAAGCTGTGCATCGAAAATTACAGGTGCACCCATAAATCCTTCTAATTCTAAACGGAAGTTCGCAACTTTATTATCACCATAAAAAGCAATATATTCTGAAGGACCAGCATGTAAGAAGCTATCTTCAGTAGAGATACCTCTGATATCATTCTGTGCACGGATTACATTCTCTTTAGAGATCTTTTTAGATTTCAACCGGTTTTTGTCTTCCATGTTAAGGAAATCTGTGTTTCCACCAACATTACGCTGAATGTGTGCTTTAACATGGTGACCTCTTTCGAAAGCAAGTTCCTGAAGCATCTGAGAAACGATACTTGCACCAAACTGGCTGCGCATATCATCACCGATGATTGGAATACCTGCATTGATGAACCTTTGTTCCCAAACAGGATCAGAAGCGATAAATACAGGGATACAGTTAACAAGTGAGATACCTAATTCAATACAGATCTCTGCATAAAATTCTGTAGCCAATTGTGAACCTACTGGTAAGTAGTTGATTAGTACTTCTACTTCATGTTTGCGTAATTGATCAATAATTTCACCACGGATGGTATTGACAAGTGTTTTATCGTAAGTAACTGCATCAATTAAAAGATCAGTCGTTTTTAATTCATCCTTAATGACGAATCTATTTGCTTCTGGATAAGCAGACATTTGAGGTGATACACCATCAATTACCGGTGATCTGTAAACAGGCGCCTCAGTAGCGATGTCAGCATTTAATATAATAGTACAATTAGGCTTTGCAAAAATAGCATCTTTTAGCGGCAGGCCGATTTTTCTTTCATCAACTTCAAATCCGCAAACAAATTCAATGTTTGCTGCTTTGTAACCACCAATATCATCAGCCATTAAACCTGATGTTTTATCAGTATTATTAGTATAATATTCAACGCCCTGTACGAGCGAGCTAGCGCAATTACCTACGCCTAAGATTGCAACTCTGATTTTGTTTCCTTGGTTTTGCATTATATCAACTTGGGTTATTCAAATTTCTTATCGATGGATGTTGTTAAAGGGCAGAATCTCCATCTGTAAGCGCAAAAATAGAAATCAGATTACAAATTCCATCATAGTTTTGCACATTATCGAAAGAAATATTCAATGATGATAAAATTTTACATTCTGACAACTTTAGCTTCATAGTCAGATTGTATGAATTTGTCAACATTCACTGTTGCCTTAAAAAAACTTAAATTACAATATTTTGTTATGCATTATGATATAAGTATACTTTTATCTGCTTCTTAGCCCATAGTTAACTTAATATTTTATGAAGAACTACAAAGATCAGCAAACCATTATACCTTATTTAATGCTCGAAAATGCACTCGCATTTGTAGAATTTGCCCAAGTTGTTTTCAATGCGAATATTATTGCACTAAACCTTGCTGATGATAACAGGACTGTATTAAATGCAGAATTGCAAATAGGACATAATGTGTTATTGCTGTCCGAAGCAAAAGATAGGTATGGCAAAGCAGTAGGCAATTTCCTAGTTTATGTAGGTGATGCCGACGATACTTTTAACCGCTCGGTTTTCCATGGTGCCTCCATTGTGACTGAAATTGCAAATATGGATTATGGCCGCAGCGGAGGCATTGAAGATCCGTTCGGTAATACCTGGTGGATCACAGAGGTATAGTTACTAAATTGGGGCCAATTCTATTTAGAGGTTAAATTCTACTACCTTGGCAGGGTCTCCATAATACAGGGTGCCATTAAATAATATACTATTATACCCACTTCCTTTGAATTTAACGACCGTATCGTCATAATCATAGTCTGTCCACAATGAAACAGTTATGATGGGTAATGCATGATTAAACGGAATAGACCTAAATCCATATACATCATAGCTCAGCGTATTGTTACCATTGATAATGCTGATTGTACAACTGCTGCAAGAAACTTCAAAAATATAATCTGAATCTGGAAATTCAGTGGGGGCTTTTGCGCAGGAGCTAAGCAGGCAGCAAGAAAGTAATATAAAAAAAGTACAAAATTTTAAAGACGAAGTATAGAATTTAATTAAATTCATTAATTTGATATGGCTATTTTAATCTTCTAAAGATACATAATTATGCCATATAAACCTCCTGGTTCAAATTGGTCATCGCTATAGTTATTGATAATACTAGCCCAGACGAACGATAATATAAATCTACT
>Ga0247734_1000845_pt1 | contig 25069 bp, 24 predicted proteins | sample UWRJL103311B2_FD_180933 | JGI IMG/M metagenome (GOLD analysis project Ga0247734, IMG submission 180933) | Plant litter microbial communities from Arlington Agricultural Research Station in Wisconsin, United States - UWRJ-L103-311B-2 | ecosystem: Environmental > Terrestrial > Plant litter >...
TCGAGGTGCGTCAGCACGACGTGGGTGACGTCCGCCGCCGTGTGCCCGAGCGCCTCGACCTGGCGCAGCGCGCTCGACGACCCGTCCGACGCGGGCCTCAGCAGCCGTCGCGCCGGACCCATCCGACGCTTCGGGTCGGCGTAGTCGCCCAGGCCCAGACCGGTGTCCACGAGCACCAGCCCCTCGTCGGTCTCGCACAGCAGCACGTGGCAGACGATCGACGGCACCAGCGGCGGCGCGAACGTCCCACAGTTGAGGTGATGGACTCGCATGTCCAGCATCCTCGTCCTCTGACCGCTGTCTCGCAGCAGAACCGTCGGCCCGCACGAGACCGCCGGAAGATCACGCGCGATTCGGCGTTGCCGTGAGCCCGTTCGAACCTATGCTGCGAACATGTCATTCGACGGGGACCAGGCGCGGCTCATCAAGGAGCTGGCGGACGCGCAGGTTGAGATCAGGGCGCAGTTCGGCCTCGCGCCGCGCGTCGCCCCGAAGGCGGGCGACGATCTCGACGACTCGACGACGCCCGGCAAGCGCACGGCCCTGGGCACCAGCTGACGCGACCGATGGCCATAGTCAATGTGAGCCATCTGGCAGGAAATTTCACCTGTTCGACACTTTGACCGATTACGGTCGAGCTATGCACGTACTCCTATTCGTGGCCGGCGTTGTCTGGGGAGTCAGCGCCGCCGCCATCATCGTGATATTCGCAATCGACGAGCGCTCACATCGTCGACGATCCGTCGGGTCACACCCCGTGGCTGACGCCGTGAGCCCGGCCGCTAGACCCATCGCTGTGACGTCACCGGCAGCGACGTAGCCGTGCTGCACTCGCTGACGCGGTTCCGCCGCAAGGTGCGATGCAGACTCAAGTACGGCCGGGCGTGCCCGCACCATCCCAAGCATCGATAGTGCTTACCCGAGAAGACCGGCGATTGGCACGATCATCTGCTGTTGCCTCGCGGGGTCCCGAGTAGTCGAGAACATCCAGTGCTCATCATCCGAAGCCGATAGGTTCGGCCCGTGACTTCGCAGACGGACTACTGGCGCGACACATTCTTCGACGGTCTCGGCAGCACGCTGTTGGGAGCCGCATTGGCGGTAGTCGGAATCTGGCTGACGCTTCGGCACGACCGCGCGATCGCTCGCGAGTCACATCTGCTCGACCTCGGGCAGCGATTGGTCGACCGGTCCGTGGAGGTGACAGGAGAACTATCCGACTCGCTCACTGGCTCGCTCGACCGTCGAACCGAGATCGAGTACATGAATCTGTGGCTCCGATTCATTCGAGCGACCGAGTCGACCGATCCGCACTTGGCCACCTGCTTGAAGGCCGCCCGTAGCAACCTCGGGAACACGACGCCGGCTCCCAAGTGGGTCGGTGACGATCCCTGGGACTGGTTCCTCACGTCCGCCGGGCAGGTCCAGACCCTTGTGCAGGCACGTCTCGACGATCCGAGCGCCTTCAGAAGGATGAGGAAGGCAGAGCGGGCCGAGCTCCTGCGCGACATCAACGACGGGTCGTACGTGCGACCTTGACTGCGATCCTTCTCGCGGCCGGCCCGCACGCTCCTCTTCTTCAGTCCGAGCCGAACAGGTCTCGCGTGTAGACCCGATCCCGCACATCGGTCAGCTCGTCGACCAGACGGTTCGCGACGATCACGTCGGACACCTGCTTGAACTCCTCGAGATCACGGATGACCTTGGAGTTGAAGAACTCGTCCTCGGCTAGCTCCGGCTCGTAGAGCACCACCTCGATGCCCTTGGCCTTGAGGCGCTTCATGATGCCCTGCACGCTGCTGGCGCGGAAGTTGTCCGAGCCCGACTTCATGATCAGCCGGTGGATGCCGACGACCTTCGGCTTCCTGCTGAGGATGTCGTCGGCGATGAAGTCCTTGCGGGTGCGGTTGGCGTCGACGATCGCGCTGATCAGGGTCTGAGGCACGTCCTGATAGTTCGCCAGCAGCTGCTTGGTGTCCTTCGGCAGGCAGTAGCCGCCGTAGCCGAACGACGGGTTGTTGTAGTGCGTCCCGATGCGCGGGTCGAGGCCGACACCATCGATGATCTGGCGGGTCGACAAGCCATGGCTGATCGCGAACGAATCTAGCTCGTTGAAGTAGGCCACGCGCATCGCGAGGTAGGTGTTGGCGAACAGCTTGACGGCCTCCGCCTCAGTGGGCTCGGTCAGCAGGACGGGGCAGCCCTTCTCGGCTGCACCCTCCATCAGCAGATCGGCAAAGCGCTGGGCCCGATCACTCTGCTCGCCGACCACGATGCGGGACGGGTGAAGGTTGTCGTAGAGCGCCTTGCCCTCGCGGAGGAATTCCGGGGAGAAGATCACGTTGTCGGTCCCGAGCCGTGCGCGCACGTCGAGGACGAACCCCACCGGAATGGTCGACTTGATGACCATCGTTGCGTTCGGCGCCAGCTTGGTGACGTCAGCGATGACGCTTTCGACTGTTCGGGTGTTGAAGTAGTTGGTCTGCTCGTCGTAGTCCGTAGGCGTCGCGATCACGACGTACTCGGCGTCGGCGTACGCCGTCGCAGGGTTGTCGGTGAACGACAGTCGAAGTTCCCCACGGGCGAGGAACTCCTCGATCTCGGTGTCGTGGATTGGGCTCTTGCGTTCACGTAGAAGCTCGAGCTTCTTCGCGTCGATCTCTAGGCCCACCACATCGTGATGCTGCGAGAGGAGGACAGCGATAGACAGCCCGACATAGCCCAGCCCGACAACGGCGATCTTTGTGGTCACGGATGAAGAGTATGGCTTCGCGCCGAGCGGGGACACCCCGACTAGAACGGCGTCGCACCGACTGTGGTTGGCCATTCAGCGGCAGGGGCCCCAAGAGCTCCCGGAGCAGCAGTCCGCCTGGACTATACGACTACGTGACTTGAGGTGGAGATTCTCACTGCAGAAGGCAGCACTACATCAACCTGAAACCTCAGTCACCACCCGGATGCCTTTCGACGTCTGCCGGTCAGTAACGAGTCAGAGGCCGATACGAGCCCACACCGGAGAAGCCCGTCCGCCTTGATCGCCAGACCCATTTGAAATGGCGCGGACCCGCAGGTTCTACGGATACTGCGCAGGCCATAACCAAACGTCCGGGCGCATCCGGGCAGCGCGTCCTCATCAGTTGTCGGCCATGTTTGAACTGGCCGCGGGTAATTCGAACCCCGCTACAGTAGTACTGATACAGCCGCCGCGGTCATCGGATCATGCGCTTGCGACCGCACTCATGTAATAACTGGAGAAGACGATGACGCTCCGCAACACTTGCAGGACTGCAGTGCGAAACTTGTTTAGCGGGGGCGTGACATACCTTGTCGTCAAGGTCATCGACGTGGAGTCCGGAAAATGAAGGTAGCGCAAATCGTTACCTATGTTGCCAGCGACGGGTCTTTCGGCGGCCCTGTCGCCGTTGCTGTAGCTCAAGCTGTTGAACTGGCCCGGCAAGGACACGACGTCGAAATTCTGGCCGGGTGGGACGGCGACGCCACCCTCGAGGCGCCTGGTGTCACCGTCCGGCTGTTCCCTGTCAAACGTGTCGCTCCAGCAGGATTCAGCGGCTTGGTTGCGCCCGCGATGATGAACTATCTGCGCGCGAACTGGAGAACCTTCGATGCCTTTCACATCCACCTCGCCCGCGACCTCATCACCCTTCCTGCCGCCACCTTCTTGTCAAGCACGAGGACGGCGACCGTAGTCATTCAGTCGCACGGCATGATCGTCGAAGATGGTCGTTTGAAAGCACGGCTTCTCGATGCTATTGCTGTTCGACGCGTGTTACGTCGAGCCGTCGCCGTGATCGCATACCCCGGGGTCGATGGTCGGGAGTTGGAATCCGTGGCCCGTGGGCCGGTCGCAATTGAGCATCTTGTGAATGGCGTTACAGAGGCGGTGCGACATGCCGAATCGGCGCGTTCGAACGAGGTCCTGTTCATGGCTCGTCTGCATCCAAGGAAGCGTGTTCTCGCCTTCGCAGAAATGGCTCGACTACTTGTGGCGGCCGGCGACGTAACCACAACCTTTTCCGTAGTGGGCCCTGATGAGGGCGATCTGCCGGCCCTGAAGGCGTTTATTGCTGATCACGGACTAGGCGATCAGATGCGATATGAGGGGGCCCTTCCATATAGTGCTGTGCGAGAACGGCTGCAAAAGGCAACCGTATACGTCCTGCCTAGCGTCGATGAACCGTTCCCCGTCACGGTGCTCGACGCCATGGCAGTAGGTACAGCCTGTGTAATCACCGATACATGTGGCATAGCGCCGTATTTTCTTATGCACAACGCTGGTCACGTCACCGACGGCGCCCCGGAATCTTTGGCTGACACCGTCCGGCAACTAACTACCGACGAGTTAAATCGCAAACACGTGGTCGCGAACGCCGATGAACTCATTAAGAATATCTTCAGTATCGACGCGGTCGCGAGGAAACTTGTCGGCATATATGCGCGGGGAAACTGACCGCAACTCCCTTGCGCGATAGCGGTGTCAGTTCCGCGATGACTCACAGTGGAAAATTGAATTCGCAGTTCACTGTGGAGGCATCTTGGGCGACGCCAGCACCAGCGGTCCACCATCTGCTCGCTTGTACCTGCTTACCGGCAGTCTGACCCCACATTGACGACGTTTGGTGGTGCGACCGCTAACGTACGGAGGCCCGCGCCTGACACCACGTGTCCACGACACCCAGATGCAGCGTGGTAAGCGACTTCAACCAGCGAGATTCGTCCAGGTCCTAGCGATACCCTCACGGAGGTCCGTGAGATCTCGGCGCCCGAACTCTCGCTCATAACGACCCACATCTAGTACCGCTCGGCGAACAAAGGTGGACGGCGTCACCTTCGTAACAATCTCAAACTCCGTCTCAGTTACCTCTCGTATCAAGTCGAATATTCGACCAACCGAATACCCCTCTCCCGACCCCAGATTGTAAATTCTGTATCGCGGACGGTGGTCAACAGTCCGGGTGATCATGTCCACTAGATCGTTTACGAAGATATAGTCGCGCACCATTGACCCATCGCCGAACTGTGTCACTGGCACACCCGCAAGAATTGATCGAAGCACTATCGGAATCAAGCCCTGAGACTTACGGACATGCTGACGGGGACCGTACGGGTTCGAGATCCGAACAGAAACCGACTCTAAGTCATGCTTAACAGCGAAGTAGTTCAGGTAGCTCTCGATGGTTAGTTTGCCGATTGCATATGGCGAAACAGGCTCGGCAACGTCCGTCTCGGCCGACATCTCACGTGCTGAATTCCCATAGATCGCACCGCCCGAGGAGGCGAAGTAGACCCTGCTCACCCCCGCATCGACACAGAGGCGAAGCAACTCCACCGAGGGAGCGACATTCGTACGTATGTCGAATGTGGGATCAGCCTCCGCGCTAGCAGGGGTCGAACTCGAAAGAAAATGGAAGACCATGTCGACATTCACGAGAGCGCGAGCCAGGTCATCCTGATTCTGAAATTCGCCAACCCATGGCGTGATCGCCTCAGTTTGGTGGAATGTGGGCGGACTTGTATAGCGATCAAAAGCGATAATCTCATGGCCGCCTATGACCAACGAATCTGTCAGGTGCGACCCGATGAAGCCGTTCGCACCAATAACTAATGCCTTCACAATCACCTGCTCGGTTGTAGCGCGGGCTGACACTGGTGAACTCACTCATGAACTGTCGCGGGATATCGAATGGCAATCCGTTCAGTCGATGGACCTTTCAGAGTCAGGCACGCTGCTCCCAACCGAAGTCGCTTCGAAGATCTCAACACTACAGCTTTCGCATGTCAGGTCGTCGCCCAATCACCGACATTGGCCGGGCCGTTCCAGCCTGTGTGCCGATAGGTCAGGTGGTACGAACGTAGGTGCGACTTCGACCCGTCCAACAACATCGAGAAGAACCACAGTCGGGAGTTCACCTCGCACCCGAATGCCTATCTCGACCAGCTGAGTCTTCGGCAGCAGACCGATCTCGTCGAAGCTGCGACCAGGCCAGCACTGCCAGAACCATCACCGGCCCTGCTGAGAACAGAGCCCTGCCAGCAATTAGCCCAAGACTTCCTCGTGCCAGAGCGACCACCAATGGCACTAGCGCAAAGTAGAGCGGAGCATAGGCTGGGATCGACGTGATAGCTCGTTTCGATTGTGCGAGCCGCTGGCACCCCGCGCCCAAGAGCGCGAAGCCGACAACAATCCCCAAGATACCCGAGTCAAAATATAATTCGCCCACAAACCCATACGCGACCCCGGCATTATTGCGCTGTACACCGAACAGGGTCTCATTCAGCACGCCATCGGATGTGGAAGGTTTGCCCGGCCAGAGAACACTGGGTACCGGGGCGGCCAATGTATTTGTGATAGTGCTTAACGGCTGATGGTCTAGATCCTCCGGGACGAGCTGACGCTCGATTGCGAGTCCATCGATCATTTCGGTATCAGGGCCGGTGACAAAAGCCGTCAATGACTCTGCGGGCGAATTGATCACGTTTCTGAAGGAACCGGCCAAGGTTGTTCCTGCATCTGACCCTGCGTCTCGCAACACCATTAACCCTAGCAACGCCAGTACAGACAGGCCGGCAAAGGCAACGCCCCTCAGGCGGGCACCCCTCAAGTACATCCATAACATGAGCGTTGGAAAGAGACTGGTAAGAAGGACAAAACGTTGACCGGTCGGCACAAACAACAGAACCTGCAGCATTAAGATCAAAATCACGGACCGCTGAGACCGATTTTGGTGGTGGTTGGCGTAACACAGAAGTGAACCTGCCGGACCGATCAGTTGAGGCGAGAGGTATAAGTACGCGGAGGACGACGTAGTCTCCCCTCGTCGGGCCCCTCCAAGAATGGACTCCAGAGGGTTCTGACCCGTGGTGATGGAGAACAGGGTGTATCCGCCTACCGCAAACACGAGCGAAGCGATTCCGAGTCGGCGCGCAAGCGGCGCCAGGGTAGAAGGGTTCACGCTGTGAGCCGGCACCGCTTTCGTAGGGCGAGCTGAACGTTCGCGCCCTGCCATCACATATCCGATGCAGAGCGCGACAGACGCTGCGAGCCCATACCACGTGACCTCCGCGTACGTTGACGAGCGGTCGTATCGCAGCATGTAGAAATACTGTAAGTCGCCCGTCAGGACGACCGCTACAGGATGCACCGAGTACATGATCAACATGGCCACTAGACCCCACACGAGCGGATTCGTCCGGTCGATTGGTCCGCCGATCATTAGCACTGCCAAGGTGATTAACACGAGAGCCCACAAGAGTGCAGCGGGGACGAGATAGGGCGTGTTCTCGCCGGACCAAAAGAGCAGTAACAAAGGCGCGATCCCAATGACTCCCGCCAGGAGACTGGCCAGACCAGGAGGCCTGTTACTCATACGTGCCCGACCTATGCCGACCGGACCCGAAGGACCTGTCGGCGATTGGCTGTGTGCCTTCGCGTTCCTCGAGGTAGGCAAGGGCATCCAACCGCCTCAACTCGTCCATCGATGACTCCAGTCTCATCTCCGCCACGCTCCGAAACTTGGCTGGCCAACAGCGCCCCGTGGGGCTCGCGCAAGCCAGAATGACAGGATCCAGCGTCGAGTATGCATCCTCGCACAAGGGCCCGCGGGCGGTGCGAATGTAGGTCCCGGGTTCTTCAGATCTTGCGAAGTGCACGTCTCAGATTCAGGGATTCAAGTGAAACGACGAGGCTAGTCAGCAGGCGGTGCCACATTGGTCCTCCCGCCGCTTCTCGCACGCCGACGCCAAACTCGCAGTACCTTGCCGCGGCTCAGGCCGCTCTTGCCGATAGCAGACCGTCGCAGCTTCGCGCCCACAGAAGAGAAGTCGCGAACCCAGTGACCAATACCGATATGGCAAGCGGGTCAGCCGATGTGAGGCGCCACAAACCGATACCTACAGCCATCGCAATTGCCGCCGACACCGCGATCCTGACTCTTACGAGCATGGCCGTCCTATACTCGCCAAGGGCCCGGATTATCGCGATCGAGGCGTTCGCCCGAACTGCGAACACCGCTCCGATGGCTGTGACTGGCATTGCGTAAATCAATTGCGAACGCATTTCTTGACTGTAGGACTGACTTACAACGGCCACTGCGATCACTGCGACGACCGAGTAAGCGGCACCGACAAGAACCATTTTTCTTGTCATGCCAGCCCACTTGGACCTAAGCGCTGGCCTTGGCAATGCCCGCAACGCTTCGGAGTCCAAGAGTTGGGTAAGAATCAAGGTGCTCGCCAATAGATTCAACGGCCCGAAGGCCGTCTGCGCCAACCGGTAGGCGCCAACCGGCGAATCATCAAGCAGAGTATCGACAAGCACCAATGGGAGGAAAGCCGTACTAATAGCTACCCCAATGTCGCCGAGCCCATACCGTCCCAGTGCGAAGACGCGTCTGAAGGCGGGCCGAGATTCGGCCGGGGTACGCAATAGCGCCAATGGCAAGCAAGATGCCAGACATGGCACACACCAGCCCAGGAATGCGGTGCCCAAATCGGCAGGCCGGATCGCGACTAAGAGACCTACGGATCCCGCCAGCCAGATGCCGTCAGAGATCAGAACTAGACCGGTGCGCCCGATGAGGAACGCACGGTACCTGAGCGCATCTTGGACGAGAGGCACGGCAGCTAGCGAGCACAACCACCACTCAGCGCCAGCTGCGAACGCGACACCCGCGAACGTCAGAACCGACAGGATTACGACAAATAGATAGCGACCGAACGGATTTGCAATCTCGCCGCTCGTCCTAAGCGATAGAGCCGGCTCACCAACTGTGGCCCGCTGCAGGGATACCGCGTACATCGTGCCGGCCTGGATCAAAGCAAACACTGAAAACAGGCCCGTAGGCATGAACCCAGCCAACATCACGATCGTAGTCGCACTAATCAAGCTGTAGACGACCTGATCAGCAAAGACCGGCTGGTACAACCTTCGCAGGACTCGCCTCACCGAAACGCGAATCGACGGACGCCGGCGTGTGCCTTCGCCGACTCGACCGCCGGCACTAGTTTGAGCCAGAAACAACTCGGGTGATCCGTGCCCGGTGTGGCCTGGGTGGATAACTCCCGAGAGAGTGAGCCCGGCGCGCAGTGATGCTTCACGGCAAAACTCTACCTCCTGCGTTGCGACCCCATCGGAACGCCAGCCCTACGCGGCAATCGGCGGCCCCCAGGCGCTTAGCTCACCAGCTCCTCAAAGCGTTGGGGGGGATACCCTGACCGTCCGTCAACGCCTGAACGGCGACCTCGTCCGCGACACCTAAGGCTTGGCACGGAGGGGTGCTGAACCGATAGGTTGCCATTCGTTCGGCGTCAAGAAGGCGGACGGGTGGCATGGATGCACATTGAGGTTCGGTTGCTGACACTGCGACGAAGTCCAACGCGCCGATTTGGCTGAAAGTCGGCGACTGGAGATCCCAATAATTGTTCTACCGAGAATGGGTGGTGGCATCATCGATGAACGCTTCACACCGTCGCACCAAGGTCGCCGTTGTTAACGCCGGGACCCATCCTGAGCTCGTGCACCTAGCAGTTGGGTTAGCGTCGGCCGATTTCGACGTACGGTATCTCTCGGCATCGATGGTTCCCTACAAGGCCGGGCGAATTCGCAGACTGCTTCGCGGGCGCCTCAAGCAGGACGTAAACGCTCGAACTTTGCCGCCGGAACTTGCGTCAACACACACGTATGGTCTAGCGCTCGATCTCATTTTCGTGGCAATGTCTCGCACTTCCCTGGTGAGTTCCGCCACTGTGCTCCGCTGGCGAAACAGATACTTCGAGTACCGTGCCGCTCGAATGCTCAAACAGTTTCGTGCTGACATCGTGGTGGCTCAGCAGACTGTGGCAAAAGCGGTCTTTGATGCTTGCGGCGACGCTTACAAGATACTTAATTACCCGATCGCCCATCATCGCTGGGCCCAGGATCTGTACGAAGCTGAAGCACAAAGCAATCCGACCTGGTCCGCTTTCATTCAAGGCCTGAATGTACCGGAGGCGGAGGCTGCTCTTCTGGACGCAGAAATCAAAGCTGCCGACTTAGTGCTGGTCGGTAGCACCTTTGTGCGTCGCACCTTCCTAGAGGCCGGTGTTGTGGACGCAAAGCTCGAGGTTGTTCCTTTGGGAGCAGATATCGACTTTCAAGGTCACTCCCGCGACAAGGGTTCCGAGGTTTCGGCCGATGCCTTGCGGATCCTCTTTGCAGGGCAGGTCAATCAACGTAAAGGAGTTGGCTATCTAGTTGATGCGCTAGAGGGTATGGAAGCCGAGGACTACTCCATTCGATGGGTTGGGCCGATCGAGCCACCTGTTAGAGCAGCCTTGGTCGGGCGAGGGTTCACGGACATCACGGGGGCCGTGTCGAGAGCCAGCATGCAGGAACACATTCGGCAAGCTGATGTAGTGGTCCTCCCATCGCTCATCGAGGGATTTCCCCTGACCGCGATTGAGACAATGGCCGCGGGGCGCGTCCTAGTGATTTCAGAGAATACTTTCGGCGAGGACGTCATCACCCCAGGCGTGGACGGCTTGATTGTCAAACCTGCAGACCCAGTCGGCTTACGAGACGCGCTCCTATGGTGCATCGAGAATAGGATTGCGCTCCCTCCCATGGGAGCGGCCGCTCGGCTTCGCGCGGAAGATTTCACGTGGAGAAAATATGAAGAGCGATCGGCTCGGACGATATCTCGGCGCTTGGAAACGCAACAGTCGCGACAATCGAATAAGCATTGACGTGGTGCTGCACGAGTGAGTGGATCCGTCACCCTGGCCCCTGACAGCTTCCGTCTGCTGTTGTCAGTTCGTCGGTATCGAGCCCCGCAGCCTCGCACACGCGCGACTGCCCCAGTCCACGCAGGCTGACACATCCCACCCCGAAACTGACGGCCGGCACAGACCGGGAGCAGGTCGGGACGTCACCTGCCGAGCCGCGGCCAGCCATCACATCGTCTATACCTGCAGGGCCTCGGTCCGATGATCAAACAAGACACTGGCTGAACTTGCCTCACGCCAAATTGTGGAACTCAGCACCCTTGGCAACCTCTCAACCTAGACTGAGGTCGGTGGGTCCATACGGACTACCGAATGTCAGTCACGGGGGACTATGAGCGAGCGGTTGCATCGCAGTGCCGATCGAGCCACCCCCACCATCCGGACTCCGCACTCCCCCCCGTCCCCTCGGTTGGAAGTTGGCGCGAGCCCGCAGAGCCAGCACTGGCAATCAGGCTATTCGCGGGCACTAGCCTTAACTGATCTCTTGGCGCTCCTCTTCGCCACAGCCGTCGCAACCGCCTGGAGGTTCGGGTTCGAGTCACCGGAGGCTGGTGGTACTGATTCCTCGGTAAGTTACGTCGTCGTAAGCCTGCTGTTGACTGGCATTTGGTGGACTGCTCTGACTTGGTTCGGTTCTCGCGATCGAAAGATCGTTGGGGAGGGGCCCGAGGAGTACCGGCGCGTATTCCGTTCGACTTTTATGGTGTTTGGTTGGGTGGCCATCGCGTCGCTCTTGCTAAGAATCGACCTATCTCGCGCCTACCTAGGCCTCAGTTTCCCTCTCGGGTTGGTAGCCTTGGCGCTCAGTCGCAAGGCCTGGCGCAATTGGCTGATCCGACAGCGTCGGCTCGACCGGTTCGTTTCGAATGTGCTCGTAGTTGGTGGCTCACGATCAGCTTTGCGGATCACCCAAACTTTGGACGCGAGCCCTGCCAGTGGCTACCGCGTGACAGGTGTGTGGGTACCAGACGAACCCGGTCGCTCGGATGAGCACCTCAATATTCATGGCCGAGCCATACCGGTGCTTGGCACCGACCGCACGCTCATTGGTGCTCTACAAGTCGCAGAGGCCGACACAGTCATCGTGACCGATACCGAACACTTGGGCCATGACGGGGTACGGTCGTTAGCCTGGGAGCTGGAGGGCGTCGACGTTGATCTGATGGTGTCTCCGAACGTCATCGACGTGTCGGGTCCGCGTATCCACCTGCGCGGTGTGGCGAACATGCCACTTATCCACTTGGAAGAACCGCGATACGCCAGTGCGTCGCGCCTTAGCAAGACTGCTTTCGATCTTGTCATAGCGTCGGCACTACTCGTGACGCTTTCACCCCTGTTCTTGGTAGCGTCCATCGCTGTGGGTTGTACGAGCAAGGGGCCTGTGTTGTATAGGTCCCAGCGTGTCGGCGTGGGTGGTATCCCATTCAGCATGCTGAAATTTCGCACAATGGAGGTCGGGTCCGACTCCATGATCGACTCGCTGCGCCACCTCAGCGAGGGCTCGGGCCCGCTGTTCAAGCTCCATGAGGATCCGCGTGTTACGCGGGTGGGCCGCTTATTACGTCGCTACTCCATCGACGAGTTGCCTCAACTTCTGAATGTGATCCGCGGCGACATGAGTCTGGTCGGTCCGCGACCGCCCCTGCCGGACGAGGTAGCCGCCTACGAGGGCCATGCTGAAAAGCGCCTCCTCGTTCGCCAGGGCATTACGGGGCTATGGCAGGTCAGCGGGCGTTCCAACCTGTCCTGGGACGAGACGGTTCGTCTCGATCTTGATTACGTCGAGAACTGGTCGATGGTGCGTGATCTTCAGATCATCTGGCGAACACTTCGCGCAGTCGTGGCGAAGGAGGGCGCCTACTAGGCACGGCGACTTCGCTAGGGATCGCGCTAGTCAAGCATGCGTTCGATTCCGTCTGCGAAGTTGCCGACCATCCGGTCCATCTTCGGGTAATTCCATACATTGCTTGAAGCGTATTGGGTAGCCCATTCTTGGCCGGTCGCGCGCAGCACGAGCTCCGTAAAGTCACTCGGCGTGTCCGCTGAGACAAACTTGCTCTCGCCCACAGTTAGGTACTCAGCCTCCGGCGCGTGGTAGGGCCACTCCGTCGTGAGGATGGCCTTCCCGAGGACCAAGGCGTCCAACGCAACCAAACCAATTCGACCCGGCATGACAATTGCCACGGAGCTAGCAGCCATCAACGCCTTTTGTCTCGCCCCGACCCGGCCAAGCAAGATGGTCTGCCCGCGCTCGACTGACGGAGCTAAGAGTGCCTCCTGCTCGCCGGTGCCACCAACTAGAAGGCGAATCGAGGGGTCACAAGCCCACACACGATCTAGTACGTCAACTAGTAGTTCGATCCGTTTCGGTCGATCGAGCCCCCCGATAAACGCGAGTGTCTTGTTAGAAGCCACGCCTTGATCGGCTTGAAAACGCCGTATGTCAGCGGCCGTCAGAGACCGTCGTGCGGCTCCGAGTTCCGACGTGTCCACTGTGTTTTGCACGCTAGTCACACGAGCAGGCTCGACACCAGCTTCGATTGCATATTCCGCACCGCCGTCCGTATAAGCGAAAACGTGATCTGCCCGGTGCAATTGGCGGCGTTCAACCCACAGGTCTAACCGATTACCTGCGGATGTGTAGGGCTTGACGTGCCCCCAGAGCCCTACTCGGATACCGCGCATCTTCATGGAGACCAACGCGTGGTTGGTGTCCAGCGAAGTGCCCTGCTGCATCGCGATAACGGCATCAGAGTGAGACCAGTATCGCGCCGACGTGGCCAGTATCAGGCGCCGCCCTGCCACCTTTACCTCGCGCCCAATGACCTGATCGGCCCAATCGAGGTGTGCGGCGTCGTCTCGGGCCGCCTGTTCCCGAGCTGGCCTAGAGGTGACTACACGGAGTTCGATCCGCCTCCCGGCGAGCGAACAGCGCAATTCCTCGAAGAACGGCACTCGGTAGGTTGGGATGTAGGTCTGCACGATTATTACAGAGCGAAGAGGACGTCCTGGGACCTTTTGATGAGTCCTCTGGAAGGGTCCCGGCGTCATCTCCGCAGCCTACGCGATGGACAGGCTGTAGTGGCCGGCCTTCACGTGACGCCAGCTGAGGACTATTCGGACCGCATTGCCGACTCAAACGTTGCAGCGAACTGTTCAGGACCGTGCGCGAGTATCGACGGGTTGTCAATAGGACCCCGCCACAACCGTCGGCTGGCGTCCATCGCCCCTCCAATTGAAACTGCGTCCGTCGGGCAAACGAAAACCCCCTTCATCCCCCGAACTGAATCAACCACGCCACAGCGATCAGACACGACGACGTGGAGCCCGGCGGCCAAAGCTTCGTTAACGACGAGGCCCCACACTTCTTCCGTAGACGGCAAGACCAGGGTGTGGTGCCGGACTAGCAGCTCTGGCAGTTCGCCGTATGGGACGTGTCCTTCGAACTGCACTGGTAGCCCTGAGGCCAAGCCACGAAGGCCGCTCTCCAGCGGACCCTTGCCCACGATGGTTAACGTATCTGCCGGTTGCCTGATTGCTGCAAACGCCTCGATCAGGGACGAGAGATTCTTCCGAGTGATGAGTTGAGCAACACACAAGAAGCGATGACCCGGGGTCGAGACTTCGCCGATCGATTCTCGGGCTGCGAGCGCGGCGGCGTGTATTCCCTGTACATCGACGGCGTTAAAACCGACGGAGATCTTTTCGGGCGCTACTCCCATGTCCTTCACTGCACGTTCGGCAGCAGGTCCAGGCACGACGACTGCATCTAGTCTCCTGAAGAACGTCGCGCGCGCCGTGCCAATCGCGCCACCAACAAACTGCTGACTGAGACGTGTTGATTCGTAGAATCCAACCGTTCTGATTCGGCGCGTTTTGGCCTGAGCAAGCAATTGCCAATACGCCGGGGACTCCCATCCACCCAGCAGGACTACATCAGCGGACGTCAGGGGCGACCTGGAGAACGTCGGGGGAAGTACGTAGTACCTGGCTTCGCCGCGACTAAATGTCCAAGTGCGTCTCTTCGAGACCGAGTAGGACGATTCTGCATGGCTTATCCAGTCCGCTCCGCGGTTCAGGGTGCCGTCAGCCATCTTCGAATCATCTTCGAGCAGAAGAACGTCCAACGTGTGACTCGAGGCCAGAGCATCCCACACCGGAAGTCGATAGGGCGCGGCCGCGTTAGTCGCCCACAGGATGCGCATCGTCAAGTCACCCCATCCGCGATTCGGAAGAAGCGCGACAGCGGCGGCGCAGAACGTGCCGGAACAGTCTCCGACAATCCGCCGGCAGCTGTGGGCTAACAATTCCAGGGCGGTTCCGCCCGTAGGTCACTTGGGCGCTGAACTGGGAAATACCGGCTCGGTGGCTCGGACCCTGGCGTGACGAGCCAACTCGACAACGAGTCTGGGCCTCAGGAACCAATACCGCCTCGGCTAGTCTTTGCGCTTTTGTCAACTTAGCCAGCCGGCCTGAAGACGTGGCCACCAGGTCTGACACGGCAGGCGGCTCGTCGAACGCCGGAATCACACAGCCGGCCGCCTTCAACTCTCGCTGTAGCCCGAGGTCTGAGTAAGGGGCTCCTTTCCAAGCCGACCTGTTCCTCAGCACGAATGCAGTTACTCGATTGGTAACCGCAGCACCCGAGTACTGATCGGGTCTTCTAACGGCGAACTTCTTGTCGGCTACCCCTTCGGGCGCCTCAGCAGCAGCGCCTACGAAACGTACCGAAAGCATCCGCTGGGGCAGACGTGCCGTAAACAACGCCCCGACTTCAAACCTAGCCATATCGCGCCTTCGGTTCGTCGGCACCGGCACCGGCACCGGCACCGATATTCCGCCAAGGAGTTCCAGACGGGGCGCGCCCTCTCTCCCTCGAGAACGCGACGCCTGAATGCCGTCGATCAGTCGGGAGAGAAGATCAAGCTCCCCGGCACCAGCAGATCGGCGCACATCGCGGCTTTGGGCTTGCAGCCACCCAAGTTGTTCGAAGACCAAACACAATTGGCTCCCAGAATCATCGGCTAGGAGCCGAACCGCATCTACCTGAGCGATACGCATGGGGGACACCTTGATCATCGTGTTCGCGCGCTCCGGATGCTAGTCGAGACTCGTGCCAATATACGCGGGAGTGACAGCATTTCAATATTAGTTCCGCGCCGATGCCACCGCTGTGCATTAGCCTAAGTCGTCGCGCGATGACACCGGGCGTGACTCAATCCGCTAGGCGCTCAGGGGACCTCGTTGCGCGTAACTATTCTTGGCATCAACTACATGCCCGAAGAGACCGGGATAGCTCCCTACTCTGCGGCCTTCGCCGAAGACTTGGCCGCCAGGGGCCATGACGTCACGGTGGTCACCACGCATCCTCACTACCCGGAATGGGCGATCCGCGACGGTTACGGTGGGTGGCGCCGATCAGAACTGTTGAATGGCGTGAAAGTGAAACGCCTTCGCCACTACGTCCCAAAGTCGGCTCGAGGCGCTCGACGTCTGGTCTCAGAAGTCTCCTTCGGCCTCCGTCTGCTGACGACACCATGGAACCGGCCCGACGTAGTCGTCCTCGTCTCTCCGGCGCTTTTTTCTAGCGCGATCGCCATGACGCGAGCCCGGTTCGCGCCGTCCAAGCCGGCTACTGGTGTGTGGGTCCAAGACATCTATGCGCTGGGTGTCAAAGAAACCCAGTCATCAGGCAACGTAGTAGCAAGGGTGATCGACGCCGTCGAGAAGCGCCTTTTCAGCGCAGCGCATGGTGTCGTCGTCATTCACCAGCGCTTTCGTAACCATGTCCTCAGCGCGTCCAGGGTCTCCTCGGACGACGTTCTCGTCGTACGAAACTGGACGCATCTCGACCCTCCCGCGGAGGTCGACATCGTCGCGGCTCGAAAAGACCTCGGCTGGAACGGCGACGAGGTAATTGTCCTGCACGCCGGTGCTCAAGGAATAAAGCAAGATCTCAGCAATGTGGTAGAGGCGGCGCGGTTGGCTGACGAGCGATCCCTCAATTTGAGATTCGTTCTCATGGGTGACGGTAGCCAAAGAATGCGATTGGAGCGTGAGGCCGAAGGGATCCAACGAATCAGCTTCATCCCGCCCCTGCCGCGCGACGAGTTTCAAAAAGCGCTGTCGTCCGCCGACGTGCTCTTGGTCAATGAGAAGGGCGGCCTGAACGAGATGGCCGTTCCCAGCAAACTGACCTCGTACTTCAACTCCGGTCGTCCGGTCCTGGCCGCAACGGATCCAGGTAGCGTCACTGCTGAGGAAGTCAGTGCCTCAGGCGGTGGTCTTCAAGTGGACCCGAGCAACCCGGAGGCGCTGGTCGACGCTGTTCAGCGAATCGCCCAAGACCCAGAACTAGGCAAATCCCTCGCCGACGCCGCGCGCGTGTTCCGAGTAGAGCAGCTGGACTCGGATGCGGCTCTTGACAGGCTGGAAGCCTGGCTCCACACGCTGCGCCGTTGACTTCAGTCCCTGAATCGCGGCCGCGCGTTCGTCTGGTCTGCACGACCGTCGGTTACGACGTTCGCAGGGACATCCCGACTAATGACACTTCCGGCCTTCACCAATGCCGACCGCCCAATCCGCACTCCAGTCAGGACGACGCATCTAGAGGTGATCCACACGCCCGCTTCGATGTGAATGGGTGAGGTCACCAGCGCCATGTCTGAGGAGTAGGCGTGGCTCCCCGTCGTCAAAAAGGTGTCCTGCGAGATGACCACGTCATGTTCGATCGTGATCACGTCTTGGTTGTGGAACCACACGCCTTCACCGATCCAACAGTTGTCACCGACCTTCAGCTTCCAGGGGAACTTCACCCTGGTGCGCGGACGAAATACCACACCTTCGCCGATCTCTGCCCCAAACCAGCGGAGCGCCTGCACCCTCAGGGAAGAGCTAATTTGCCAAGGATTGGTAACGAGTATCAACTCCACGGCGGCCCACAGGTAGACCAACAACCGCGGACGGTCCCAAGCCTCGCCTGCACCTGGAGCATCAGCTAGCGGGATCACCCTGACATGGCGGTCCTCTAGGCCATCGGCTGTTGTCACGGTCGACCTTCCGGTAGATGAAATGACAGAAGTGTGACATTCGATGGATCGTTCGAGATTTCACCCATCAGTCACAGACGGATGCTAGCGTCAACCGCTCGGGAGATTGAGTGCTGACGAGGGACTTTTGATGAGCACAGGTGCAGTTAAAGAGGTCGCAGTTTCTGACAGTGTCGAGTTCGAGCCGGCGCCTTTGGATCGGCAGGCGACGTTCTACATCGCCGGCCATCGCGGCCTCGTTGGGTCGGCCATCCAGCGGCTGCTCGAGGCGGAAGGCTTCAAGAACATCGTTGGCCGCACACACAGCGAATTGGACCTGCGGGACCGCGATGCCACGTTCGAGTTCTTCGCGGAGACCAAGCCTCGCTACGTTGCCCTGGCAGCGGCCAAGGTTGGTGGGATTCTTGCCAACAGCACATACCCGGTTGACTTCTTGAGCGACAACATGCGTGTTCAACTCAACGTTCTGGACGCCGCGCGGGAGCATGGAGTTGAGCGGCTCATCTTCCTTGGCTCGTCATGCATCTACCCCAAGTTCGCTGAACAGCCGATCCGTGAGGACTCGCTGCTGACCGGGCATCTAGAGCCGACCAACGACGCGTATGCAATCGCCAAGATTGCTGGGATCTTGCAGATCCAGGCTGTCCGACGTCAGTACGGACTTCCCTGGATCAGCGCGATGCCAACCAACCTGTACGGGCCGAACGACAACTTCTCCCCCCTCGGATCGCACGTCCTTCCGGCCTTGATCCGTCGTTACGATGACGCCGCGGCTAATGGCGACGCAGAGGTCACGAATTGGGGTTCTGGGAACCCGCGCCGTGAGTTCTTGCATGTTGACGACCTCGCTTCTGCCGTCCTTCATCTCTTGGAGCACTACGACGGACCCGAACAGGTCAACGTCGGAAGCGGGTCCGACGTCACCATTCGCGAGATTGCCGAGACGATCGCCGAAGTGGTCGGATTTCAGGGCGAGACCGCGTGGGACACGACTAAGCCGGATGGCACCCCGCAGAAGCTTCTCGACGTCTCCAAGCTCGCGGCCGCCGGATGGACCTCGCAGATCAACCTCGAGGATGGCCTTAAGAACACTATCCAGTGGTACCGGGAGCAAGCAGGAAACTTTCGAGAGTAGGTGTAGTTCGATAACGCGGATAGTCGGGGCCGGCAGCAGGGCCCCGCTAGACTCGATTGCCGCGACTGACAATTTTCTCTTGGATGGAGCAATTAAGTGGACCTGCGTGGATACCTGACAACAATCAGAACCCGCTGGTCGCTGATTGCACTCTGCGCAGCTGTCACAATTGCGTTGGCGGCGCTTCTCACCTGGAACAGCACTCCGCAGTACTCATCGTCGACACGACTCTTCGTTTCCACCTCGGGTGCGTCCGACGACTCTCAGGCAGCTCAGGGCGGCCAGTTCTCGCTGCAGCGAGTCAAGTCCTACGCCGATCTAGTGAGCGGCGAGAAGATCGCGAGCAGGGTGGTTGATCGGCTCGGTCTGGATGAGTCCCCCCGCGACCTTGCTGGTCAGATCTCCGCCTCATCGAAGCTTGACACAGTGATCCTCACGATCAATGTCACTGACCCGTCGCCGCAGAGGGCGCAGCGTCTCGCGCAGGCCGTCTCCGAGGAGTTCGTTGACTACGTTGCCGAGCTCGAGACTCCGCCTGGCAAAGACGAAGCGACTATCAAGGCGACGATCGTCGACGCTGCCACTGTCCCGGGCTCGCCCGTCTCCCCCCAGCCAGTCCGCAACATCGCACTCGCCTTGATCCTCGGCCTGTTGATCGGGATGGGCGTAGCCGTACTGCGCGAGTCTCTGGACAACTCGGTCAAGTCGATCGAAGACTTGTCCGATCTGACCGATGCTCCGCTGCTTGGCTCCATCACGTATGACGGCGACGCGGTCGACGAGCCGTTGATCACGTCCCTGAGTTCATACGCGCCGCGTGTCGAGGGGTTCCGCATCCTCCGCACGAACTTGCAATTCATCGACCCTGATCAGCACCACAAGGTGTTCACGGTCACCAGCTCTCTTCCTGGCGAGGGGAAGTCCACGACGGTCACCAACCTGGCGATCGCGCTGGCTGAGTCTGGCGAGCGCGTCATCCTCGTCGAGGGAGACATGAGACGCCCTCGCGTCAGCGAGTACCTCAACCTCGAGCCTGGTGTTGGCCTGACTACCGTTCTGGTCGGACGCATCGCGCTGCAAGACGCGATCCAGGAAACGTCGATCGATGGTCTCCACGTGCTCGCGAGTGGGCAGGTCCCCCCGAATCCAGCCGAACTGATCAAGTCGAACGCCATGACCGACATTTTGAAGGATCTGCGCGAGCGGTACGACATCGTCCTGATTGACGCCACACCATTGCTCCCCGTGACCGATGCCGCACTAATCGCCAGCCAGTCTGATGGTGCGATCGTCGTCGTGAGGTACGGGTCCACGACAGTCGAGCAGGTTCGGGGCGCAATCGATCGCCTTGAGTCCGTTGGCGCCCGGCCGCTTGGCATCGTCATGAACCGGACACCCAAGCCGGCCAAGGGTTCGGGCGGGTACGGATACGGATACGGGTACGGGTACGCACCCGACCCGCACGCTTCCAATCCAACTTCAACTAGCAAGTGACATGAATCACATCGGATGAGATCCGTGTGCCGCACCCCTGCAATTGCAGCATCCCCACTCACCACATCGGCGACTTGGTGACAAGGTGTTTGCTCGTGACGACGACCTCACTTCGATACGGCGGAATCTCCCGAAGATCTCCTTTAGGGTGATACCTGACTGCAACATCTTTCAGATCCCCTGAACACTGGCTCCTAGGCCAAGACAAGGACAACCATGAAGAAGATTGTGATTGCGCTCTTCGCGTCGATCGCCTTGGTTCTCGGCTCGGGAGCCATGGTCAGCGGCGCGTCTGCTGACGAATACCCCGGCACCGTCCAGACCCTGCCGGTCGCGCCCAAGGCGAAGACTGCAGACGCCGGCAAGAACGTCGGCCTGACCGTCAAGGTCGGCGCCGGCAACGCGAAGGTCAGCGGCAAGGCCCAGATCACCATCGGCGGCAAGAAGTACACCGTCAAGGTCGTCAACGGTGTCGCCAAGTTCAAGTTCAAGGCCCCCAAGAAGGGCAAGAAGACCTACACGATCAAGTACAAGCCCTACTCGGGTTCGGTCTACAAGCCCAGCACGACGAAGCTGACGCTGACCGTCAAGTAAGTCCGAACGCTCCAGCGTTCATCCCAGAAGTGGGGCTGCCCTTCGGCAGCCCCACTTCTGTCTGTACGGCACGTGGCGATTGAAGGAAGTTGGAACGGTGACGGACTCGAAGCACGTGACTCGCTCGAACGGCAATTCAAGACGCCGAAGGCGCGTTCTTGTGAGCGCCGCGGGCGCGATAGCCATCGTCGTAGCCGGTCTTGCCCTTTACGCATATCTTCAGCTGTCGTCGGCTCGCGACGACGTCGACGCGGCGAGGGCAAATGCCCGAGAGCTGCAGACCGCACTTGAATCTGGGGACCAAGCAGCTGCTGAACGGTCACTCAGTTCGTTGCAGCACAGCATCGGTGACGCTGATTCGACCGTAGGCGGAGCCATCTTCTCCGTTGCGGCCAAGCTTCCTGTGCTCGGCAAGAACGTCGACGCGGTGCGAACGGTGACTTCCTCCCTCAGCCAGGTCGCAGATACAGGCCTTCCCCCGCTCGTCGCGATCGCCGATCAGTTCAACGGGAAGACTTTCAACCCCGTGGGCGGTGCGATCAACGTCGACGCGATCGCGGCCATCGGGCCCAACGTCACCGAAGCTGCTGACGTCATCGGCAAAGCCTCCGCGGAGATCGACGCCGTCGACGCCTCAACGCTGGTCGGCTCCCTCCGGGATCCCGTCGTGGACCTGCAGGACCAGCTCGGTCACGCGGCTGAGGTGGCGCAGCGAGCCTCAATCGCGTCAGAGGTCGCGCCGAAGATGCTCTCCGGCAAGCACACGTACCTGCTGATGTTCCAGAACAACGCCGAGATCCGCGCCACCGGTGGCCTGCCCGGCGCTTACGCGGTCCTCACCGTGGACAACGGATCGATCAAGCTTGGTCAACAGGGCACCGGCTCCTCGTTCCCCGAACAATCCGAACCGGTCGTTCCTCTGACGGATGAAGAGGAAGGACTCTTCGACACCAAACTGGGCACGTTCTTCTTGGACACCAACTTCACGCCGGACTTTCCGCGAACGGCCGAGATCGCATCCACCTTCCTGAAGAAGGTGAAGGGAATCGACGTGGACGGGGTCATGTCGGTCGATCCTGTGGCCCTGTCCTATGTCTTGGAAGGGCTGGGGCCGATCACCCTGGAAGATGACTCCACGCTGTCGTCCAGCAACGCCGTCGACGTGCTGCTGAACGGCGTGTATGTCACCTACGCCGATCCGGACACCCAGGACGCCTACTTCGCTTCGGCAACGCAGAAGATCTTCGACAAGGTGCTTGCCGGAGCCGGCGACCCGACGGCTGTGCTCAAGGCCCTCACGCGCGCAACAGACGAGCGTCGAGTCCAGCTCTGGACGAAGGATGCAGACATCAGCGCTGCGCTGGACGGTACGCCCCTGGCAGCGCAGCTTCCGGTAGGCAAGGCCGCCGAATCTACCCTCGGCGTCTACCTGAACGACGCCACCGGCGCCAAGATGCAGTACTACCTGGACTACGACGTCGATGCCCGAGCGACAAAGTGCAGTGACGCCGGAGCCCAGACGTACGAAACGGTGACGACCCTGAAGTCCAACGCACCGGCCGACTCGGCCAATCTGCCCGAGTCGATCCGCGGTCCAGGGTTCGGGGCGCCGCCGGGCGCGATGTTCGTCAACACGTACGTCTACGCACCCGACGGTGGCAAGGTCACCGAGCTGACCATCGACGGTGAGAAGACATTTTCCTTCCCCGGTAGCCAGAGCGGTCGCGGAGTTGAGTTCGTCACCGTGCAGCTCGACCCAGGTCAGACCGTGACAGTCGAGGCGACCGTCGTGTCGGGCGATGGACAGCGCGGCACCTCGCGGGTGCTGGCGACACCCGGCGTAGCACCCGGCTCGAAGGGCAGCACCGTCAAGAGCGCCTGCTGAGTCGGCGACTCTGAGCTAGGCGGTCGGCAACCAGTTCGTGGACGTCACGCCGTTCAGCCAGTAGGTCAGTGACGAATCGCGACGACGGTCGTTAAGCCTTCGTGACGGCGCTCCGCCGTGGATTCCACGCTCCCAGACGCAGAATGAGGATGTCCCCATGAACAAGATCTTGCTCGCGACCGCAACATCGGTAGCCGTGGCGCTGGGGGCAGGAACCCTCGGCGCTCCCGCCGGCGCCGCCGTCTACCCCAGCTCCGTCCCCACCCAGACCGTCGTCATCCCGGCCAAGACCGTTTCGCCAGGGTCGACCGTCGGACTCAACTTCCAGGTCGGCGCCGGCAACGCGAAGGTCAGCGGCAAGGCCCAGATCACCATCGGCGGCAAGAAGTACACCGTCAAGGTCGTCAACGGCGTCGCGAAGTTCAAGTTCCCCGCCCCCAAGAAGGGCAAGAAGACCTACACGGTCAAGTTCAAGCCGTGGACCGGCTCGGTCTTCAAGGCCAGTTCTTCGAAGCTGACGCTCACGGTCGACTAGTCGCCAGCCGACAGCCGATCTCACGGTGGGGTTGCCCTTCGGGGCAGCCCCACCGTTGCGTTTACGGCTGCATCCAGTCCGAGCCCTTGTTGTCACTGGCGTAGAAGCCGTCTGCAACCACGGCCACCAGGCGGCTCGAGGTCGCGGCGATGGCCTGGGCCGGGTCGCCGGAGATGCAGCCACCCGGCGTCCACGTCACCCCACCGTCATTGGTCGTGAAAGCGTTGGCGGCGCAACCGCTGAAGCGGGCCAGGGCGAAGCCGGCACTGGGCGTCAGGAAGGTGCTGACGCGGACGTTGTCGAGGCGACCCAGCTGCACCCACGTCTTGCCGTTGTCACCGGAGCCGCGGATCGTTCCGTCGGTGCACGAGACGCGGCCCGACTCCGCCGTCACCTGGGCGACCGACGTGACGACGCACCCGTCGCCGGGCTTCGAGGGGCCGTCCGGCGTCACGACCGTCGCGGTGTCGTCCGCGGCGGGGTACCACAGCGTCACGTCGTCGGACGGCGTCCACGAGGCGCCGCCGTTGGTGGAGGTGACCTGCCGGACGTCGCAGTCGGCGGTGGTGCCGACCGCGGCCATCGCCGACTTGCCGGTCGTCTTGACCGCAAGAGTCGTCGTCAGGCCGGTCTGCGCGGGAGCGAAGTCGGCGCCACCGTCGGTGGAGATCTGCACCGACGCCTCCGGGTCGCTGCAGCGTCCGCGTGTGCCGTAGACGATCGTGCCGTCGTTGGCGGCCGACAGGGCCACGGCCTGGCTGGCCGTGAAGTCGTAGGGGAGCTGGGTCGGCGCCTCCGAGGTGGCGGGAGCGCCGGCTGACGGCGAGGGCGCCGACGCGGCGGCGACGTCGGGCAGGTCGGTCGACGGCGGCGTGCCGTTGACGTGACGCATGGCCCCCACGACCAGGACGACGTCGACGATGACGAACACGGCCAGGAGGAGGCGCTGCATCAACTTGCTCACCCGGCGATCCTAGTGGGCACGGACTGCCTGTCTGGGTGACGTGTCCGAGCCGACACCTGGATGTCCGACCCGGCACCCACCGGCTCACTACGATCGAGAGATGCGCTCACGATGGCTCTGGCTGACGGCCGTCGTGTACGCGATCGCACTGGCGCTCGTCGGCCTGTGGTCGTCGCCGGTCGACAGCAAGCTCGACGTCGTCAACTTCGGCCCGGCCGCCTGGATGATCGACCAGCTCGACCTCACCCCGTACGACGGCTACCTGTTGATCGAGTTCTTCGCCAACATCGTGCTCTTCATCCCCGCCGGGGTGCTCGCGATGCTGATCATCCCGCGGCTGCGCTGGTGGCAGGCAGCGATCCTGGGCCTGGCCGCGTCATCGCTGATCGAGCTGCTGCAGGAGGTGCTGCGGCCCGCCCGGTTCGCGACGCTCGAGGACGTCGTGTCCAACACGATCGGGACGACGATCGGCGCCGTGATCGTCGCGTCCGTGCGCCAGCTCAGGCGCTGACGTCGTCGGCCACCACGGCCGTGCGCGACTGGCTGCGCTTGGCGACGTACTGGGCACGATCGGCAGCCGCGAACAGCTCGGTGGCGGTCAGCGTCGTCGACGGCGTCAGCTCGGCCATCGCGA
>Ga0247734_1000846_pt1 | contig 25047 bp, 20 predicted proteins | sample UWRJL103311B2_FD_180933 | JGI IMG/M metagenome (GOLD analysis project Ga0247734, IMG submission 180933) | Plant litter microbial communities from Arlington Agricultural Research Station in Wisconsin, United States - UWRJ-L103-311B-2 | ecosystem: Environmental > Terrestrial > Plant litter >...
CAACACGCCCGAACTTATGAAGCTCGGTGTAAACCTCTAGCCACCTACCACCTGGACCTATGCTTGCAGTCTCGGAGTCTGCATCATAAACAGTTTGGTTCAGCAAACTGAGATCGATGGTCACGCCGCCATCAATGTTATTGGACCCCTGCCGTTGAGTGTGGCCCCCGCTACGGACAGCGAATTTCTCACCAGCTGCCACGAGTGCTTTCACGGCTGTCGAGACCTCTTCGGCCGATCGTGGGCGAACAATGCAAGCTGGATGCAGTTTGGCACTGTTGGACCAATATGATTCCTCTCGAGCGACATATTCGGGATCTGCTGGGACCAGAATTTGGGATTGAAGCCCGGCTGATTTGAGATGTTCGGCTTGACGGCAAATGGGCTTAGGAATGAGGGTCGCCATTTTGAGCGATAGAGTTACATATAAAGTATTAAGATATAAAGATAGAAGATTAGTTTGGTGTTCCTAGGGATGGGCGGGGTTAATAATATATAATATAAATAAAGGAGAAGAGGTCCAGACTATTGAACGGAGCCGGTAGCTGCTTATCATGTGCGACAGTGACCTATCGTCAGTGTTTACTTCTGTGGAGATTTCTCTTTCGGGTCGGCAGAATCAGGGGTTGATGTTCTGGAAGTCGGGATCTAAGTGGACCCTCAACCCGAGCAGCCGGTCACAGAGGCGGTCTAGAGTGAAAGGCACCACATGAGTAAATCATCGCATGTTGTTTTACTACGGACCTATGCACTCCTTACTCACTATATGATACGATCAACAAAGTACTGAGGGATACTGGGCTTGCAATGTACTTGTACTTGTGTTCGACGTGTGAGGATCGACTTGACTAGTGCTAAGGTCTATACCAGCGTTCCCTACATATCTTCTTACGTCCTATCTGTGTCAGAGAGAGAGGAGATGGACATTTTAAACCGAAGCTTGTGTTTTTTCTTATGCAGAATAGTTGTTTTATTTACAAATGTACCATTATTATTATCATACCCAAAGCCCCAATCAGCCACTCGAGCCCGGCATTCCTTCTCACCCCCAATCCCGTAATTTGTAACGGCACTGAAGTATTCGAACTACCAGAGCCTGTCGGCGACACAACTGGCACACTCGTTGGGTTGAAAATAACAACATAAGTCTGGCTTCCTACTACTGTTGTCTCACCTGCCAATCCTGTCAAAGCCGGGTTGAGAGGTACGGCTGTTGAGCCAGGAAGCACAACATTCAGTGTTCCTGAAACTAAGGTGGTGGTGCCTGGTAAAGCTTGTGCATTATTGTTTTCAACTGGATTTGAATTCGACGAGTCGCCGCTGCCTGTTCCTGAAGAAGGCGTGGTAGGAGGTTTATTGGGGATTGCGCCAATGATAGATGCCACTATGGCCGCAACATCGTCGCCCGAAGGAGTTGGAGGCGAGGAATCACCTGGGACAGCAGCATTATTTTCTGGTGGGGTTGAGTCTGTAGAGCCTGTGGGTATTGGTGCAACGACGTTCGGAGTTCCAGCAGGAGCGTTGTTCGCTGGATTTTGATTTGGAGATTCCGGTAGGGGATTATTAGCTGCTGGAGGACTTCCACCGCTTGTAGGTACAGGTATCACAACGCCAGCCGTGTTCGGTACTGCTGGGACAGCTGGGTTATTATTATTTGTAGGAGGATTGTTATTTGCAGGAGGGTTGTTATTTGCAGGAGGGTTGTTATTTGCAGGAGGGTTGTTATTTGCAGGAGGGTTGTTTTGCGGCGGATTATTGGCAGCTGGCGGGTTGTTCTCCTGAGGTGGAGTAGTATCTTGTGGCGGGTTGTTGGGGGCAGGAGCTGGAGCTGGATTACTCGTTGGAACCGGCACAACTGGTGCTGGATTTGTGGGAGTCGGTTCTGGCACAACAACACCTGGGGGGTTTGGGCTTGGGTTGTTAACCGGAGGTTGAGGATCTGGGGATTTTGGAGGCTCGGGCTGTGTAGGAGGTTGTGGTGTTGGCTGTGCGGGAACAGCGGGAGGTTTAGTCTGCTCAACAGGAGGCGCAACCGTTGGGGTGACAATTATAACCGTCCCATCAGTCAAATCACCTCCGGGCACTATAGGACTCGTTAACATGCAAGTCCTACTACAACAGGTTTCCGCAACTGAGAAATAAGGGCAGTCACATACTTTGAAAGGCAGGGGCGGGGATTGCTGTACAGTCTTCGATGATCTTAGGTGCCGCTGGAAGACAAGCCCCAATATTAGGATATAGTGAGACATAGTAAGGATCTTTAGCCAGGAAATCGATAAGCTGTAGCTTATCAGTATTGCATACTCACGGAAAGAAAAAGATGTTGACTAAAACGTACCTCCTGAACAGGAGCGCCATAATTCGAGATGTCATCGCCTTCAGAACAGAAGAACCCTCCATCATCATTACTCAATGTTCTATTTGGCATATGAATATATGGTGTTTTGAGCTCAATCACCACGCCCTCCTGCTTTTTACTTCCAAAATAAGCCTCTGCGTTCTTATTGATACTGGTGAACGTTGGTCCGACGGAGAGTGAGGTATGTGTTGCGGTAGGAATATAAGATTCTTGGGTAAGGGTACCTGTGCGAGTTGTGACGATTGTTGTCGTTTTTGTAGCAGATATATAACCGTCGGACACGGATGTGTAAAAGGTCGTGGTATAGGTGTCTGTTTCTGTCCACTTTTTCAAGCTTTCCGACGTTGAATATGAGTGGTCGGTCACGACTTTGTTTGGTATTGAAGAAGTCGTGCCACAAACAGCTTCACCTTTGCCGTTGCTTACAGCAGCCGCTGTGATTATCCGTATCGTCGAATAGACCCAAAATGGTGTTGGCGAGGCACTGATGAATGTTAGTTTTCACAGATGGCTGGAGAATCTGTTTGAAAGACATACATGACTGTTCCTCCTGTTGATAATTGGACGTCAGTTTTGGTGGGTAATACTTGTCCCGAAGAGATAAACACAGGTGTTGTATCATGAGTAATATTCCCCTTGGTTTGAACTTCTCCAACCGAATTTGTCCAGAGGGTCAATATACTTTGGACAGGCGTACTTTCGGCACTGTTTGGGTATAATGATACAGGATTCAAAGGCTCGTGTGTGGATGTGATAAATGTTGCGTTGGAAGTGTATACGTTTGTCTTATAATTGGTGTGCGTGGAATCTGAAAAGGGTGTGAGATAGGTAGTCTGTAATTTGTCAATATTTGTACAGGAGTAATGAGCAAATAGTAAATAACATACGACAGAGGTGACATTAATGACATAGTATGTCGTTCCAGTGTTCAATCTCTCCCAGAACACTTCACTGACTGTATCTTGGACAACAAAACAACAAGCTCCCGTTGCGGTGGGAGCGGTTGTAATAGCTGATGTAGTGTTTGCGAATCCTACTGTTGTTGAAGAAGGCACAGCACAGAAAGCTGAGATAGAAAGAACATCAGCGATTCTGTCAAGACCAACCACAGTTTCATTCTCGGTACTGACCTATTTGCACCTGCACCAAGACAAGCAAGGCAACGAAGGCCTGAGAAAACTGTGATATGAACTGCATCTTTTTCCCTCAAACGAATGGAAGAAAGTAGCAACTTTCCTTGAAACCTCCTCCGCAATACCGGGGACAAAAAGACGTTGCAAAATACATGTCGGGATCGGGGCTCCGCAACGAAATATACAACAATGGGATATACACGATTGGAGTCAGCACTTAGCCCAGCACTTAATCCAAAACAAGTCTTAAAATAAAGCTGCAGCCACCGTAAGCGTGGTGTAGAATGATTGGCACATTTGTGGTCTGTGAATGGATGGTGCGGGTGCTGTGCCACGATTTTGATTTCCAGCCGCCGGGTCCCCCCTCAGCCCAGATCTGTCCCAACACTCCCAAGAGCAGAAGAACCTTGCTCGCCTTGGTGGCCCCATCCCGACGGCGGCTGTTACTGGAGATCTAAGTTACTTGTGACCCCTGTGCCTCTAAAACTTCCCCAATCATAACCTCGCCCCCACTTCAGAGCCACCTTTGTGCTTGGAGGTACAACATATATAAAAATATATAAGTATAACCTCGATAGCCTCGAGAACATGTTGCACAAACTCGGGGCGGACCAAGAATATTTTCAAGCAAGGCTTTTATTATCCAATCTTTGTGAACATGTCTTAATAATTGAAAAATGGCTAGGCAGGTCAAAAAAACAAAAGTCTGTGGACGACAGAGAATAAGCTGACGTCAAGTACAAATGGATAAAAAGCAGTCGAAGATATCCATATTAAATTTGTATTAAACCAGTATTAATCAAAAACTTCCGGTGTGGTTAGAAATTGCTGTTGGCGCTGTTTGTCCTCCGTGAGTGTAGTGGCGAGCTCAAAGGCTGACGATATTATTACAGGGATAGAAGTAGTACATACACGAGGATATTACCGCCGTGTCATGCACAAGGGTATAAACAAAAACTGTTCAGGTATTTCATAAAAGCTGATAGCTTACAAAAGTGGCTTCGAAAAGAAGTTCTGGTAAAAAGGACCGGCAGCTTAAAATTGCGTGGGCATGTACGTACAAAACAGTTGTCAGTTTAAAAGTTGCTTTTGCTCGAATTGAAGCGATAAATTGCTGCTGCTACTATAACCTTGCAAATCTTAGCTGCTTTTGTGCCCACGATGTGTTTGCATAGATCAATGAGTATGCGAATAGACTTGTAAGTCAAGTAAGACAGTGGCGGTGGTCCACTTGCCTCGCCAGGAAACACACGAGAAGGCAAAAACATGACTCTTCTTTTATAATCGTATTTATTAAGCTGAGTATTATGCTAAACAAGAGCAATTTCCAGCTTTTCTTGGTCAAGAAGTGATTTGAAATCTTCTACGTCAAATCTTCTAGGAGGCAGGCTATCGTGTCTAAACAATAGAAGGCTCCCCACGTGTATGTACAGTATCTTCACCCACTATGGGATCGTTTTTAGAGTAAGCCCTCCCAACAAAAATATCTTTCAGACAGCACGGCAAACACATAGCAAGACTCACCCGTCAGATGAACATTGACGTCATCAAAGTTAATCCAAACATTCGGTCTAGGAATATTGCCCCGTCCATTGATAAAAGTACACGTCCCTTCAGAATCAAGTCAGCACAGTATGCTCTGATCCTCAACGTCGCCGAAGTAACATCTGCAAATGGGATATTTTCATTAGCTAGACTCAAAGTGTAACCTATAACCTCCGCCAAGAAGGTGTCACTGGGTCTTTTACAGAAGATGTCAAGCGGTCCATCCACAGAGGCCCAACTCCAAGTTAGGGTACTGATCACGGTCTCCTGGTACTCTTTATGGCTCTTTCTTTGTAGCCCGGTCACTCTGTAAGTCGCCTTTTGTAACATACCAGGATGACATCTTTTCCATCCTAAACTATAAGCCAGCTCCTTCCAGAAATGCTTTGCAATGCACAAGTCGTTTATCAGTTCGCCTATCCTGCTTGCAATAGCTGAAAGTGCCAGTAATTTATCGGCCGCAGGATAGGTCCAATTGCAGCTGGTGTACTCTGATAGAATTTGTCGCCATGGATTCTTTAATGTTTCGTAACCTGCTGTGTTAGATATTCCCATTTTAGTGGGGTTATGAAGGCGTGGAAAGTACATTTTGAGTACACTCATGCTCCGTGGAAACCTTTTATTGGTGTCGGTGCGAAATAATATGTTTTATAATACCCTGCATCCTATTCGATAAGGCTCCGACTGGCCTACGATATATAACAAGGAGAGACAGAATCTTGTAACGGCAGAGATCAGTTTGTATAAGATTTGATTAGTATGTATTCAGAATCGATATCCTTGAATACTGCATCACTTCTGCCATTGAAACCTTACAATAACCTAAGTTAACGAAATTTTTATCCTTTTAAAAGAAATATATTATTATTATTAAGAAATCTGTGGTATCGTGTTCGGAGCGATGATTTACAGATAAGGGTGGGATGTAACTATAATATAGGGGAAAGACTTAGATTTATCATATTTTGATTTAGTAGTATTCGCTGCTTGCAAAGGTCATCGATGCTCTGCAACTAAAAGCCGCCTAAAGGGTCTTATGTCATTGGATGCAGAAACCGTAGATTTTGTCTACATTGTTGCAGGATGTGAAGTGACTATTGATTTAAGGAAGCCTGAATCCCTCCTTTATAATATCTGAGAATGTTACAGTGACTTCTCAAACTCTGTCTATATAGTACATCGCGGATGCCTTCACAAAGAACCAACCGCCGGGACCACAATGTATCACTGTAGATACTGAGATAAACAATCGGCGCTTAGCAGGTTTCAGCCTCAAATCCTTTCCAAATAGCCTCTAATTCGCTTCTACCACTTTTTAGGTAACTCCGCCATTTCCAAACAGGAAGCTCATAATCCAGCCGTATAATAAAAAAATCATTGCATGGCATTGACGAGTTGTTGAGGTTCAAGCCAAGCGACAGCTTCTGTGGTCGAGATTTGGACGTGTCGCTAGTAAGGCATGAATCAAACATTGATCATGACGGACAAGTAGGTATATACAGGAATTGCACTCACAGTTTGCTTATAATGGCCAAGACTTCGGGTAAGGTTATGTGATTGCATCTCAATATCCTCAAATGGTCTATGGCGAGCGGGCGAAAATATCTGCGACAAAACTTGATTGCGACAAGGATCTGGTTGATTGTTGGAGGTTCTGAAGCGGCGATACAGCCATCGAAGTAAGTAAATGAACCCTGGAAACATCATGATAATGACAGCCAGCAACGCAAAGATGGCCTCGAGGGTGATCATCGTTATAGGCTAGCCCGAGAAATGAATTTCAAAATCAGACTGGGTGGTTATTGCATCAGTTCAAAATGAAGGGCGATCCGAGAAGACCATTTATGTGCCCGGGTATTCAGATTCTGTCTTCACAATTCCACCGACCGCCTCCGCTGGACAGAATCCGTTCGTCCTCGCAGATACTGGACGAGCCTCAATCCTGAATCTGTGCAAAAAGTGAGAGCCTTGTGTCTGTTCACGTGTGGCTTTATTGATTGGCTGACTTCGCAATAAACCTCCACCTCAAACAGCCAGATTCTGGACATTTCAGCTTGGCATGCAGCTGCACTGCCATGCTAGCTCATCATACATAACCAAGCCGTATCCTGAGCACCACGAAGCCGATCACTTTGAATATCTCCCACCCTCATGTAAAAAGGCTGAAGTTTGACTCTTTAACTAACTGACGCTTGTCAGTGAGAATAGAATCTTCATCATGACTACCAGAACAAAAGACTATAGCGCATGGTATGAACACAAGGACTTCATTCACAAGCTCTATGTTCTCGAGAAGAAGTCTCAGGAGGAAGTGCTTGCTGTTATCTCGAAGTCTCCGTATGGTCTTGAGGCAACGTAAGTCATTGGTTAATCTTGAAGACAAATTAACATGGATTGACTTTACGTAGTCCAGCGCAATTCGAACGCATTCTTGCAGAAGTACTTAGAATAACCAAAAATCTCAAGGGTGAAGACTGGGTTGCGATAGAATACCATACTCAGAAGCGCAAACGACAGGGCCTGGACACGATTGTATACATTAATAATGTGGCTCAGAACTCCAAGAAGCTGGCGAGACAAGCTAACCGCTACCGCAATCGTGTGTCTGAGAAGGGTGGTAAGTTCTTCCAAGAATTTATTGGCAGGACGATCTCCAAATTCTGCTGTCTCAGTACTGATGCTCATACAGCCAGAAGCCCGCTCTTGCCAAGTGGAGTTGTGTTGGAGACACCACCTCTGAGTCCCGCCGCTATTCATGGAACCGAAACCGCTGTGAATGCTCATATAGTCGGCCAAAACGTGACGACGGCAATCTATGGTGGGGGCCTTGTCATGGATCCGACACTCACAGATATTGGGTCAGGTCTAGAAAATCTAGAGGATGGTCTTTCTCTGCCCGAAACAGTGACATATGGCATATTAGGCCTCTCTCCATCGCAGTTGGATACCGGTTGGATAGACTGGGATTACGATGCGGTGATTGACGCCATGGCTGATATTCCGGCCTCTCTGACCGTTATCGATCGCTACTTCAATCTCTTCTATCCTTCTCCGTGGTTCACGTTTGTCGACTGGCTAATTCCTAAGCTGGAACAATCATGGATCCCACGAACGACCAGTACAGGTGGTGGAAAGAATGCGCATCAGAAAGAGGACGAAGGGGTATCCATGGTCTTGAAGGCCATGGGCCTGGCTAAAAGTCATCCAAAAGGCTCGAATCATGGAGCAGACTTCATATCAAGCATCATACCAGAGCGGTATAGTGGGGAGGTCGAAGTCAAAATCGCAAATTTGAATGACCCTACACGGGCAAAAGTTCAGGCCGCTGAGGTGATTTTGTCGTTACTCGCAAACAATTCGGTCTCATTTGGACGGCAGGCTAATGAACTATGCGAATGGTTCATGGAGATACCAATCACGATTCTCGAACTTGTCATTCAAAAGCAGGATCCTACAGCAACGGCCGTGACCAGTTGGCTCATAGAATGGTCTGTTACTCAGAATTTCTTCGATGTTTTCCAAAGACTATGCGCCGCTAAGATCAATGAAAGCTATCTAACCGGAACCCGGGGAGGTCGTCTTCTCTATAATGCTATTGCTGGTTTCAAGAGAAAAGAAGCCAGTGATCTGATCCTAGAAATTTTGAAACACAAGCCCAGTTTGGACTATAGAGACGAGATGAATAATACACCTCTCCATCTTGCTGCCCGTAATCTGAGCCCGGATATTGTCGAAATTCTCGTAAAGCAAGGCGCCAGTATGTCAACCTTTGACAGAGAAGAGAAAACTCCATTCCAGGTCGCAGTATTCATGGAAAAACTGGAAAACATAGATTGGTTTCTCGCAAATGGTGCGTCGATCGAACAGCTGGAAAAAGAATTGAGTAGGATGCGTGAAGTACCAACATTTGAACTGTGTAACCATCTGTGGAATAAATATCCTAATATATCAAGGACATTAGCTAAATTCGTCCTTATCTACGCGGCTGTAAAGGGTGCTGAAGATTTCGCAGACAAAGTGGAAGAAGTCTCAACTCACTTTCAAGACAACACTGCGATCCTGGAAGAAGCTTTCTGCTCAGCCATGCAAATGCTTGACGATTATGACACTTCCGAGGATGTTCACAAAATTTTCTACGACCTGAACGAGATTTATCTTGATGAAGATGATGATTGGGGTCCAATATTGGTATCAGGCGATGTAATTGAGGTCTTCCTTGACTACGGTGTTGATCCAAATGCTCCCACAGTTACAGAAAGCGAGAAGCCACTGGCGTTAGCGATATTAGCATGGCCTGCGGAGAACGTTCACGCTCTGCTTGAACACGGCGCTAAAATTGACCAAGCGCTATTGAGAACTTCGCTTCTTGCACGGTCCGAATCAAACAGATACTATGACGTGATGAAGTATCTATTCAATACCAGGAATTTTGATTTCGACTATAATAGACGATTGGCTAATGGAGATTTCCCGCTCCAAGCGGCCTGCTCAATTCACAAAGGACCAGATGGGCTCGCGCTCGTCAAGTCATTCATCAAAAAAGGTGCTAAGATCAACAGCCAACTTGGTGAACAGCACGAATTCACTGCACTTCACTATGCCGTCCAGCATGCCCAATTGGACACTGTCCATTACCTGCTACGGAAAGGAGCGAGGATCGGGCAATGGGCTCGAACTCCGGGCAGATCTCTGTTCGAAGTCTGTGTTGAGAAATGTCCAGATGAATGTTGCTGGAAAAAGGATCAAGAGATCTGTGCACGAGTCACGATCTTCAAATTGCTCAAGGAAGTGAAAGCTGAGGCAGACGACATCACCCTGAGCATCAAATTCTCCTCCACAAACGTCCTGGCTGACGTGATGGCAATGTGGCCAGACACCGAACTAGAAGAGATGGTATTGAGGGAGGATACCGAGAATCCTGGAAGTATAGATATGTATAGATGCTATGGTCATGTGGGGAGCCGTCATAGACGACATTTCACGCTTCTTCAGGTGGCAGTTATGTGGCGTAAGATGACAACTGTCAAGCTGTTGCTTGCTCAAGGTGCAAGTATCAACGCGTCAGCAGTGTTCAATAATGGCGGTACCGCATTACAACTAGCATGCCGTCGGGAGAGTAAGGATGGATCTGTGCTTGAGATGGTCTTGTATCTTCTCGAGAACGGTGCTGATGCTAATGGACGAGCCGCTGGTGACAGTGGCAAGACGGCTTTGCAAGAGGCATGTGCTCGAAATCCTTTGGACTTTGACCTGATTCAATTACTCCTCAAGCATGGAGCAGAAGTTAATGGAGAACCAGCTGAAATATCTGGAAGAACAGCGCTTCAGATTGCCTGTAGCAGGAATGAAATCGATATGGTACTTGTGAAAATGCTGGTTGAGCAGGACGCCGATATCAACGCTGCAGCTGCCCCTACAAAAGGCATTACAGCCCTGCAAGGCGCTGTAATCAGTGGGAACATAGGCTTGGTAGCTTACCTGCTTGAAAAAGGAGCACAGTTAGACCTTGCGGGTGCTGAAGATGAAGGAAGGACTGCCATTGAAGCTGCTGCAGAACATGGCAGGTTGGTTGTTGCCGGGATGCTACTAAGCGCAAGCAAGGTACTCAACATTAGCCTAGACCTGTCCAGTGCAGTTCAAATGGCGACTAAGGAGGGAAAGTATGGTGTAGTGAAGCTTTTCGAGGATCATTTGCGCGAGACGCAGTGCCGCTTCAGTCCCGAATCATATTACTGCCCCTAAGCTGAAGAGCAGCACGACTTATAGTGCCGGACTATAAGATCGTAGATGCAAGGTGAGATGCGGCAAAGGCGTCGGGGGATGTGGGAGAGAGGAGGGATGTAGGAATAGATGTTGTGGAGGACGGTCAGCGATAAACATATACTCAAGACGGGTAGGGTCGCGATTTCTCATGCTTCAGCGTGTTGTGGCACAGCCTTGCGGTCGGTAAGTTTAGTCGGAATCTGTAGGCACAGCATCGTTAAGCCAATTGTGTTTTTTATCAGTATGTTGGACAGCTTCTCCGATGTCCTAATGGTGAGCTATCTAAGATGGTATGTACATAGCCATCTAGATAATGAGGGTCGATACCTAGTGGAGTGGATTCTGCAAGCACTCGTGCCAACAACTTGCTTGTACCAAAATTCCTTAGCACCATTCTGTTTGTGGTACCATAAATTTTGCGTACTAACAATTTGATAGTACTAGTGATCTTAGTACTAGTGATCTGATAGCACAAATGGTTCCTAGGTGCTAATTATATGTTTGTACCAACCATTTCTTAGTACAAACATTACTTTAGTACCGGCACAGTATTTGTACTAGTAATTCTAATGGTACTGATTGCTTTTTACCACCAGTGGTTTCACGGTACCAGCGGGCTATCTTGTGCCAACCGGACTTTTGTGCCAACTCGAGTTTTGTACCAGCCATTTCCTTGTACCAATGCTTTTACAGTACTAACCTTACTTTTGTACCGTACATATGACTTGACAACCCATATCGACTATAATTGTAACACGTCTTCACACCTTTGAATTCTTGAATTAGCCCCCTTTGACACCCCTGCTCCTTATTTGTTTCAACCTTTTCCACAAATCAACCATAATCTAAAGCAATCAGTTAGCGGTACCAATCATTTAGTAGCACTAACTCTATTTGGGCGCCAACATACCTTGGTACAAATTGCATTGTGATACCAGTGAAGCAGAAGATGGAACATGTCTTTAGGAATGGAACGAACGATGTTTTGACCCAATTTAGTCCGAATATCTAAGATCACACCAGAAATAGGAACCGACTAAAGATGTCGTGACAAAAATGGGTTAAAACTCTAGAGAGCAAGATTTGGATGCCTTGATATCTAACAGCTTCAAATATAAGAAATCAGACGCAGGCTTTAAGATATCGAAATATGTGGACCAGACGGATCTGCTCAATGGCTCCCACATACGAAGAACACTTCGATCCTTCGAATGGCCGAAATTCCATATGACGATTGACGATACGACATGTGCAACGCTGACTCACAACATCTTCCGCATACTCGCAATGTGCTGTTTCAGCAACCCCAAGGGCACTCGCCGCGTAGAGTTCCAATCTCAGATCCCCTTTGGTACAATCTGCCAGCAACGATTTATCTGTAAGTCATCGAGTATCGGCATGGTGGTAGTGGTTGTTCAAGCAATTGTTGTCAAATAGCTAGCCAGAGGGGTCCTCACGCGATGATGTTGGTGCAGAAGATCTTATTTAGTAGCCCGAAGATCCAGGAAGCGATATTCTAGTTTAAACGTATAATAGAGTAACATATTGGACGGCTAGCCAACCCCTTGTAACTAGAGGCAGCGTCACGTAATAAATCCTGGTAGAGCTTTAGAATCCCAAGGCTCCTGGAGCCCTCCATCACTCCTTGCAAGCTATCTTTGCCCATTTCAAGAAAAGCTCCCCCATCAAGTCTTCAACCTCCAAAAGAAATCATTGATCGCATTTCCTATGAGGTAAAAAAGTAAATCCCTTTTTCTATGTCAGCCATGCCTCTTTAAAAACACACTCTCCTGTCACAACTCGCACGATATTTTGAGCATCTGGAACGAGAGCAAGAACTTCTTCAGAAAGAAGTAAATTCCTATAAGTGTAGGTAGATTAAGGATAGGACAGGGTAGAGTCTGGATTTTAGCATGTATGTAGACCAGAGATCGATCAAAGGTTTTCTCATTCATGACTTTGAGGAGGGCACCAGCCTTACCTCTGGTGATAAGACAGTACCTCTCTCTGGTGACAGGATCGATCTTTGCTAACGGGGCAAATTGGGAGAAAGGAAAAAAACATGAAAACAGTAGTCAACACATGTAATCGCTGAACAGGGAAACGCAACAAGGAAGTTTTTTTTTCTTTCCTGGCGTGTATACGTGTATCTTTATTCACTAAAAACAATCTGTGAAAATCTAGCTCTATTGCCCCCAGAACGGGCTCTGTTCCTGTTTCCCATATATCTAGTGTCTCCCCATTCATCTTCGTAAAAACCATGTTTCTCATGCAAGTTTAAGAACAGAAAAAAATCCTACCCACCATGCAAACCGCTAATATCTATCACCCAAATGCTTGCTCAATCCTACCACAACTGCTATATACTTGCGCTTGAATGTACTGGGAAGAGAAAACGACATGCTGGCCACCAAGTATTGAGGCCCAACCGGTCAAAGTGCCAAATCATATTAGTCAAGTAAATCATAGCTTTCCGCCAGGTAATTCGTCAAGGATCATGCCGCCGGGTGCAGTCTCTGGGATTTTTCCGTCTATGACAGAGAGAGGACCGAGATCTGCATAACTAGCATCTTCACCGTTGAGTAGGGCGACGCTGGATATGACATCCGCGGGCTCCAACAAGTGCCAATGTGCAAGTGTGTTCTTAGAACTAGCCCCAACAGTAACAGTGAAGCAATGGTCGGACTCCAAAGTGCTACCGTTCAGAGCACGGAACATATCCTCATCAGTGAAATCATCACCAAGACACAACACAAATTCAGGCGGCTGACCAACTTCTTGGCCATAGTTTAGAACTAGTTTCTTAGCAATCTCGCCCTTGTTGATGAATGTTGGTCGGACTTCGAGGTTGGCTTTGCCTTCCATCACCTCGACTTCCCACTTCTTGCCCACAGTCTTTTCTAGTTCACGTTGGCAATCACGAGCATGTTTGGCACCAAGCTCGGGATCGGATGGACGGTAGTGCCATGTAAGAGCGCATCGCTTGCGTTCGATAAAGGAGCCTAGATGGAATTAGTATGTTTTATACAGGCATTGGAATAATTGACATACCAGGAGTCATTTCAGTATACTTCTGGAAGACTTCCATAACCTCCTTTTGCCACCCCATGTCGTATATTTCCGCCAGATTCTCCCACTCTGTGCTGCCTGGGTGCCGCATAAAACTTCCGTGCTCAGCGCTGAAGCCAAGCCCAGGAATGTCACCTAGGTATTGGCTAAGGAATTCTTGATCACGCCCACTAATGATCCAAACAGCGTTTCGGGGATCTGATGCAAGTGTTCGAAGTGTGCGGATTACACGTTCGGAGGGGGTAGCAGCAGATGGATCTCTAACGATTGGAGTTAGAGTTCCGTCATAATCGAACATGAACAAGCGCTTTTCTGCAGCTCTGTATGTCGAGAGCAAGGTGGCTTTGTCTAGAAGGGGTGTAGATATTGTGCTATTTCTCGAGCTCAGGACGTGTAGGAGACGCCTGATGAAACTAGCGGTCCAGCTCTGAACGTTTTTAGTCGTAACATGGTGGTATAGATTCAGATGCATGGCGGTCTTTTTGTCAGTAGACATGGTAAGAGCATACTGAATGCTCCTCGCGACGCCAGTAAGATCCCATGGGTTAATGTGGATCGCATCTTTCAAGGTTCCTGCTGTACCAGAAAACTCGGAGAGGATGAGAGGTCCGTGATCATTTTTCTGACAGACCACATATTCTAAACTTGTGGTGTTCATACCATCCCTGACACTTGTAATCAGAGCAATGTCAGCAGCTCTGAGGAGCGCCAAGTATTCATCTTGGGAGAGGTATTGTGGGTAATGCTGGACAGGCGAAAACGAGAGCGAGCCGTACAGCCCATTGATCTTCGTAACCAGTTCCGAAACTTTGTTGGCGATTTTGTTTCCAGAGTCTTCTTTCTCTTCTTCTGCGTTGCCAGGACTAGTGACTTGAATCAGAACAGCCTTTCCTCGCCATTCTGGAAACATATCAAGGAATCTCTCAAAAGCCATCAATTTCTGTGCAACACCCCTGACACTGTCCAAACGATCTCTGCCGACGATTATTGCCTTGCCTTCATACATCTTTCTCAGGTCGATCACTTGTTGGTCGATGTGTTTATCGAACGCCATATCCTCAACCGCCGCAGCATCAATTCCGATAGGAAAGACGCCGACGGTGACTTTTGCTCCGTATGCATCAACTCCCACATTGTCAGATGTAAATCCAAGAATTCGGGAACAGCATGAGGTGAAATGCCTGGAGTAGCTGTAGGACTGAAATCCAACCAAGTTTGCGCCTAGAACACCCTCCAATATATCGTTTCGTCGGGGCAAACAACGCAAGAACTCGCTGCTAGGGAATGGGATATGCAAGAAGAAGGCGATATTCATATGCTTAACTCGCTGTCGAAGCATCAGAGGCAGTAGGAGCAGGTGATAGTCATGAATCATAACCAGGTCTCCAGGCTTGTAGATCTCCAGGATTTTCTTCGCAAACTTCTGGTTGAGTTGATAGTAATCGGCCCATGAACCGCGCTCTGCTCGGCCATCTGTAGGCTCGTGCTGCTTGTAGTGGAAGAGGGTGTAAAGCTCATGCTCGGCGAATCTTCTCCACCGGGCTTGATCTTTCAAGCACAACGCCCCGTCCTTGCTTGTATCAATCTCGTCCGAGAGCCAAACTGGGACAGTTTTGCCATTCTTATCTTGGGCCAACTGCCGTTCCAATCGACCTTGGTCTTCCTTGCTGACCCACAGTCCTTCACTGGGGGCATCTAGTATTGGTTTGACATCGTCATCTAGTGGAATCGGTGCTGAGGATTTGTTCAAGGGAGGCATTCGAGAGATACTGGTCGTCGTTGGAGGAGTATCTGGGGGTGTCAGGTCATCGGAAGGAAGGATCTCGCCCGTCCATCCAACCAAGGTATGATTCCAAGGGCTTTTGCTAGACGCAAGATGTGTGAAGGAGTCGTAGAGTGCCGATGTGCCGCGTCGAGAGCTTAAACCCTATAGGAGAAGATTAGAAAATAATAGCATTTGCCAACTGACTTGGAAACCTACCCATTCTTGTCCCTTTCTATGCTGGAGAGAGTGCGGTATACAAAATGTCGCAGATATAATCCCCCCACTAAGACCGAGGGCGGGGTTGGCAGTTTTTGGGTCCAGGTCAATTATTGAATCGCTTCGAGCTCGTCCGCCTCCTTGACTGATCTTTCGCAGGATCTCTTGGTCGGACTGGGCAGCTTCTCCTTCAGAAGGTGACATGACTTCTCGCATGCTGGTTATGTTGTGGGAGAAGTAGGACGTTGCTGGCCTGCCGAGATCGTCTGGGCTGGTTGATGCGTACTCCCCTAGGTGAATGCCTGGGGTGACCGGCACATTGACAATAGATGGATGCAGGCCAGGATGAAGGGATTCCGGGCTTTCGGCGATGGGCTGCGGACTATCAGACAGCGGTGGGCCGGTCTCCTTGAGGATTCTATCTGGCATGGTGAGCAGGAGGTTCTGGTCTAGCCAGAGCTTGCTGGGAGAATGGGCAGCAGTAAGTGAGAGAGGGGAAGGAGGACTGGCATCCACAACAACAACAAGAAGATGAAGAAAAAGAAGATGATGTGTTAAATGTGTGAAGGTGTGAAGGTGTGAATGCTCGGTGTGGGATGGATATTGGCAGTAGAGCAGTGCAGCAGTAGTATCTGTCAAGAAACGTCACGTTGGACCATGGCTCGCGCCATGGGAATTATTTGGAGCGTAGGCCCAGCCAGACCAACACAGCACAAGCAGCAGCAGACTCCTCTCAACAATCAACGCGCCCTGCTTTTTAGCCGAGTCTTGAGAACAACCATGCATGGCATGGTACTCCCGTGCATTCACCACCCAAAAAACGTGTGACGTACCTGAATTATTCTTGTTGGTATCTGGGTACGGGGTCTTGGCTTCCTCTAGCCTGGCTTGCTTAAAACAATTCAACGTCAATTGCTATTTGCTAGTGCTGCTAGTGCTGTTCCTGTTGCTCTTATAGCTGATGATTGTTGATTGTTTTTGTTGATGTTGATGTTGATGTTGTTGTTATTGTTGTTACTGATTCACTTCTTGGTGGTGGGTTTGGCTTTGGAGTGAGTGAGTGAGGAAGTGAGTGAGTGAGGAAGTGAGTGAGTGGTACACTTAAGAGGGGCTGCTCAGTAACCTTATATATATATATATGGATATATCTATGTGTGTGTGAGAGAGTATCCATCCGTGCTGAGGGGACTGGACTCATTGATGGACAGTATGTGTCCTATAAGATCCCTGGTTAAGAGTGGATGGACATCACCACAGGTCACACTACCCTTCCCTTCCTCCTCCTCTCCTCCTCCACTACTGTATATACTTTTACTCCTTGACCACTACTCAACCCTCTCCCCTGACTCCCATCCTCCTCCTCCCCTACTACTCCTCCCTACTACTCCCCATCCCCTAGGCCATGATTGTCCAAACTCAGAAAATGCCTAGTCTAGCCCTGGGATTAGTCCTCGTGCTGCAGTGCTTTCTAACTCTGCTCGCATTAGCTTGAACCTAAATCTCCTCTTTTTCTTGGGTTTGACGGGATATCCCCCTGAAGGGCTGGCCCTCTGGTCCTGGTCAACTCCCAATAGTGTCTCGGTGTATATCAATCGTTCAATCGTTCCGTGTCCTGCTATTTAAATACCCGAAGATCCAATCTTTGATACTTTGATATTGACACTTTTATTGAATACGGTCGTGTGAGGAAGTGTTTCATGATATCCAGTTCCCCCTGCGCATGAGCTGCTCGACATCTGGTTTCCCCCTTTCACCGCTTCACGATCAATGCAGAGTCATTCACCGCTTCACCACCGCCAGAAGATGCTCAACTGGGATTCCAACCCATGGGACATATCGGAAGAACCAAAGAATAATAAAGAAGGAACTCTTTTCCCTTGATGTCAGCTTGATATTCGAGTGCGTGGATAATGGCTCCACTCGCCGACGGGACGCAACCGGTCATCCAGAAGTGTTCGGTTGAAGCTGCCTTGGAGGCTCCCCACAAGGTCCCTATACTGTTGCATTGTAAACTAAAAGTTGACTGGTGAATAGCATTATTATTTTATGGGTAAACTTAGCATTCTCCGCGTGAGTTGGGGGAGAATGGACCTCGACGGGGTGGATTAATTAGCATTGACTTTTCACACTCAGACCAATCCCAATGCCACTTGATACAAATGAATGATACAATTTTAAGACTCTACCCATATATTCATCATAGAATTCTCCTAACATAACATTCATGATTTCTTTGTATTGTTGGGTTGTTGGGTTGTTTGTTTTGCAACAATAATGATCATGTGTAATTCACCCTCTCAGAATCCTGCGTTGTAGGATACTTTCAATGAACAATTATCCCAATTTTAAAGAGGCTAAATGTAGCATATCCAGGCACTTAGTGTATTCAGGTAGCTGCTTAACCATCATACAGACATAGAATTTTGAATCAATTGATAAACGAATATGGGCAGGGCAGAGTATGAGGCAAGGGGGTGGGCCGCATCCATCAACTAACTAATCCATTGTCGAACATTTGAGAGAGACGATCCTTCAGTACATTGCAATCTCGCCGCCTTGCCAAACCTTACCTTAAATATAACTTACTATAAACAAAAAACAACTCTATAGACTACGTAGAACCGGAACTGGAAACATAAATCTCACCTGAGGCAAAACCTGACCACCCTCCGTTTTCTGCTTCTTATTCTCCTCGCTAAATAGGAATACAATCTCTTTCCCTTACATTCCCACAATCTTCTGCAACGCATCCATCATCATAATTTCATGGCCCAACCTTTCCACCAAACCATGCATCCTCGCCTATCCGCAACAACTTATCAACATAACCATTCACCTCATCTCCACTCAAAAAGAAAGCCCCCCTGAAACAGCCCATCTAATAACGAGTACACAAAATACCATTCCCGTGGTTTTAGATATAAGTAAATACTATGCAGGCTAAGATTTATCTCCGTGTTTGATTGATTGATTTGAAGGGTTAGATAGATATCAAAGGTCTGGCAATAGAAAGAACCCGGGGTTTATGTGTGTGTATGTGCACTGTGTCATACATTGTTTCTGCGTATAAATACCAACAAAGTCGGAGCATGTTGTTATATTTTGACCTATGTTTTCACAGAGGAACCCTCTGGAATTTTGAATGTCTTCTCTAAAAAGATGGTCTCATCTCTTCTATCCAGATGTTCAAACAAAATATGCTAATGTGGCTACCACCCTCTTTACCGCAATGGTTGGACTTTCCGCTTGTTAATATAGGAGTGCATTTCCAGTCTTAGCACTGCAATACTACCCTTTCTCGTTTAAAATAGCATATATGGAAGTTTGAGAAGAGACACAGGCTAGTTTCATGGTATTTTGGAGAACCCTTTATTGTTTACTTACGTTTACAATCATTCTGAATTTTCCGCTTTTACCTACCGAGGCTTAATTGCCAAGCAGTCCAAGAGTAGGCCTGATGAGTTTTGGAACTTGCTGATGCGTGATTCGTAAATGCGCTTCCAGAAGCGAACCCCTAGATATGCTGACTAACAACGGACGTTTTCATCCAGCCGTGGATTGATAGATTGTCCTAAAACTTCACCAGAGTCCATGGGGGACTGGTGGTTCTCGATCTCCTTCACTGTCTGGCAATTTATCATTTTATCGATGCTGTCCATTTCCTTATTTCTCGCTGTTGGAGAGATACACAATGTGCCGAGCATATTAAGCCATGTCCATTATGCTGCACCGGAAAGTTGCTTTCATTGCAATATCCACTACAGTCGACTAAGTGTAATGCAGTTACCAAGATTGGACTCCTTGATCCGGCTTGAGATTGTGTGACAGGTTGTGTATTTGCGAGAGTATGTCAAGAGTTCAACCGGCTGATAAGGTGGGCGGATAGAACTAGTGGAAGACTGGGAAGATACAATGAACTTCAACATATAAAGTTATTATCGTTGAATTCAAGTCTCAAAAGATTTAACTACAGCCTTTGCACACATCTTTATGCTCATTTTGTCCCATTCTACTATTGAAGTAAACTTATTATTGCCTTCATATTACTGTGACTGTCTCGGTGTGACACACTGAGTTAGGCTGCACATAACCTACACATATTCTAAGTCATATATTCAGGGTATGTAATTATAAATAACAGTTCTGCTTAGATGAATCATTCGTTCTAGAAAAGACTGGAATGTGGTTTAAGTTAAGCGCTGAGAAACAAGAATGTTAGATGTAAATCTTGGCTATATCATTTCTAAGCACATCAAAATGTTTAACCTATAATTGTTCGCCTCCCAGCAGTAGCTATAGGTATTGTATAAAGCATTTTATGCAAAAGTCTCTCCTTAGGTATAGTATTAAATCCAACCAAGGCAGACTTGAGCAAGCGCTTCGTTAAATATTGATTATTGCTATTAATTTCTCCCCATAACAACCATTTCTGGAAAAGTTTGGTTATACTATATTGACGTGAGCAATCCTCCTTGTCCGGGAACATCTGGGTTATTTATAAAAAATTCTTATACTGCTCCATAGTTAGCCGGTTTGCCGGTTTTTGGATTTGTTATCTAGTTCCAAGACTGAGTTTCGCGACCCCCCACTTTTATTACTGATATAACTTTAATTCAACTTTGCGGGCGGCCTTTGCCCGTGAATGAAGCTCGCGAGGTTAAGCATCGTGATATTCACATGTGTGGTTATTTGAGACGGAAAACAAGTTTCAACCTCTGTGATTAAATATTATTGAGTTTTGGGGTCCTGATTATCTAATTGCATCTAAAATCCTGTTCCAAGTATCCAATTACTACCTCAATCTACTTGCACTTGTCTCTTGATTGCTTGCTTGAGGGCTCTATTTCCTCTATCGGCTGCCTGTAACCGACGCTTAGATCTTGCCAGTCGCACCCCACTCTACACTGTTTTCTATAGCAGATTCATCGGAATTGAGTATATTGTAGACCAGCTAATACTGTATCGATAGAGAATGTGTGCCCTCATTGGTGTCATTGCCAGACCCTTACTCAGATCTGGATTGTCAGTGCTGGTCCCAGTGGCTTGGTTCTTGATTTGCGTCGGGACCCAGCAACCGGGGAGAGAGAGGTCTGTTAGATCTCCCCCGGCAAGATAAGAGTGTACGATCCACCTAATGAATGTGAATCTAGGGGCTCAGGAACTACATAAAGTCTATTAATTCCCATATTTCAATATTCTCACCAGTTTCATATCATCGAATTTTACTCATTACCTCTTCTCGAGCTCACGATGGGCGAAAAGCAGCAACACATAATGACCTCCCAACTTCCATGTAGCGACATAGGAACGCCGATCAAGGGCAGCATCCAAGATATTTCAATAGAAGATGAAAAGGCGCTTGATTCCAGGATTACTCGCAAAATCGACTTACGCGTAGTACCGATGCTCTGTATGCTCTACCTCACTGCATATCTCGACAGGACAAATATCGGAAACGCTAAACTCCTCGGTCTTGAGAAAGAATTGAAGATGCCTGCCAATGGTTACAACACAGCTGTTTGGACTTTCTTTCTTACCTTTGTACTTATGGAAGTGCCTTCAAATCTTTTGATGACACATTCTAAAATTCCACCAAATTGGTGGCTGGGTACGTCGCTAAACAGAAGACGTGATTCCACTGTCCTTCTTCCAATCTTCAACTCGGGATGCCCTTTGCTTCTAAGATCCTAGACGGAACTGTGCCTCGTGCCAGTTCGACAGCTTAGAAGTAGATGCGCAGTTCTTGACTTTTCTGGTCAATTTGATCGACATTGCCTAAATGAGAAATATACTGATTTCATTTTCCCCAGGTGTTTCGATGACACTTCTGGGTATAGTCACTATGTCCCAAGGATTTGTGCACACTCCAGGAGGACTATATGCATGCCGTACGATAATGGGAATATTCGAAGGCTCTCTCGGTCCGGCAGCTGCTTTGAGTAAGTAGCTTCTCTTTTCATACCAATCCGTCATACAGTGTGGTGACATGGAGCAACGGGTATAATTCTTGAGCATATTATTCACGGCAAGAGGGGTTCCCCAGCCTCAGCAAACTTCCACCTAGATACATCCAAAACCACCACTCTCTTTATACTAACTTATTTAGTGATGGGTTCATATTATAGAAAGGCCGAATTTCCGTTGAGATATACGTGCTTTACTACCAGGTAGGCTATTTCCGCCCATATTCCTTCTTTGTACATAGTTTTTGAGAGCAGGTAATCTTGGGTCTGAGGCGTTTATAGGAGCTAAGACTTGAGATACGTTTTGCTTTGTTTCTGCCTCAATCATGTATCTCTCAGCTTCTCGGCCGACTCCTGAATTTCAAGTCGCTTTTGAGATTGCACGGAAAACAGTACTAACTCTCTGACTTAGTGCTTTGATTGGAGCTTCGTTCAGCAGTGTAAGACAAAACCCACTTTCTATTCAACGAAAAAAGTACTAACAAAGAGATAGTTTCTAGCTTATGCTATCAACTTCATGGGAGGAACACAAGGCATCAGTTCCTGTAAGTAAAAGCTCTTATGGCCAATTCAATATCTCTCGTGTTATATACACAAGGAACTAACCTTTGTTTGTTATAGGGAGATGGATATTTATTCTCGAAGGCCTTTTCAACATAGCCGTTGCGCTATTCACATTTTTCGTGCTTCCACGCTTCCCAGCCGAGTCGACATTCCTCACACCAGAAGAAAAGACACGACTACTTCAACGACTTGCAATTGAGCGTGGTGACGAAGCTGAGGGTTTCAAAGGTCAACCATGGCTTAGCTATATCTTTGATTGGCAAACGTGGCTAAACATAATTGTGTATTTTGGCGCTGATATTTCTGCGGCCGCCATTTCACAATTTAGCCCGACAATTATCAGTCAAATGGGATACACTGCGAATCAAGCCAACTTGGTGAGGTCATTCAAAGCAATTGAATATATTTATACTAATTTTATCTAGCGAAACGTACCCATTTGGCTTTCTGGTGCTTTCCTCGCTTTAGCAGTGAACATTACAGCAGGAAAGCTCAAGATTCGCTTCCCATTCATCCTACTTGGGTCTACAATGTGCACCATGTGAGTAACCTAGCATGCAATTCTTCCTTCTCCGGCGATATTTCCGAGAGTATCTTACTTCTATTGTCTAAGAAGCGTATGAAAAGCTTAGCCGACCACTTTCCTGAACGAATTATTTTACTAACTTCCCTTTTCTAGCGGGTGGGCTATCCAACTTGCATACCCAAAGTCAGTAGGCGTTCGATACTTTGCACTCTACTTCATCGCCAGTGGCGCCTTTATGCAGCTTCCTCTCCTCGTTTCCTGGTTATCCGCCAATACTGTCGGCCGACCACGAAAAGCTATTGCACATGCTTTACAGATCGGATTCGGTAACTCTGCAAACTTCGTCTCGGCAAACGTGTTTATTAAGAAGGAGGGACCAAAGTTCAAGACAGGTTTTACAGCCGGGCTGAGCATTACAGTCATTGGTCTGGTTGCTGCGTGTATATTAGAGGCGACTTTATACATGAAGAATAAGCAGGCCGATGAGAGAGAGAGGAATGGTGAGACCGAGACGAAGATGGTCAGTAGAGACGGAACTAGATTTAGATATACACTATAGATATTAGAGGACGTAGAACAGTCATGATTTTTGACTGGAAGTTTAGTAACATGCAAAGATAGATAATGCGACAGTTATATTGAAACATGTCCTGGTATATATCGGAAATTTACTCTCTGTCCATTTATTACATTACTACTTCTGCGCCATTTCCAATAATATATGCATGAGAGGAGAATCAAACTCTTTTAATCTAGGACTGTGAACTCCTAGACATATGTCTCAAGCATGAATTCCACTGGACTGTCTGCTAAGGAAAACCCCTTTTGTGAGATACTACTGCTCAGGCTAAGCATACGAAAATGATCCGCCTCAGATTTCCTACGCCAGATTGTTGGCAAAGGCGGCTTCAAGAAAAACGATATCATATTCACAAAAGCTGAGATGAACTGCAACATCCTGGAACTTGCCCAGTTCGTGAGAATGTGCTTTAGAGCTTGGCCGCCGGCACAACGGAGGTCGGGTGGCCCAAGAAGTCTGATTAGGAGAATAGAGATAAAATCTTGAAAGAATCAAAGAGGTACTGAAGAAAATGGAAGATTTAAAGGCTGCAGAGCAAGGAAAGGCAATGTTGAGTTTGTGACAAAAATCACTACAGCCACAAAATGAAACCCCTGAAGTAAATTTTGCTGAATTAAGGTTAGTCAGTAACTTCTTCAGTTCTGCTTTTGTGATTGATACGCATGTGCTGGTACGAACGGCCGTATTGTGTCCCACATAATCAATGAACAGCAGCGCAATAAAGAACTTCAATAGATAGATATTTTCGTTCGCTAAGGATGTAATCACCCCTTTTCCTATTCCCCCACTTAAGCTGTCAGGGATTTTCTTTGCCAAGAGATACAGACGATTTGCCTCGGCTATTATGCTTGGCAAAGATAGTGCCGCCGATACCAGCTTAGGCCAGGTACAATTACCAGTGGAAAGGTAGTTGGCTTCAATACAGTATTATTATTGTTATGTAAGCATTATCAGAACCGCCTAGGCCACTCGATCGTGCATGATCTTCCTATTCCCTGTATTTGCCATCTTCATGCATATGGTATTCCTTACTTTTGGGTTTCTGAATGGCGCTTTGCTCCTCGAACCTCAACCATTCTCCATTCTCTCCACCATACGTTACTAGGTACATCCTCCACATGCCTTAGAGGGAAGAACCTGTACTGGCACCAATGCCTTCGAAACTCTCATCCGAGACCGCGCGGCAGAGAGAATTATACAAGTATGAGTCGCCTCCGGCCATTTGCCTCCTTCATTTCAGATCTGGCTGACTGTGTATCTGTAGATATTGGCAGCCGCACACCTCGATTTTCCCCCAAGCCGAATACGACTCTACCTTTAACCAAAACTACCAACCTCGAGCCTCCTACGATGCAGCCCTCACGGCATATGCGCAGCTAGGCGCTCTACGACTCAATGTGAAGCGGGGTGCGTCAAATTCTCGTTTACATTAAGCTTTTTTGAGGAGGGAGATTGAGGGCCGGGAACTATCACAGGCGCTGGGACAACTCTTCGAATCATTTCAATACATCGTTCTTGTCAGGTCTCGGTTGTCTCAGTTGTCTAGAACGCTCCCTGCCTCAAG
>Ga0247734_1000847_pt1 | contig 24990 bp, 31 predicted proteins | sample UWRJL103311B2_FD_180933 | JGI IMG/M metagenome (GOLD analysis project Ga0247734, IMG submission 180933) | Plant litter microbial communities from Arlington Agricultural Research Station in Wisconsin, United States - UWRJ-L103-311B-2 | ecosystem: Environmental > Terrestrial > Plant litter >...
GGTGAACTAGTAAAACTCACGATGGCATGGGCTCATCTCCAGTGCGAGAGTGCGTATTACTACCTCACATTAAAGCTCATTAACATCACTCTCGACTTACTAGACCCTTAGTGACCACGATCCTCAATTACCTAAGACAAACGGCTCTCCATATCATCGGCCAGGAAAGGATTGCAGTCAGAACACATCCCGCACTTCCAGATGCATAGATATCTGGTACAGGGCTATAGAGAAATCGTTTATCGTTGATGCATGGCTTTATTTGTTTCTTGCTATTCCGTGTAGCTTTTGATTCACGATCACTCTTCTATCTCCTGTCATTCCTATCTTTAGGACAACACACATGCTATCTAAAATTGGCTGGGCGGCCAGTCACTATTGCACATAGTCATCCTTCACAAGGTATATCCTCAAGAATGGATCCTAGACAGACTTTTGCCAACTTGGAGTAGATTTTCTCTATGACTGGAGCTAGATTTCTATTTGAAAATGTCTACGCGAAGGAGCAATATCGAGTCACGACCAGCATAAAGATGACCAGAATTTGGCCAATGCTCGATCTAGAAGCTTGGCCTATCTCTGAAGAAACAGCTAAGGTGGTGCATGTCAAAGATTGAATACCGGGTAACGAAAACACAACTATTTGTTTGGCAAGCATGTCATTCTATTAAAAACTCCGTTTGGCCCAACAGTGGATAAATGCGTTCGAAAGATCGTGAGTTTGGACTGGTGTTTGTTTGCCAGATCTGGTAAATCTAATGCTTTATTTAGACTGGAAGTGTTCCAATCTCTAACACAATCCGCCAAACCCTACCCAATGGTTTAAATATAGAAGTGTCAGTCGTTGGAACAGTTCCAAACGTTGGGAGAGAGCAAATAATAGGCTGAAGTAGGTGCAGATACCTGAAGCGGGTGTCTGCGTTTTACGGAGTGCCAGAGGTGGTACCTAACTATCCTTTATCAGAATTATCATGAACCAATCCCAAAATACTCGTATGCTCACGCCAGACTACAATGACTACTCTTCAGACAGATCCGATTGTGAGCGACTTTGAGTTTATAGACTGATCTAATGTTATTATGATTAGAAGGAAATTCCAAAACACTACATTGTTGCACAATTGAAACTTTGATTTATTGGAGGATATGTCTTCCTTGGGCTAGGCGACTATGATGATTTATCACTGAATAACCTATATATAATATGTGTGTGTATTAGGAAGTACTTGTGGTGTTAATATTAAGAAGTATCAGGAGGTTTGTCAATTCTAGCTTTACCAATCACTGGGCGGTTTTGGAATGTCTTCCATGAATTGGCGCTATACGGAGTTATTAACTAAATGGAAGTTAAAGTGCATGTTAAAGCACCAAAAATGCTATCCGTCTGCCTGCTGTCAAGATAATAAGTCTCGTGAATGCTTCAAACTCACTATACCCAATGGGGCGAACCCCCAAAATCCACTTTCCGTAGCCTTCTCTCAGCCTTGTCCCCATAGCCGACTACAATGACAATAGTAACTCTCCAAAAAACTACGATTGCCGTCCGACAATAGCAAAATCCTCGCTATTGTACACCTCCTAATCATAATATAATTTATACCTATCGCTGCTTGCTCTTCTCCCCAAATTTCACCGCCATTTTTTAAACATCTACAACAAAAACACAAACCACGAATTCCTGTACTCCTGCTGCATCCTCGACACCCTCCACAAACGTGCCCGGAGAAACTGGAGGAAGGAGCTCCCCAAGTCGAAGCATAAATCCAGGTATGTGACTTGAGTCCGTCTCTGCTGTACTCAAACCCTCATGGCACACCTTTCATCACAACTACTCACCAGATTGGCACAAAAACTAACAATGGCATCGCAGAATTCCCTAGAGAAAGCGGGCACCTCAGCAGTCTCAGAACTAGCAAACACCAAAGAACTAGGACCATACTGGACAAATCTAAGCGTTTCAAGACGTGACAGCTCACAGTCCACATTTACTCCCATCAATACCAATAGTTCCAATAGTTCGAAGAACCAAACAACGCACAGCAAAGGTTCCGAGCAGAAGTCGCGACGTAATAAGAAAAAGGCCGCCAAATCAAATACCCTTAAACGAGAAGAATCACAGGACGGAAATCCTGTCAGCGAAGAAGTAGGAAACAGCGAAGTCATAATGTCCAGCAATTCAAAAACCCGTCTCCCAAAGGCGGCGGCTACATATGATTTAGGGATTCAAGATCCTGAATTACGGCAGGAAATCGATGCTAGTCTGTTACACAACGGGCATATTGCTACGTACGTTTTCCCCCCTCCCCAATTTATCTCTCGTCATTACTAACCGTAATCATTATCTAGCATTGAGAAAACACTTGACCACGCCCTGTCCGCATCCCCAGAAAATTGGACCGACCTTGTCAAGAAACGCTGTCAAGAACTCTTGAGGAGCGGCGAAGCCCAGACGTTTGATGAGTGCCTTATGAAGATCCTCGCAGATGTGAGGGCAGATACTCTCGCTGCCACGTCCTCAACCGCCTCTTCCTCGAAAAAGGTCAACGGGACGGTTAACGGGAATGGTTTAAATGGTGTGAATGGATCGGGAAAGGAGATAGGGAGGGGAGAGGGAGGGAAAAGTCTGGCTGTCCCAAAGAAAGTGGTTGAGGAAGGATTACGGGTAACGAGGGAGTGTTTGGAATTGGTATGTAAGGAGGAGGGTGAGGAGTAGGTTTTTTTCATGATATGTATATGGACAACCAAATCCAAAGGGGACGGCATGGGGACACGCGCAAGGAAAGCATAGGGTTGGCGTATGGGCGTTTTAAAACATTGGCTGAGAGAGCACACAAAGTTACTACTGGAGTTGCTTGAAACCCAGAAAACCAGAAAAGGAATATTGTTTACACAATAAAATATATCACATTGAAAATCTCACTATTCCACACCACTAAACTCCTTTTTCCTTTTTGCCAAAGAACTTTTTTAAAAACAAGACACATCACACAGTGAAACCCCCCAACAATCATGGAGTTTTAACAAACACTGGAATCTGTATTTCATAGGCAATGCAAAAACCCATGAATATATATCTCTGCTGTATATAATCGTACGTATGTATATAGGCAAAGAAGACAAAAAAGAACATCAAAAAGTAAGTCAAGAAGAAAATTATTATTAATAGATGACAGATATTGGGTAAGGCATACATATATCACTGCAAGGAAGAGAAAGAGGTGAAAGGAGGTGGGAATGTCTTATGTTTTATCTATAATCGAAAAGAGTCCTTGTTTGTTTGTTTTGGACTCTTGTTTGTTTGTTTTGTACCTCACAATTGAAATCACTTGAAGGCACGTCATATGGAAATCCCAAATCTTCGGGCAATTTTAGGGGGCAATTTTAACAAAGACAAAATTCGGGCGTAAAATTAGGCGGTCATGGTCTTTGTGGTGAAAAGACAACTGTAGTTCTTGATCTTGGGTTATTTTCTTGTGTATTGGACAGTCTATGATAAGAAACCTAAAGAGATCGTCGCTATGCTTCCAGACACATCAAATTTCTTGAAGTGATTGTAGTCTCCAAAGCAAGAATCGAGCCTCAGAAGCTACCAGATGAACCCCAACCTCCTGCATATGCAATAAGTAACATTTCTGGCCCTGACTGACTCCAAGCCAAGTCCACATCTGCCCCCATTAAGATATCACCCAACGCGAGGCAGCATGCAAAATACGAACGGAAGGCCTTCTAGAATACACGTTTTTGGGGCATGAAGTTGCAAAAGACGTTTAGTCGTAGAGACTATCATCATTACCGGCATCTCCAAACCCAGCACCAGTTCCGTTGGCATCGGCAGCAGCCTCGCCAGCCTCAGGGAACTTGAAGAAGGCACCAGGACCGGAACTCTTCATGCTTTGGGCGAAGGCTTCGTACCGACGGATCTCGACATCTGTGACGGAGCGACGGGCTGATGCCATGGCCTCTTCGAAATGAGCCTTGGTAAGACGTGGAACTGGGTCCTCTCCCTCATCCTCCATATCGACATCACCACCCTCGGCCTCGAGGTTTCTGCGACGCTCAATATCCAATGAGATGGACTCCTTGATGGCGAGTTTGACGGCACGTTGAGTAATGAATCCTAAATCGGCACCAGAGAATCCGTGTGTCTTGGATGCAATATATTCGATGTTAACATCTTCAGCGACAGGAGTCTTGCGGAGTTGGGCCTTGAGGATACCGGCACGGGACTTCTCATCTGGCAATGGAACATAGACGAGGGTATCAAGGCGACCAGGTCTGCAAAGGGCATTATCGAGTTGTTCGGGTCTGTTTGTGGCACCAATAACGAAGACGTTCTTCTTTGAAGTCATACCGTCCATTTCTGTATCGTGTTAGTGATGATTATTTGCCAAATGGAATAGAAAATCTTACCAGTCAGAAGTTGGTTAACAACACGATCTGAAGCTCCACCAGCATCTCCGTTTGATCCACCACGTGACTTCGCAATAGAATCCAACTCATCCAAGAACACCACACAAGGGGCAGCAGCTCTGGCCTTATCGAAGATGTCTCTGATATTGCTCTCAGACTCACCAAACCACATGCTCAACAACTCAGGACCCTTGACAGAGATAAAGTTGGCAGAACACTCGTTGGCAACAGCCTTTGCAAGTAAAGTCTTACCGGTACCAGGTGGGCCGTAGAAAAGAACACCACGAGATGGGGAGAGACCAAATTTGAGGAACTTCTCGGGATGGTCGACAGGGTATTGGACACTCTCGATGAGCTCGCGCTTGACATCCTCGAGACCTCCAATATCGTCCCAGCGAACGTTTGGAACCTCAACAACTGCAACCTCACGAAGAGCAGATGGGTTGGAAACACCCAGAGCAAATCTGAAGTTGTCCATGGTAACACCTAAGGAGTCAAGAACCTCGGCGTCAATAGTATCCTCATCAAGATCAATGAGATCCATCTTCTCACGAATCTGTTGCATAGCAGCTTCTGAGCAAAGAGATGCAACATCGGAACCGACATAACCGTGAGTCTCAGAGGCGATTTGCTCAAGATCAACATCATCTCCTAATTTCATGTTCTTGGTGTGGATTTGGAGAATCTCAAGACGACCAGTTGGGTCAGGGATACCAATATCCACCTCACGATCGAAACGACCGAAACGACGGAGAGCAGGGTCAATGGAGTTAGGTCGATTGGTAGCGGCCATAACCACAACGTTGGAACGAGCCTTCATGCCGTCCATAAGGGTAAGTAGTTGGGATACAACTCGTCTCTCGACCTCTCCGTTGGTCTTGTCACGCTTGGGGGCGATAGAATCAATCTCATCAATGAAGATAATAGCTGGGGAGTTCTTCTCGGCCTCCTCGAATGCCTTTCGCAGATTCGACTCAGATTCACCGGCCATCTTTGACATGATTTCGGGACCGTTGATCAGGAAGAAGAAAGCACCGGTTTCGTTTGCGACAGCTCGAGCCATCAGAGTCTTACCAGTACCAGGAGGACCGAACATGAGAACACCGCGAGGTGGCTTAATACCGATAGACTTGAAGAGCTGTGGATGTCTTAATGGAAGTTCAACCATTTCACGGATCTGCGCCATCTGCTTTCTGCAACCTCCGATGTCGTCGTAGCCAACCTCGTTCAAGTTTCCTTCCTCGTCCTCACGCTGGATCGGCTCACCCTCGCAGTGAATGACCGTATCTTGTGCAACGATTCCGTATTCGGGGGGGTCCACCTCAACGACTTTGAACTCGACCTGTCGCATACCACCACGAACTGTGAAAAGATCTCCCTGTCGGACTGGACGGTAGGCTTCGCGGAAGTATGGTGCGAGGAAAACGTCGAAAAGAGAGCCGGTAAGACCTTCAACGGTATCGGCGATAGGGAGGACTGCGATGCGCTTGGCCTATGCAAATGTCAGATACTGCCACATTAGTTTATATCGATTGTCAAACTCACGTATTTGATATCCGGGCATGGGTGAACGGTAACAACATCGCCGTGCTTGACTCGCAGGTTATGTCTAACCACACGATTCATTCGCGCACTGCCATCATCCAAATCATCATCTGCAAGGACGATGAGAACAGTATCCTTGCGCTTCTTGCCCTTTACAAGCACGGTATCACCGCGGAACAGCTGTAATGTCTCCATAGTGTTGGTTGAGAGTGCAATAACGGAGTTGTCATCATTGATAGCATCGGTAACCCTGTTGCCACCGTGTCAGTCTAGATTATTAGGAAGGAGGGTATAGATGAGGCACGTACATCAAAGAATTTGGCTTCTTCTTCTTCTTGAGGATAGCAGTCGCAGTGTCATCGACCTGGTGGCGAGTTAGCAGAAGCTCCGCAACTGCGGGAATGAAGTAACCTACACTCTTGTGCTCGGCACCTGAAGCATCGCTGGAGAGAGTATCAGTATTCTATCATGGTAGAGTAAGTGCAGGGCAGGCTTACTTCAGGTTCACCTTCTTCTTCTCAACATGATCGGGCTCCGCAGACATGGTGACGGTTGGGTATCTGCTTGCTCAACAACAGATATGCAAGTGGAAAGATGTTGGTTGGTGTTTGCGTGGTTTGAGTCTAGGATAGGCGCAGTCTTCCAAAGATTGACAAAGAGGAGGACTTGGGGGGATGATGAGTATTTGTAGAATGTTGGTGGAGGAGAGGTTGTGGTTGTGGCAGTTGATTTGGATGTTGTCTGGTCAAGAGCTCCAGGTACCCCGTAGATAATGACGGCTTTAGCTCACGCTGGTTGCTCGGCTAATCTTTCGAAGCTGCTGGAAACGCTTATGAACAGGCACCAGGTGGCCACGAATTCCTCCAGAGCCTCAACTTTTATTCATTCGGAAATATTACAACCGCCCCCCCAAAAAAGCACAGTGTGGTTTTAATTCTTGTACAATGTTTTCTCCCAGAGGATGCGGTGAGTTTAAAGGTGAAATCCGAATGGGGAACTGTGACAATTGCCACGTCTTATCTGCGGTTACTATCCCATCATAAATGCTTACAAGCTACCCAGCACGTTACCAGAGGGAAATAGAGCAAATTTCATTTCAATGCGAAGAAGAATAGGGCCAGTCTAGAAATCTATGATGTTGCTGTTGCTGTTACTTTGCAAGTTTTTGCTTCTATAATTTGGTGGCAAATTCAAACTCAAATCGCTGCCACCCCGTAATGAGATCTCAATGATAAATGCAAATTCAAATGCAAAACAGCAGTAGCTTTCCGGCCATAACGATGCAAACATCGTCACCATTTCCCCCATGATAACACACCTAGCAGGTGTATAAACGTATATATGATGTGTCTCGCGCGTTCTAAGAATTTGTGTCGCCCGAACTCGAACCCGGGCATTTCTTCATGCAAAGCATAGGCATAATTCTCATGTACCTTTGCCACAAAGAGTCAAGAAGCACCAAAGCGATATCTTCAAGACTCAAACTGTCTTGCCACCATCGCTTCGTGCTTCGAAAGTGGCCAGGTCCCTAGCTTCTGCCTGAAGAAGGTTTCCTGTTGAAGCGTTGCGTGCCTTGCGGGTAGTCTTGTTGGCAAACAATCAAGCATTCCTCTAATATTGGGTGCTTGTTGAACTTGCATCTCCATCATCTCTCGTGTCATCAGAGCTATTCCGCGAGGTAGAGCCCCGACTGCAATTTGCTCATGCCGGTGGAAGAGGGGAGCCCAAGATTCGCGCAGCCAGGATGTAAAGTGGAGATGATGGGTATTGTGGGAGGAGTGGTTTTGAAATATGTGGTCATGGGAAGAGCTGTCCGCAGAGCTATATAAACTGGTTAGAGGCACTTCTGGATGATTACATACTTGTGCTGGGCTTGCATACCTTGTAGAGGAGACGGAGGTCTGCCTCACCAATCTAGCGGGTAGAGAGGCAGACATGACGGCAGCCGCCAAGAAGAATCCTGCTAGAGATTGAAGCTTTGGATAGATATACTATAGTTCTTGAGAAGCCAGTGTTTATATAGCTAATGCTTAGCTAGGCAATATGTTTTAGATTTGAAATTCGGCGGCGCGGTTGGTAATGCGACCCAAAGAGAAACTCGAGAAGCTTCAACTGGTATGTATCCTAGGATTCAAAGCAGCTCTCGGAGAGTACTATCCGCAGCTTCTGTCTTCCGTCTTCTGTTCGTTGCAAACTGTTGTTCTCTTTTTTGGGAGGGGACTGTAGTATAATATAACCTTTTTTCAGAAAGTTGGGGTCGGGTTCCAGTTCCAACAGAACTCACACAGCCCCGGCATGTTGGTTGTGCCACCGGTAATCCAATCCCACGGTTGGGGAGGAGGGAGGAGAGTTCAAGACCAGGGGACGGAAATGTGAATCTGATCTGCAGGAGCAACTTGTTATTTTTAGCAATCCGATAGATGTGGTTTGCTGTCATTCTGCATTGTTTTATGTTCTGTTCTGTACTGTGATGGTGATGTGATGTGATTGCAGTAGGGCTGTACCGGTATCCATGTTGTGGTGGTTAATCATAAGGTCATGTGTGTGTGTGGGAGCGTCGCAGCGTGTGGATGGATTGCCGGGTGCTGGATCTTCGAATACATAACATAACATAACATAACATAATTGCAGTAACGCACGGTTAGGTATAAGTTAAGTTAACCTTACATCCTCCGCCAAGGCAGGCATCGTGTTCATCACATCCACACATCCACACATTCATCTGGAGGATTGCAGTGCAGCATTTGTCGACCTCCAGACTAGCTAAAGGTTACTCCCAACCTACCAACCTGCCAACCATCCTGAGATCTCCTGAGAGTTGTCAGCCTGGCCCATCTGGAGGCCACCAACTCCACCAACTAACGGCATGCTTCAAGATTCCAACCCTCCGGCCACATCCAACACAACATGGCGTTTAACATGAAGAAACCTGATGAGGCTATACAGCAGCCCATGCGTCACTTGAAGCAACCAAAGCTCAGCTACTCTTCATGGGGGGTCTTACTGTAGTACAGTACAGTACTTATACATCGACACCAAGATTTACTTTACTACAATTTGAATGATGGATTTCCGAATCACTTACCTACAGAATACTCCCTGCTCTCGTTGTCTCAACTCTAGGAGCAGTGACTATACTGTAAACCCGTTTTGTACTGTACAGTATCATCCCGCTTGGTGCGAGACACATGAGAAGACTCGAGCGAGCTCTTTCACGGCCGCAGAAACGACGCCCAACACAATTGTTGGTACTGTACAGTACATCCAGTTTCACAAAACGCAGCCCTGGCATCAAATTTTACGAGCTTGGTCGTATCTCCTGTAAGAGCCAGCCAGCCATCAAATTACACCCTGGCGGGGACCTTTTCCGCTTTCGACTGTCAATTCTAGCGATCAATTATTGTCAGCCCGATTCCTTCAACTTGTGAAGCACTTATGCCCCCAGAAAACAGAGGAAAGGTGATCCCCGTCGTCTCGTTCAAACAGTTCCAAACAGTCCGTTGGATTCCGACTTGCCTGGCTATGTATATCCTTACTGATGAATGAACGTCCACCCATTTTTGAATTCCACTCTAGACTCATTGGCCGCCCTCAAAACCCCCGCCTCCGCCCTCTTTGCCCTCTTCGGCGCAAGCAACCAATCGTGTTCTAGGATCTTGGTGTGGGAGAACAAGAAGAGGGCGAAGATGCAGTTTAGCAGATTAAAGCGGACGCCCTCTTTCGCCCTCTTTTCTCAGACGTGCAACAAAACTACGGATCGTCCTTTTTCATACTCTTTGGAAGATCTGGTTGGTCCGTACCAGGAATGAGAAGGCATGTTATTGGATGGCACCAATTCAATTGGCAAGTGTTCTCTCTGGACTGCTGCTGGGGTCGTGGTGTTACTCAAACTAGACATTTCGATGACATGTCTATATCTCAATCTTTGAACAAATAGGTTCTCACCCGTCGTGCCCTTAGAGTATGGGCACCTTATCTTTTAATGTTTTACAAGGATCTTGTCATTTCGTAAATCGAGCTCCTCTCGGCAAAGAGCTGAACACCAGTCCTTGTACCAAGCAATCAATCTGGTGGACGACTACCTCAACAGCTTTCAGTCATTATATCTCATCGATTTTGAGCAATCTTTGCGGGTACTGGTCCCTTTCATGATCAAGCCCACTTTACTGTCTAGCTTTTAGATTCCACTACATGTAAGATCCATCGCCCCATCATCCACTTCACATTGCCTTCAACAAACGCTAAAGTGAATGTGTAGATGTTTTCAAATACATACAAGAAGAACCGAAACTATACTTGAGCCTTACTCATCGTCCCAAATTGTTGAGATGTCCATGAAATACTTTCATTCCATCCGTCCGTAATTATTCAGAAAGCCTCTACCATTGACTATACGGAAAAACTTTCAAGAGATGCGAATGAACTCGCAGTATATTCGGCTAACCAGATATTTCTGAAGAATTGGAAGTAGAGGAGCAATTGACTTTTGGAGGAAAGCACTTTTCAGAGTCTTGACTTCGGAAATCACGTTGATTGTTCTACTCATCCGGAGTTCAATGAAGCGTTATGCAACCTAACTGCTTCTCACTTCGTAGCGGCTCACGTAACCACTTATTCATCCTCTGTGCACAACTTGCAGCTGCAATCGATACCCCACCAAGACCATAGCTTCTCTCTCCGCTTCTCTCGGTTCTCGATATAAGACATGAGCAACTCCTCTCCTTCTTGGATATCTCGAGTAGCGACGATATGCAACTCCCGACCCTCGCTGTGCCAGGTAACGTTAGGTTCGCAATCATGATTCAACATCGCAGCGAAAGTATCGACGATGTATCCAACATTGACAAATGAGACTGGGCCGTCGTCCTTTTTCGGGAGAGGGAACAGCATCTCCATACGATTTTGTTCCAACTGCGATTGTTAGCAAAGTTGGCCTTGGAAGTGCATCAAACTGACCTTTCTGAACAAATCCTCGATCTCTCTAAAGTTATGGTCAGTCTAAGTCTCGCTGCAAATTTAGAGTCCACTTACTGTACGCTCAACTCTTCCGCTGGAGCAGCAGCCAGAATATTTGCCTCTTTTGTGATACCTCTGATGAAACTATTATCCCTTTCGTTAGCCTCATTTTGAGCTCCAACGTTTGATTTCGCTTACACTTTGATCTTATCATAGAAGTTGTTGGACTTATCGGTGGTCACCAAAAGTCCTTGGATGCGCTTCCACTCCTCGTCGTCGATCTCTTCACTGTAACGCAATGAGACCATGCGAAGCATGCCACGGTACTCTGGATCGAGAAGCATGGTTGGACCTTCTAGATGGCTATCCTTCTCCAACTTCAGGATTCGTTGGAACACCTGGCATTCGTACTTGTGATACTCGTCCCAGGCCTTTTCCATGCACTTCTATTTACTTATTAGCAAGTGAGTATCTGTATAGGGTTGCTGACTCAGTATCGGTCATTGGGACAGGGCAAATACCTTCTCCGCTGCCTTGCCGCCGCAGTAGAAAAACATCTTACAGCCCGGGCAACTGAGCTTCTCGACAGTGACTTCGGTGTATCCGTCATCAGATGATGTATCAGATGAACCAGAAGAACCTGAAGAAGAGTTTGAATCGTCAACAGGGGCAACAGTTAGATCAGCCAAACAATACTCGCAGCTGACCGACAAATCCTTTTTCGTGCTGGTAATCTAGTATACGGTCAGCTTTTGCTCGTAGATCTACAAAACTGGAACAAAGTGACACAACTGGCTGAGCAGATCTAGAGATCTCATCTCATTCCAATGTGGTTAGGAAGTCTTGAGGTTAGAGAATTGGAGAGAATACGCACGATGTGAATCGTTGGCTTTCCGATCACAAAAACGACCATGTTAGCTGGAACGGCCTCTTTGACGACGAGTCCTTTGCCAGCGCCAGGGATCTTCGAATCCACGATGGTAATAGTGTAGTTACTACCAACTCGTTCATATGGGGCAGCCATCTTTGGGAGTTGAGGGATGGCGGGTACATTGTTGATAGACAAACCTCCGATGGCGAGATCACCCTCAGCGGGATCAATTCTGCGTCTGAGGCAGTTAAGTGCATCCATTACACGCTCGTCGTTCTCGATACCGATATACGAAAGTACTTTGATAGCTAAGATAGCTTCTTCGCTGGTGAGGTCAGCAGTTACGATCGCGAGGTCCTTGGTTTTGTGTTTTGGCTCGAAAGCAGAGAGGACGCGTGAAATTTTCTCCACCGTGACAGGCGAGATAGACGATGAAGATGAGGTGGCGTTGTTGCCACGTGAGTTGCCTTGGTGGGAGGCTTCGGAGGCATAGATGTTTCGGTAGCTGTTACCTAGGCCGAGCTCGTGCTGGTTTTGAGGAGCATTGCTATGGGGGACGAACTTGGAAGTGGAAGGAGGCAGCATGGTGATGGGGATTACGATGAAAGGCGTGGTTGAATCAACGGATGCTCGACCTCCAGGAGCTTCTTCCTGTCCAGGGGAAGAAACAACCTGAATGATTCTGAGAAGCTCCTTTCTGCTGACAATAGGAGCCATATTTGCTAGTGATTTGATGTCTCGGTATGGCTGCTCGTTGAAGTCTCCAAGACGCAGGTTGTTTGAGGTTGTTGTAGGTTTACGTCTCCGAGTTGGTGTTTAAAGGAAGAAGACGCGGTTTAGCTAAGTAGATGATCAACTTTGCGGACTAGTTTATTTTGTGAGTGGGTCTGAGGAAAGGCTAGTGAGCCTAGTCTATCATTGTCATTCACTCGGCATTATTTGGGCTATAGAGGTGAAGGAGAAGCTATTGTACAGCCTTTCCTGTTTCCTCTAAAGCGAGAATCATATTAATAGCTAGATGACTTTGTGCTAAAGAAAGTCAGAATATCCAACATAGGAGCAGACAAGACTCATGTGGATATAGGTAATATGTGTTGATACAGGAGGAGAAGCGCTACTATGTAAGGGAGGGAGATACACAAGCGTGAGCCTTGAAGCCAATGATTCCCCTTCCTTCTAACTCCTGCTTTGTTTCTTCATTTTCACCATTATGCAAGCTTTCATTGTCACCAGTAAAAGACTGTCTCATTCAATACCTACTTAGATCCTCTACTACAAGTAGAGCTTTCAATTCTTCCGCCTCTTCTCTTATTGAATCTCACGTCATATATATATTTACCCATCTACCTAGTATTCAAACTGCTTAGTTTCTTTTTTTACCTATCCAGCTGACGAAATCCCATAACCAGCTTTTCCACAGTCAGGGATTCCCTCGTTCTCTTCAGCTGTGGATTAAGCCTCTTCTATATATGGTCTACTCAGGGCGGGTTAGAGTAGCTCTCATAGCTATAGCGAAAACCCGTCCACAAGAGTACCAAAGCTGTGAGCGGAGAAAACGACTAATTGAGATGTAATATCCACACAGATAACTATAAAGCAAAGCTACTCAAAAATCTACATGCCCTTTCTCTTAGAGACAAGATGTGCTTGCAGAGGTGTAGCTGCTTTTCCTACCACGCACCAAGTCTTTCTCTATATTCACCTGGATTCACATTTAAAGGAGTCAGCGAAGATGATTTTAACATTCAATATAGTGGACCTCTCTACAGGTGGTTTAAGAGACCGCATAGACGAAGTTGTGTTGTATTGCTGAAATACCAGATGCAGCTTTGAAACCTGGTAGGCAAAAGTTCACTTGTTCTCCTATAGCTAACTACCCCGGAATATGAATAGGTTGTTGTCATTAAAATATCTGCTGCCAAAAAGATATGCCATTCTACGTCATTCATGTCGTTTGGTCCCGCACTATATCTTTAATCTTTCCCCGTTCACTCTGCTTCAGGGGATATTTCAATTTTTGGCTCATGAAAAGGGGAGAATTTGGGTACTGAAGTTTGTTGTCCCTGATATCACAAGATCTTGAAATTTTATAGTGACTTTCTACATCTCATATTATCATATTGACAGAAGCCAACATAGCATGGAAGTTGAAATTAGAGCCTCTGGAATTACGTTTCAGGAGGACAAATATCAGGATTGAGCTGTGTGTTAGCAAATGGAAGTACTGCGACAGGTTCGATAAGGGAAATGAAAGCTTTGAACCATTTTTAGACTCATGACGTTGAACACTGCAAGAGACACCAGTTGTTCGGCCAAAAACTGCTAAGAGGTGAGGGGTATCATGCAAATATGATTAGGTGTTTATAACGTTTTCATTATATCACTTACAGCCTTTGCGGCAAACTTCTTTCTTTCCTTCTCTGGCATATCAGCTCCAAGATCTATCCACAGTTAGCTAAGAACACTTCCCCATTTGGGCTTTAACAAACGTACCTTTTACAGCCTGTAATTTCATCATCATAGCCTGCAATTGCTCGACATCTTCATCTCGCGCCTCCTCCTCCTGCTCCTCCTCCTCCTCGCCTTCTTCCTTGTCTTGCGTTCCACCATAGATGGCTTGCTTCATGCCAAACATTTCCAATTCCATCTCGGCGGCCTCGATCCCAAATCCCAGACTATCCGCATCATCTCCATCACCATCGAAGTCTTCAAATCCGAGATCATCGAGTTCTTCGCTGGCTTCCCAGTCATTCGCCTCCAGTGCCTCTTTTAGCCTCTCCAATCCAACCTTCTCTGTTATTTGTAAGCTTATCTTCCATACTTTCACAAAGCCCCAACCAAGAAGCATAGATCATAAATACATACCAGAATACTGATTCTTTCCTTTAGCCTCCGAGTTCACAAACTCAAATCCATACTCCATGCACAGATCCTCCCAATCGTCATCCCCCATCTCCAAAGCCGGCGTTATACTCTGGGCTATTGCAACTGCAATGCAAACACCATCCCAGCCATATCCGCAGCCCTTAACCACACTCTGAACAGCTTCCAGCAGCTCTTTCACTCTCTCCAAAGCCTCTTTATCAACTGGCCGCCGGAAACATACAACATGAGCTCCTAGGGCTTGAAGGACTTCTTTTGCTTCGGGGGCGAGGAACTCGGTAGCCCATTCTGAGGGCGAAGAGATCTCGTCGAGCCATATGGGGACGGATGCTGTATAGTATGGTGTTTTAAGAGGGAGGATGTGGGTACTGCCCGCTATGGTGGTGGTTGTGATGGATGGAGGGGTCCCGGTAAGGTCTGAGTTGTATTAGTGATGGGGAAAATAGAGAAAGGGGCAACGAAGACTTGCCTTTTACCAGATCCAAGAGGCCGGAATCTGGGCTGCTTACGGCCAATATGCGGCGTGGGTTTGTGATCTCCATCGTGCTGGTAGCAATTGTTGAAAGGAAGGTAAATTGACAAGGCTGAAGCCTCATGGTGGAGGGTAACCTTCATAATACATAGCACGTGATATATAAACACAATTCTCAAAACACTCTCTATTTTGATAGAGAGGTTGCATATATTAGTTCCAAATTAGCCATGCATTTTAAACGGCGCCTCACGAGAGAACAGCGATTGGGCTTGACGGGTTTCTGATTTTCTACCTGCTGCACAGTATACGGCACTTCTCATTCTAATGCCATGCTCTTCTCAACGCAGCACCACTTTTCCCTTAAACGCCGTGATATCCCAAGCCATTTATTTGCGTTGTATGGTTTCCAAATGTATCGCTCAACCTCTAGGTGCTCCTCCCCGTCCACTGGCTCGTGCCCTGCTGACTGTTGCTCTTCCTCTCGCCAATCCCACACCTCTGCCCTTAACCGTTCTACTTCTGAACATGGGTGCATTCCTATAGAGAGTTAGTTAGAGTATGTCCAACTCATTTCATGCGGTAAGTCTGCATAACGAAAGGGAGGTTTGTGGCTTTGAAAGGGACGTACTTCAGCATATCAGGCACAATAAAGAATCGCACATGTGAGCCGCGAATGTAAACCTGGTCCAAATGACTGACTCTTCCATCGCGCGCTGTGACGGTGATATCCTTAAGCTGCACATTCATGTTGTCTTCCGCTGTTCCCATAAATTAGTATCCCGCCATCTCAACACAGTAAAGAGAATCTTGGGGACGACGAACCTTCAATGAGCTTGCCGCGGTAGACCTGTCCAGAGGTGATCTCAAGAGTGATCACATGGCCCTAGCATAAAAGTCAGCAGAGCTCTATTCTGTACGGCTTCAATTGGGGCAGCGCGGGGAGTTTGCGTACTTGCGCCTCGTTCAAGAGCTTAATTGGGATACCGATGGTGCTCGTCATGTTTTCGGATTATTTTGCGTAGTCTTGCGAAGGTATTGGAGAGGTGGCAGATGTAGTCTGGAGTCGTCGTGGGGTCGTGGTCGGTAATCGCGTTCTCAACCTTGTCAAAATCCAAAAAATGAGGCTAGGAATTTTGAAGCTCCTCACTAGCGCCGTCTGACCTTCTCCCGCCAGGCGTCAACTCCCTTCCAATTCGGTAATACAACAACACTCGTTCAGGACATGGAAATGAATACTTTGAATATATCAGCTACTTTGAACGTGTTTCGTCTTCTTACTAGACCGACTTTATGCTTACCTCATGCTACTATTTCTACATTTAATCAACTGCCTATACCGTTGAATAGCGGGTTTGCAAAATATAAGAATGTCGATATCAGAGCTGTAGTTCTGGATAAAGATAATTGTTTCGCTTATCCGAAAGAGAACGAAGTTTACAAGTCATATGAAGTATGTTTTTATGTATTTCTTTCTTTGAGACTTATATATCTATCACGTTTCCGAATTAGACTCGAATTGCGCCCAGATTCACATCTGATCTATGAAACATATTCCTGGATCCATCACATATTTATTTTCTATGTAAACATATAAGAACACAAACTAACACTTCCCAGGATCATTTCCAACGTCTTCGCGCGGCCTACCCCGGCCGCCGTCTCCTTATAGTATCCAACACCGCAGGCGCTCTCTCGCTTGATTCCAACCTCTCCCTCGCAGCCGCTGTCACAACTTCAACAGGCATTCATGTTCTCCCACACGCTTCCAAGAAGCCTGGCTGTGGTACTGATATCATGGCCTATTTTGCTCAACATCCGGAGACTGGCGTCACGAGACCGGAGCATGTGGCTATTGTAGGGGATCGTTTGACGACGGATGTGATGATGGCGAATCTGATGGGCAGTTTTGCGGTTTGGGTTAAAGATGGGGTGGTACCGGCGGAGGAGACTAGTGTTGTAAGTTTTTTTTTTTTTAGAATTTTCTTTCGAAAGAATGTGGACATTTGCTAAGCACGAAAAAACAAATATAGTTTGCACGTTTGGAGCAGAAATTTGGAGGTTTCCTGCAGCGGAGAGGATATGAAGCCCCCATACCAACAAGCCAATTTGAGAGCTGAAAGATTGTCTGACCTTCAGTGATCAGCTTCTTGCCTGTAGTTGAGGGATGCCATGTTGTATGATTAAGAGACTAGAACAAAGGAGAGATAATGTCAAGCTGGGATCTTTTGCGGTGCTCTATCAGACGTATACAGTCTCTCCGAGAACCAAAAGATATCCACAGCTACGACCACCACCATGGAATAGCGATTCGCAACTTCCATTTTAGTTAGGAAGCCTAGGGTTTCCAATAGTTGCTTTCGGGGCAAAACTACGGCTAGCTCTAAATAGAGATATCACGAAATATATCATGTAGTATAATGTAAAATTATCGGCGATTGGACAAGCACAAAATCGAAAACTAAGTTATCTTCTCTTTCCTACCGAAAAGCCCATCTATCCTATAAAACATCTCATCTCATAACCCCCACCATAAAAAAGGGAGTAAGCCACAAGGCCACTCACACCACAATCTAGCTAGTGATGACTGATCACCTCGCACATGTAATCCACTGGCAACTTCCATTACCCTAATAAGGAAAAGCCATCCCCTCAACAACTATTCGCATATAGCACCAGCTCCTCAACCTTAAATGATTGCCGGATCCCATTATTCTTTGCCTTTAATGGAGAGGCGGACACAGCAAATCCGGCCCAAAAATAATTCATGCATATATTCCATGTGGCTTGCATTCTTCGGGCGAGAGAGCAGGCTGATGGCAAACCCTGTTTCCAAATTAGGTAGGTCGTCCCCACCGCGGTTTCATATTTGATATAGAGGTAGGCAGGCAGGTAGGCAGGCAGGTAGGCAAAGTTTTGTGGGGATCTGGACAGGACTGGCGCAAGGTAGATAGAAGAGAGGAAGAAAGGTTGTTTGGTGAGTTTTAAGCCTGTTACCTGAAATTTGGCGGGCGCTGAAAAGAGAAAACTGAAAATGTGATCCGCTAAACATAACGATTCGATGAGATGTGGTTTTGGGGTCACGGGAAGAGCGTTGGTTCTAAATCATCAAACATGTTATATTGATAGCAGACGTAAGGCGTAAATCAAAAAGGGGGTATATATCAAAACTCCCAGGCCAAAATAACTGAACCCCCAAGCCCAAGGAGAAACCAAAACTGTGAACCTTCTTTCTTTTTCCCCTTACAATTCCCTAGTTCCAGAGCTCAAAAATTCACTGCGCTACCACTAATAATGGATTGAAGTCGGTCGTAAGGTGGCGAGAGATGCTCAATGTCTCGCTCGTGGTCGATCACCATACTCGATTTGTCGGCGATACTCAAAGCCATCAACATCCCTATATCTTGGGTTTTCATTTCTCTCATACCTCTCCTCATACCTTCTCTCGTAGCCACCTTCCACCCTCTCCCCATTTCTGACTGTATAATGATCCCGGTCAGAATCATGACCTCTTGAGTACATTTCATCATCAGGATGCTTCCTCAAATGCTCCTCATGGTGTTTTCTCAATCGATGTCTTTTGCGATACGCCTTCTCCCAGTGTTCTTTCTCGCCATACGTAATTCCTTTAGGCCAGAAATGGTGTGCAGCGACAACGAGACCGACAATTGAAGCAACGTGGATGACGAAATCTTTGTCGGGTTTTACCATGATTGCCACTTGAAATCAAAATGGAGAAAACTACCGAGAGTGTATCGAGATATGGAGGGTTATCATGCGAGACGATCCAACTCAAGGTTTTGGCGTCGGTGACCTTGTTGTGCAAAAGCGTACGAAGCCAGTTTCGAAAAAGTAAGAAACAGAAAATACAAAGAATCGAAAACTTGGCAGTGAAAGAAATCCGATAGTTATAAGTTGGAGGGGTTACACAGCCCCTGTGTCCGAGGGATGCGCGGATCGAGGGCTGCGCCAAGACTGCGCCATAATATGACAGGAGCCCATGTAAGATAGTGCTATTCGCTAAGCAGACCCAAACATCGTGTAGAAAACTTATCCAGATAGATGTTGGAAAGGAGCTATTAATCGACTGGTTGCAGCTTTGTTGGTGTGAGGCTCGGGCGTAACTGGTTGGTTATTTGTCCGGGTGTGGTGGCGATTTTGATGAGGTTGATTGATGCTGAGGCTTGTATTTGTATTTTTAAAGGTGAAATATTGTTGAAATTGCTGGTAGAATTAACAGTACAAAAGTTTTTCAAATACTTTGTGATGCAAAGACTGGGACGAGTAAAGAGGAATGTCAACTAGCGGTGAATTCGTTCCACCACAGTCAATACTCTAAGAGGTTGGAGACTGAACAGGAGTGTCCGATCTCGTAGCCCACGCCATTAGTTTGACCTTGGGAATACTCCAATCTGGGTTTGCCTGTTTCATCTTCTTAAATTGCTCCATAACCTCCTCAACACGTACATCAACATTCAAGCGCGGAAACGCGATATCATGCGGAGCGTTTGATTTCGTCAGAAACAAAGTCATATCTCCAGGATCCATATGTAGGCCGGGCTTGTAGCTGTTAACCATCTCTCGCTCCTGCTCCGTTAAGATTCGGTAAACGATGTGTAGCTCCTCAAGATTTTTGAAACGTAGCAGGCCACTTTTGGCGAGGAGTTGAGGGGATGCAACAGCCCACTTGAAGAACCATGCATTGCAAGAGATACTGAGATGGCGGGCCTTGAAGACATTTGTCGGCTTGCTATTTCCAGTCCGTACCCATGGCCATATATCGTCAAGGAAGATCCCATCAATAGAAGGATCGAAATAGTGTAGACGAAACAGTCTATCGTCGTTTGATTTAGGGGCAAACAATGGCTGATATCTCGAGAGAACTTCGAATCGAGACTCTCGACAGGTATGTAACATGGCTGTCACTTCCCTTGGACAGTTGACAGTCGACCTGCAGTGGCTCACTACCTTCTTCTTCTTCTTAGAATTTGACGGTCGAGCTTGAGGACGACCAAAGTGGATTGCCGGGTATAAGCAAGTGGTACCATTGCCCTCTGAAGGAGGGGGATTGACTGGACTCATTGGACTTGAAGACGGTGAATGGCTTAGGTAGTTTACCAAGTGAATAGTCCGAGGACCTGGAAGTGCATCCTGCCATATTTTCAACCGCAACTCTGCAGGTAATTGTCGAAAGTATGGAAATTCCGAGGGTTTCTCTGGAATGGGAAGCCAGTAGTCGGCAAGTGGCATTGTAATACAGCTTGCAGCTCACAAGTGAAATGAAATCAATATCAATATCAATATCGCGGCTCAAATAACAACTTGAGGAGGGTGAAGCAATAGCGAGATGAGAAGAAAAACACAACGACAGCCCAACCGTGGGCGTCATAAGTAAATAAAAGAATAAACGTATGCACCTGAGCAAAAGAAATCAATATGCCGGTTAACGTATGAGACCGTTATGGGTTTAGAGCCGGTTGCCTTCCGCTCCGAAGGGCTACTTGTCATTCGCCTAGATTCGATGGAGTATGCTACTAACAAGATTAAAGAGAGGGTGAAAGTTAACTGTGGATCTTTGAGCAGGCTGTGGTACAGTACAAGGTACAATACAGTACAATACAGAGCTAAATTGCATGCGGGGGGTCATGGCTAGGCTAGCTATTAGTTGATAAGTGAAGGGAGAATCCTGGTGGTGCACGGCTGGTGTCCGGCAGAGCGCATCTGTACGACGCCAGATTGTGTAGGGGTTTGTGAGTGTTGGAGGTTGACGTGGGTGTTATTGATGTTGGTTATGGCAATAATAATGGTGTGCCACATTTGCGAGGAGCTTGCTCGGTATGGAGAATGACCTGCTTTGTCGGCAGAGGAGAGTAGGTGATTGGACAGCTCGCAACTAAACGTGATTAGATGAGCAGGAACCTGCACCGGCTGGTGGTGCATGACTGAAAGTATCGTAAACGGCTCATGTCATATACGGCGACTGTTGTGCTGGTTATCAGCCAGCCATGGCATGGTACTATATGTGTACATGCCATACCAGTCGCAGTTGTTGATCCGGGAAGCGGGATCCTACTGCAATATTGTTTGTTTGCTGTATGCTGTGTATTGCATGATAGGATCTCATAAGCTGTGCAGATTTATCCCTAAAGATACAGCATGCTGGCAAGCAAATCATATATGATCAGATTTGGGGACTTGCCTGGTACTACCACCCATGCTCGCCATAACAATCCATATCCGTTTGGTATGTAAGTTCAAATACAGTAGTCGTCGGTGCAGGTTTGTATGGCATCTATCCATAGTTGGAGATATGCACGTGCTAACACGTCTAATCGTATATATCTTGGGGTTGTGTGTAGTGTGGTAATCTCGCAATTAATCCACCAGATCGCTTACTTCACCTTAGGTCAGGCATGCATCTATCCAATCCAACAAATCTGTTGGATTATCTCCCAGTATTGCCGGCCCCTGACCCTCGTTACGATCGCTGCATGGCTGTACGAGTATCAGTACGACAGTAGTACGAAGTGGTTTTTTTTTCCTTTCTTGCTCGATAAGCATTGATTGATTTTGTAGACGATAGACGATACTCCGACGGCACATTAAGGACAGTTGGCATTTGATTTGGTTCGTATATGCGGCGGGTATCCAGGCAATAGCAAAACTGCCTGCGGTTGTTCGACTACTCCCTCTAAACCCATATACCTCCGTACTTTACTGTAGAGAGTAGTAGTAGCACCCCTGGGGAACGGCCAAGTGCAGCAGACATGCGGACATCCAGACGCCCGTTGATGTACTGTACTCCATACTATGCTGTGCTGTAGATGCCTGCTAGTTGGCCATTCATTCCTTTTCCGCCCATTCATTGGTTGAGTCGTATTTACCAAGTGGTCGGGACAACAGCTAGCGTACTGTAATGAAGTAGAAAAGCATTACGTTTTGTAGAGCGCAGCGCAGCATGGTCGAGCCCATTCATCCATGCATGATACCTACCGTTGGTCTTCACCGGCATGATGAGTGGTTGCCACGTGAATTGCTCGTACCAAAAGAAGCAATTGTTGATGAAAGTGAAAAGAACTTACCCTGGTCAAGCAAGTGTCCTCCGTCATGCTACATACGGATACAGTATGCTACCAGACTGTACGACGTGCGTGCACACATAAGCGAACTCCATTCCAACACCACACCAATGTACTGTACCTGTACTATACTATCTGGCTATTTTAGAACGGTGAATTAGACGGACGAGTTACTCTTGTATATGAGTATGAGTACAGTACAACCCGTTATGGGCACAACACTAATCAACCAAATCAAATCAAATCAAATATAATATAACATCCATTCGCATTCATATTGCGGGATGCCTGCAGCTCCACTCCATCAGCACATCTCTTTAGCTGGACCCAGCCATCCTCAACAACCAAATCCTCCTCTGCTCCTCTCACGGGCATAATAACACTTCCAAGGCCACTTCGACAACATGGATGACACTAACCAACAACATCCCGAGCTACCACTGCAACATATAAGCGTCTTCTCACTCTTGTAGCTGATAAACACGCACGATGATCAAGGAAACCTTTGGCTCAGTAATCCAAGGGTTTTCAACAAGGTGCCAGGTGCTAACCGTTGAGAAACCGGGAATCACTTCGTATGATGAAATACATTAAAATACACACACACACATATATATACATATATACATCTAGAAGAGATACATCTTATTTTTACATACAGATCAAAACACGCACACAAATAAAACAAAGCATAAAGCATAAAGCACAAAGCATAATACAACATGCATAATCGAGACAATCAAGACAATCGAGACAATCGAGACAATCGAGACAATCGAGAGAGTATATGTAACAGTACTGTACTTCCTTCTACAGCTCAGTCATATTTACAGATCTCTCGTCCCGAGCCGAGACGGTTGGGGTCGGCACACTTCCCTCCCCTGACATGGGCAGGCATGGCTCGCCTGGCTCGGCGCCCGGCCGGGCTTGCTGAAGAATTACCGAACGAGGAAGAAAAGTAGCGATGGCTTGTCATCCATCACCACCAACCACAGCACATAGCAGGAATACCCTCCTCGCAGCGTCCCACCCCAAGCTAAGAAGCTTGAATGTTGAATCTTGAAGTACGCCCATACACAGTGCCACCGTACTGTACCTACCACTGAGCAATCACCAATTGCCCCAAAGATAGCTGTCAATCGCGCGTCCCCTCCTCCTCCTCCTTCCCTCATCTCACATCGCATCCTCGCCAAACATGGATAACCAAATCCCCAAGGACCTCCCTCCCGTCTCCCCCTCCGGCGAGCTGCGAACGCCCACTCGAAAGCCGCTCCGCAGCAGCAATCCAAAAACTCAATACCTTATCCTCTACAATTTTGTTAGTGCAATCCTCTGGACGGTTGTGTTGGGTCGTGTACTGTTGCTAGTACCATTGGTGGGCTTTGGCCGTGTTTATGCTGGAGTGGGACAATTCACAAAATGGACTCAGACTTTGGCTTTACTGGAGGTGGTGCACGCGGCGATTGGTACGTATTTAGAATCTCTATTCCTAAACTACGTCCTTCAGGACGGAACACGCGGGAGAGGAAAAGGGCCTCCGCCCTTCCACTCTTCTGATGACCCGACCGCGGGTTACACAGCACAAAATACAACATACTAATCAAGCAATTTACAAACAGGGATTGTAAGAGCACCTATCAGCACCACCGGTATGCAAGTATCCTCGCGCCTCCTTCTTGTCTGGGGAGTTGTTCACCTTTTCCCCTCCCTCGCCAAAAGCGCCGGTTATTCCAGTATGCTTATCGCATGGAGTGTCACTGAAGTTATCCGCTACTCTTACTTCGTCCTCAGTCTCAATGGTTTCCAGCCGAAATTAGTCAGCTGGTTGAGATACAATACGTTCTATGTGCTATATCCGCTGGGCATTAGCAGTGAGTGCTGGATGATCTGGAAGGCAGTTGGGCCGGCGAAGGCATGGAGGACGGAATACGCATATTTATTACAGTTGATTCTGTTTATCTATATCCCAGGTAAGTCTGCATATACGCGCTAGTGCTGGATATCGGTGTATAATTAAGGCTAATGTGAATCCAGGTTCGTATATTCTGTTCACACACATGATGTCACAGCGAAGAAAGGTTATGAAGGGGAAGGGAAAGCAACTTTAAATGCTATTAGGATGCACTCTCCATAATTGGCAAGAAGCTGCATCGATATGAAACGATTAAATCTGTATAACTATGTAAGCACAACACTGGCGATTACAAATAAAATAGACGTCAAAAGCATAATGGATACAAGCGTTCACAAACATAATTCATGGAGAATAAAAAACGGGGGAAATATAATTATCATTTACAAAATTTAGACCAGCGTCTCACAGCAAAATTATCCGTAGATAATGCCACCTGAACCCCTCCCCATTCGACTTCTCACAATATATTCTTCCTTTTCTGCCGCATCGCAACTGAAACTGATAATCTAGCGAAATGTCCAAACCGCTTGTCACTAGTTCCGAAGGTGTCCATCCCCCAAAGGACGTAAATTCCTGCCCAAAAAGAAAAGAATTGAGCTTTTAGCAACGCATGAGGACAAAGTTATACCAAGCAGACTGTAGGTATAGCGATTTTGTGTTTTATCAAGTTAAAAAGAAAAAGAATAAGAAAAAGAAAACTTGACGATGTATATTCTTTTGGAGGAACGAGCGTCGCAGCTAACGGAATTGTAACGTGGTGCTTTTGAATAGCAGCTTCTAATTAGTGTTATGTATACTCAAATATTTGTTGTCTTCTGTCTTTCGTAGTTGTCTATATATTCCTTATACATGAGCAAGT
>Ga0247734_1000848_pt1 | contig 24986 bp, 28 predicted proteins | sample UWRJL103311B2_FD_180933 | JGI IMG/M metagenome (GOLD analysis project Ga0247734, IMG submission 180933) | Plant litter microbial communities from Arlington Agricultural Research Station in Wisconsin, United States - UWRJ-L103-311B-2 | ecosystem: Environmental > Terrestrial > Plant litter >...
CCCCAAAAAACCGTCGAATCTCCAAAGGCAAAACGGGAAGCGTTGCTATTTCAAATAGCACCTAACAACTTTCTAACTTTTCCTTCTTCCTTTTACCCAGACTGATCCATCCAAATGTCCTAACCCCTATCCCTATCTCTACCACACCTTCCCCATATCTTTGCCACATCCATATCCTCTCGCCATTCTAATTTTGTCCGTCTAGCAACAAAGCTACAGGATAACCGTCTATCTAACACATTCACAAGAAGCTTCGAACCGCAAAGGAAAGGGACCTTTGGCTTGGTTTTCGCTTGACTACTGATAAGTTATTGCTGTTGTTAATGTATGTATGTGTGCGTGTGGGATATTTTGCATCCCTTCATGCCGTCGGTGTCGGTATCCGCGATGCCCAAGTGTGTATGTTAGGTGAGATTAGCTAGGTAGCTGCCTACTCGTATCATTTATTGATTAGAGAGGCTGCACGTGTCGTTATACGTGCAAAAGAATCCTTTTTGCCCTGGGGAGTGAGTTGGCAGTGATGGTAGAAGGCAAAAAAGAAAAGGAGAGGGCCAGAATCAAAGCACACTGTATACAAGGTGGTGGATTGTTTTTTCTTCTTTTCCTTCCAGCTAAGCTACCTGTACAACTATCCACACACAAAAAACCTCTCAGTACATCTAGAAGGGGTATATAAAAAGCGCATCATCCTTCGTTAAAAAAAGAAAGAGGAAATAGGGTCATGCATTCACACAAACACCCCTCATGAAAAGTTACCCGCTGCAACCCCCCAAAAAAAGAAGAAGAAAAAGTGGTAAATGCAAAAGTACGAATTCGCGCTTATGTTTCCTTAGAAAATCATGGCCATGAGGCAAAAATGACAAAAGGACAATATAACAACACCATGCGCCCACCTCCATATGCGCCTCATACCATATACCCTTATAAACTTTTGGGTGTTGTTGTATAGATGAAGCTTATATACTTTTACAGGATAAGAGAAAGCTTAAGAGCTGGACTTCATTCTATTGAAGATGTTTCGGGATTTGGACTTGCTGCGTTGCTTTTTTTCCGAGTCTCGGGTGCGTTCCTCAGAGTGTTTAGAGGTATCTTCGTCGCCATCGTTGTATTTGGCCTTGTAGATCCTGCTTCTGTTAGTAAAAAGAAGAGGCAATGGGAGTTTTGCGACTTACCAGGAATTGCCAACCATGCTGATTCCTTTATCTGCAGCTTGTCGATAGAACTTGGCGGCTTTCTTAAGATCGGTCTTACATCCAATTCCTTTGGCATAGCAAAAACCGGTCTCCGCTAATGCATCAGCATCTCCCCAAGCTATGTCCAGTTAGTATATGATTGAGAGGAGCGTAGCCAAGACAACTTACTTCCAGCAATCTCAAAGCAACGTAGTGCAAGCGCCTTGTCCTGTTCAATTCCCCATCCGTTCATGTGACTGACTCCCAATTCGTAGATGCTTAACGCAAACTGAGCTTTCCGCGATTTCTTCTCGAGAAAGTCTACAGCGACTCCCCCCTTTTCCAATTGCTCGTCATCCGCAACCTCCAAACCTGCACAATCAGCAGCTTTCCGAAGCCAGGCAACCCCTTCCTTCTGATTGGCCCTCATGCCCCAGCCGTGTCTGCAAGCAAGAGCGTAAAGCAGCATACCGGTAGGATGATTTTGCCTGGCAGCAAGACGGAGGTGATAAGTCGATTTGGTGAGCGACCCAGCTTCATGAAACTCGATTGCCTTCTCTACGTGCTGCTCAGCATCCATGTCCATGGAGGGGGCTAGTGATCTGGCTTTGATCGTGCTTGATGATGTGCCTGACACAGACATCGAGTCTTCAGAAAATCGGGAAGTTTTTGGGATTGATTCGGTGGATGGTCTACCGTCATATGAAGGTCTCCCTGGATCCAATGAAGGTCTACCAAGATACAAAGTAGGTTGGGAGGGAGGTGAAGGTGGAGCAGCACCGTGCGTTTGATTCGTTCCGGAAAAGGCTGGTGGTTCCTGGAAAATTAAAGAGTTTCTCTGAAGGAGCTTTCCTCTAGGCAATGAAAACTTAGAGTACACATATGATGGAGCTGGTCCTGTTTCATAGCTTGTATCCGGAAATCCCTCGCTCTGTATGCTGACTGGTGTATTCGCAGTGTCATCTGCCAAAACGAAGGACGGCTGGCTATCTGAAGATGCCTGACGTGACGGCCCATCATTAGGAAGTCCACTCAAACTAATCATGCTTGCTCTGCTTAGAGGTCTCGAGAAGTTGAAAGCAGGCCTTGGTAGTCGGGTACCACCAACAGAAATCTCGGAAGATATTGAAGGCGTTCTACGTATGGTATGGGCGTGAAAAGCAGCTGTAGTTGGTGATGTAGACATCGCGCTTCCAATAGATTCTTTGCGATGTGGTGGTGAGAGTCCCAAATTATCGTGGCTTACCACATAATCATCTTCTGAACTGTCAGATGTTGACCTAGGACTGGGCTCTCGTTGCGCAAATGGTGATCGGGGTGGAGCCAATGCTCTTGAGCTGTATCCGTGAGGAGCCAGGGTTCCATCCTGCTGTCTTCGTGGTCCAGACTGACGCAAAGAGTCTGCGCTGGGTCGGGGTTGAACATACGAAGGCGAGTTCCCGGTTCTTGAAAATCTATGTTCCCTCTCAAAATCTGTTGGCGACTGTTCCGTTCTAGCTCCAAAGTATGATACATCTGCTGAGCTACCAGGTCCCCTTCCGCGGTGAGGCTCCTCGTTGATCGTATCGATTCGTGGTGGGGGTGGTATAGAGGGAATGTCCGGCTCGTCTCCAAATGAGGGATATAAGGAGATTGGACGGTTTTTGTGAACTTCCACCTCCGTTTTTATCGCAGCTCCTGGACTTGGCGCATCGAGTATTTCAGGAGAGTTCGGGGCGACGGAGGCAGACGCAGAACGCAGATATCCAGGTCTATTCTCGGCCAAGGAGTTTGCAATCATCAGCGGCGGCAACCTACTTACACGCCTTCCCGACTTTTTTTCCTCCTCGAGCTGTTTCTGTAAGAGGCGACTTTGCGCAGCAAAGGCATCTAGTGGTGACAACTCAGGAGGGATTTCTCCAGCAATGTGCAGGCGGGGTGATGGTAAACCGTATGGAGACCGTTGGCCACCGCTTCCTCCTCCGAAGGGTCCATGAGACTGCGATCTCAGGTCGATAAAATTGGGTCTTTGGCCTGCCATTTAGAAAGACCAGCAGCAGCAGCAGCAGCAGCAGTCAACGAACTTTATGGTATGTATTTGTTGTGCTTCATTCGGCCAAGATGGTTTCGTGGTTTGCGACGTAAACTTGTTGCAGTAGTGAACATGAACCGAGGTAGGAAGGATAACAAGAGTTGTGTTGGTTGAAGACAAAGCGCTTGGAGTGAATTGAATGTTGTTGTTGCCTGTGACACACTATGGGATGCGAAAGTGAATGATGGTGAATGGTAGTGGTAGTAATGAGCGTGGGTGAGGTTTGGGTTGGCGCAAAGAGGGGGCTATGACAATGACACAGAACAGGAGGAGTTGATGGATTATGTTAAACGTAGAGGAGGTTGAAGGATTAGCGAAACAAATTGGCGACAGGGCGGCAGAGCTCGTAGGAAGAATGTAGTGAAGGGTATGCGCAATGGATCGTTGGATCAAGTGTGGGATTATTATTGACGTTGGGGAGATGTTCAGGCGTGAACGGACTGTCTGTGGAGGGTGAGTGTGGTGGTGGTGGTTTCGGCCTCTCGTATACTGACTGAGGTTGGTAGGGTGTGGTGGAGATGCTGATTGATGCGTGCAATTGCTTGTCTTGCCTTGTTGGCTCTCAAACACCACACACAATCCAAGCAGCAGCCCCTTTCCCCCCCACTTACTATCTTCTCTCAATAGTACTGTATCAGGATATCAAATGCCAGAGTGACAGAGTGACGGTCAGGAAAATGGAGAAAAGGAAGCACAACAGCGACAAGAGACCCTTTCTTTCTTTCTTTCTCTTGTTTTAGATGCCCTGGAGGAAAATCGAAACAAATTAAACGGGGATATGGAGAAGAGATCACCCAATCTTACAGCCTTGGTCTGCTGGTGTCCCCTTTTTTTATTATTATTATTATTTAACAGCAGTACAATAATGGGTTCTAAATTGCCAGAGAATCCACCCGTCTTCCCCATCCTCCACCCAACGTCCCTCGACTTAAAAATAAATCTTTCCTCCGTTGCGCTAAACCATAAAGAGCGCTAGCTTGCTATAGCGCATCTAGCGGGGCCCCCTGAGATCCGAGGGGTCCAGCCAGTCTCCTGTCGAGTACTATAATAATACAATAATATACAGTACAATAAGAAAGTACACGAATAATTTAAAATAATAGCTGAACGAAACTAAAACGAACCCCCGGACAGGGGCATCTCTCTCTCTCTTTCTCTTCCTTTTTTTTCTTTCTCTCTTTCCATCACGTCTCAGGGAATAGTCACGATACTTGAATCATGCATGCTCCTTTTGCCATTACCACCGTATTCATATGTTTGCTTTGACGTTGCCATACGCTTATGACACAGCCGCAGGGACTTAACAGGCAACAGATAAGATGGGATACATACAGTACAGACAGACATACAGACATACAGACAAGCAGGCCCCTGAATAATGTCGATTTGATAACAAGCTGCTTGCTGCTCATGTTATATAGAAGATCCCCAATCAATACTCTAGGCCACTGCTAATGTGATATGTTGGGTTGGGTACATATAGATGAGATACATTTATTACAACGTAAGCACATTAATTACATTACTCAAATAAACCACATTAATCACATTAATCATCAGAAACCCGCAAGCTTAGCTCCTCTAGCCTCTATCCTCCACTCCATTATCACGAAGGTATTTTCTGCTTCCCTCTCTCTCTACTCTCTAGGCAGCGAGGTAGCCTCGAACTCTGCTGCTACAGCACCGAGCTTGATAAGTAGAAGATACGATACGATACGATACGAATACCAAATACGAGGGCTACTATTTCTGTTTCTGTGGCCTTTTTTTCGCCCCCGCCAGAGATGGGCGAATTTCTCTCTCCTCTCGACAACCCCCTCCCTCCCCTGAATTATGCTCAACTTGAGCTTCACCCGAACCAACTCCTGACCTGACCACACTCGTGTTGGCTGGTGAGAAGAACTAAGCATGATGCTTGCTACCTATGTTATGTTATGTTATGTTATTAGCTCTTGGTACAGTACAGTACTGTAGCACCAAAAACAAAAATCTGCGAGCGAGGCGAGGCGGGATGGGCAGTTATTCATTATTCATTGGCTCTCTCCCCACAAATTGTCACAACCGCCGTGGCGTTGGATTTAGTTCAAGTTTAATGTTCATGTAACTTCCCCGAAAGGATGTCGTGCCTTGCAGTTGCATCGCAGCCAGATTTGGGGCAATTCCAGCTCGGGGTTCGGAGGAGATGCGTTTGCGGCCAATCAGCTAGCTCCTCATTTCATTCATCCCCCCCTCACTCAAGCCCGCAAACGCACACGGCGCAGTGATCGACGGAGCTTTACGAGAGACGGATATCAGTGAGGCTGTAAAATGGACGACACGGCTAGCACAAGCCGTTATTGAACAACCTTCTCCCGAGCGAAGTCTACCTTGCTATTTCCCTTGGTATCACATGTTCGGTCAAGCATATATAAAAAAAAATCCATGCTACAGAAGGTAGTAAGTTGCAAATGTTCATATTGCAGACACCTATGTCCAAATACCTCTAAACTCCATGCCAATGCAAACCATGTCCTGATATCTTTCAAATCTCACAAATTTTTCGAACTTAGCTTCTTCAGACGAGTTGCTCCCTCATATACACCTCTGTCTACAGCCGCTGCAACGGTCAAAGTTCCGCCGACGATTGCACAAAGGCCAGTTAAGAATCCAGCTAAGGTCTTCGTTCTCTCTTCTCGGTTGATGACTTTCATTGGGGATATATCCTAGGAACGATTAGCATCGTAATACCATAGTGCAAGAAGAAACTTACGTAGGAGAAGAAAACTCCGGGGATACCGCCACGTGCGTGGATTTTCTCCTTATGACCTTCAGCACCGTCATCGCCACCCATCAGACTTCTACGGTGGCTCGTAACCGAGAACTGGTGAGTTTCGATACTGCCATCGGTTTGATGTCCGAAACCGCCAATTCCAACGAAATGGTTGCCTGGATTTTCCTTCTTATACGCCTTCTCCCAGCCCAAAGGAAGGTAGGATGTGGAAACCACCTTGACAAAGTACATGAAATTGTAGGCGGGGTCGGTTGTTATCTGTTCAGTATCATCTAATGGATTGGAGTGATGATCAGTCCATGGTAACGACTTGGATTTGCCCATCTTTGAGATAACTTCATGTGGGAGTTGTGGCCCGAAGCGTAGAGAATGGATCTTGTGAGTGAAAACGTGACCGCCTTCGATAGGAGAGTCGAAGTAGTTATTAAGATCGTGGACATGCATATTGCCATTACTGAAACTCCTTCCAGGGGCAATGTGGAAATTGCCCACAACTTTGTTAACACGAATTCCTCCCTCAATGCGGCATCCTTCCTTTCGCTGAGCGTCTAGTCGTTCGCTGTAGTGTTCTCGTTCACACTGTTCTACATTCTCTCCACGTCCGAAAGCCCAAGAAACGCTGGCATATGCCTCTCTTACTTCCTCGCAAGTATTACAGCAGCCGGCTTTGATTGCGTTTGGGGGAGGAGTTGCGCCGTAACAGCCACCACAATAGTCTGGAGCAAGATGCGATGCTTGTTCTTCAGAATGTCTGCGAAATCATCAGAATCACATCTCTCCAATTAAAATAGACCACTTACAAATCCAATGCCTTTATATCTATGACCGCTCCTCCTTCGTTATGGGCAGCAAGTCTGACCTTGCTAACACCATGCATGACACCAGTCTGCTGTTCTCCAGAGACGTCCATAACGTCAAGGGTGAGTAGTTCGCAGGGGATCCGAGGAAATGTAATATTCAGATGTATCTCCATTTTCTCCCCTATCGAGGACAATCAATACAATCCATTGCTAGTTCGATGTACTGCGACCTACCTCGACCTTTATCAACAACCAACTCTGGATGAACTACAATCCGCCGGTAGTCTGCCCATTCTCCCCACGCCAAAAATAGAACAACCAGCAGTGAAGCTATTGTCACAATTCCTCCCGAAGTGGTGCGCACTCTGGCCTCGTCCACTGTCTTTGTAAAGGCATCAAGCCTAGTAAATCTGGATTTCGCCGGCATAATTGTTGTTGATGCGAGAACTCGACGTTATTCTTTTTGGCTTTGGCAAAAAAAGTGTAAGGCTTGCGCCGAAGAGTTGCGACTTGTACTATTCAATAAGACATAAATTAAGAGAGGACTTGGAATTTGACTGAATTCATGAAAACCTTCAATGCGCATTCGACAGGAGTGTGATGCAGAAATTGTCAGTGAGAATAAAACTGAAGCTGTTCAGAAGCTGGGCTGGACTGGACACCTTTCAAGAAGGATGGAGCCAATTCAGCCGCGGCCGCGTCAGGGACCTTACAGGGCAGTTCCTTGGCTCACAATTACCGTCTGTGTGCACTCAGGTACCAGTAAACTTCAGAATGGCTAGCAACAAATGCCAAATCGTATAGAATCAAGTGTCATCATATGACACATAAAGAAATCAGCTTTTTGTAGGATTGAATAGCTCGAGTTCTAAGTCACTTAATTTAGCATTCCCGTTAACCTGAGTAGTAGATTTACACCTCCGAATGTTATCCTGACACCAGGATTAGCTTAGGCGGTGTCGGTATCGTTCTGGCAGAAGACCGGAAGTAAACGTACGGACTAAGCAGTAGTAAGTAGTATATGCATCGTATGACATGGCTGCCAAAACTAGCTGCCATTGCATGACTATAGACGAATGTATACGTAATCAAATATCCCTTTTATTGGTTTTAGTCTTTTCTCTCTCGCTAAGCATTGTATTCTATTCTGCATTTGTTTCACAATAGCGACAATAGCAACTTGGCACAATAGCAAGTATAATGCACGTGACCTTTAAAGTGGCTTGACCCCTGCTCAGCCTCACGGTCCGCCTTATTAGTTTTCATGCTGCCTTTGACTCTTTCGATCCAGGCAGCCTTTCTTTCAACTTTAACACCACCCCGCCAGTCACTTGTCGGACTCATACGACAACAACGCATCAGTGCCCGGCACGGTGATTCTACTTGTATATAGCTCCTCGCTCGCTCTCTTTCGTTCTGCCCCATACAACCCAAACAGAATTACCAATACACCTCCTCCTTGAGCATGCTGGAAAGTAGGATGTCGTCCACTCCGCGAGGTCCACGACATGGCTCTCCAAGCACTCGAGTTGGTGGTGCCGGCCGAGGTGGAATACGAAAGCGTCCTTCTGGTCCGCCTACCAGACTCGACAAGGACGGCGACCTTGTGATGGATGCAGGCGCCACAGCGAAATTGGGGAGGGGCCGGTCAGAAGTAGGCAGAGGTCGTGGAGGTGGACGTGGTAGAGGAGGTTCAGTCAGAGGCACTACCAGAGGATCCGCTATATTAAGAGGCATCGGTGCGCAACAGGCAAATGTACTGGATTCGCGCAGTCTAAGCAATGGATCGGTCAAGGTAGATGGATTGCGAGACAGTAAAGCCGCCAAAAACGCGGATGGTGGTCTTGAAAGCCTACTCGGTTTCCTGGAGCGAAAAGCCGGCGCGCATGACGCCGATCCGAATAGAGTCATCAAGATCAAGAAGGTATGTTTATTAATCTGATCGCAGGGTCACGAGGTTCCTGCATCGTTCGTCGCCATCTCTACACTCGTTCAAGCCAAGTACCGTCAACGAGTCGAGCATCGACACTCCTGCGTATACCGCTCCGTGATCCACGGTCGTTTCCAAGGTTGTCATAAGCCTTGCTAACGTCAAATAGTCACGTATGGTGGGTGACTCCGTCATTATAACTGCCAGAATCGAGGATATCGCCGAAATATTGAAACTTGATCAATTCATGTTTGCTGGAGCAACCTTATCAATCAAAGCAATCGACAATACTTCGCAACCACCAACCAAGGAAGAAAAGGGAGTCTCAAAGGCCACTCAAGACATCAAAGAAAAATTCAAAGCAATTCTCGCGAAGCGTTATGATGCCAACCTTAAGCTACTTAACTTATCGGCTCTCGCTCAAGATCCGGACTTCGTCGAGGTGGGAATCCAAACACTCTCATCTGCCTCTGCGGCCAAGTTCTTTACAGCTTTGATGAATGTTTGCGATAGCATGTTTAAAAATGCTCAGGAGAAGCGCGAAGCTATCGTTAGCATCTCACTCGCCAACAACGGCATCGACGATGTCCGAAATATCAATGGAGTTGCCGACACTTTCCCGCATATCAAGAATCTCGATATTTCCGGAAACAATCTCGCGACACTTAAGTCTCTCCAAAGCTGGAGATCGAAATTCAGAGGTCTTGAAAACCTTGTTTTGACAGACAATCCAATAATTATGCAAGTACCAAACTACAACGAAGAAATGCTGAAGTGGTTCCCAAAGCTTCAAATTCTCAACAACTTGCCAGTAAGAACCGCTGAACAGGTTTTCGCCAACTCTTCTCCTATTCCAATCGGCGCACCTGACTTCCGGGACGTCGGCCAAGTTGGAGAAAACTTCATCAGACAATTTGTCAGTCTATACGATAGCGATCGCAATGCTTTACTAGCAAACTACTACGATAATCAGTCAGCGTTCTCTCTTGCTATCAACATGAGTGCTCCTCGCAACAGAGACCATTCGACACCCATCCCCAAATGGTCATCTTACACCAAGTTTTCCCGAAATCTCGCCAAAGTCACGCACACCCACACTAGAATCGACCGACGATATATTGGTTCTGCAGCTATACAACCAGTATGGTCCGAATTACCAGCCACTCGCCATCCTGATCTTGCGCAATCCGACAAATACATTATCGAATGTCGCCCCCAACCAGGCCTAGCTGATCCTTCTGGACAGAGTGTCCGTGGTGTAGATGGCCTTCTTATCACCATTCACGGCGAGTTCGAGGAACAAAACCCATCTGTCGCGGATATCGCTCTACGTAGTTTCTCGAGAACCTTCGTTTTGGGACCTGGAGCTCCTGGTGGAATCCCTATCCGAGTTGTCAGTGACATGATGGCTTTGCGGGCCCATTCTCCTTTAGTAATCCCACCATCCACAGTGGTAGCCCAAACACAACCTGTCCCGGTTGCCGTCCCCCAAGCACAAGAAATTCCGGAGCAACAGAAAGAGTTGATTGCCAATCAGTTGATGGAGAAGACCGGAATGACTCTGGAGTACACTATCATGTGTCTTCAAGAGACCGCGTGGAATATCGAACAGGCATATGCTGCGTATGAGGCCAATAAGGTAAGCTATCAGTTCGAACGGTCTAGTCATCAACGTAATACTAATATAATTCAGTCTAAACTTCCGCCCAACGCATTTATTACAGGAGTACCCCGATAAGATAATCGGCAGTGATGGAGAAGTGATAGTCAAACGGACGGCTTCAGTGGAGGAAGGGACTGGTGTACATCATTCATTGCATGGGACGGGTGTCCTTTTGCGCTGTTACAACTTTTCGATTAAAACCCAGCGGAGGACAGTATCAAGATTGGCAATTGCACATAAAATGTGCGTTGGGCTTTGAATGATGCATTTGATTTTCAGCATGGCGTTGGAAGGGACATCGAAGGCATCGATGGTTTAGTTTATAGTATTTTTGCAGCCATGGAATGGATGGATGGCAAGTGCATAGATATATGAGGTCAATGATACCTTCAGCGGATTACAATACGAGAGTAATCTAACTCCCAAAAAAACAAAATAAAACCCACAATACATACCTTTCCTCTCTCTCTCTCTCGATGAATCCATGTGACTTGTATTGTAGTTGTGCCTACGCATCAGAAGATATTCAAAGTACCCTAGGTAATTTCCATCATAGCATAACCTAACTGTGCCAATGTACATCGCCTTCCTTCCCCATTTTCTTTTCCAGGCTTTTCTTTTTCAGTCCTCTTTCATTCTCACTTTCCAGAGAGAGAGAAAAAAAATCTCCACAATCCAATCAGTCCAATCACACCGCCCATACACACATACACACGAATTTAATGGGTGGCTATTTTAAGGATATGGAAAAGGTTTGTCTTTTAAAGTTTTTTGTTTTTGCTTTTGTTTTAATGTTCCATTTTTCAAAGCAGCGGCTGCAGCAGAAGCAGCTTTGCTTGTTTGTCTCTCTTTTCTTCTTCTTGTTCTTCTGGTTTCCCAAAAACAGAGTTCATTTATCATACATCACCTCATTAACTAGCCCAAGCATATATTCCCCCTTTGCTTTTTAAAAAAAAACCCCTATCTACGCCATTCGTAAATTCTTTTATCAAAAATAAAAAGACCAAATCAAAAAACTCCGGTTTTTTGGATGCTCCAATAATGCTCGGTTTCCAGACGCCGGATAATGCAATATACTAGGCAAGGTAAACTACTTTGCGTGTGATACGATCTCCGCATAGACGTCGTCGGGGATCTTCTTGATGAGGGTGAGGGTTACCTCCTTGACCATCTCTGCGTTGAGCGGTGGGAAGGAGCGCAATATCTTCGTCGGGCTGCAGATTTGTTAGTACTGCTCCAAAAACGGTACGGGTGGGCACGAACCTGGGAGAGCTCAATATCGAGTTCCTCAATATCACAAGCTGCGCAACGATACATAGGATATTCAAGTGTGCGCCGTACGCAAAGAGAAAGTCCCACAATCTCAACACTTCCGGCAGCGGAGGCGTGCAAGCACACAATGTCAGCACCGAGGGGAAAGCGTATAGCTCGGCGTTCATGCCCTTCCCAACCAGATACAAGCATAGCTTTGGGTCGACGATAGCAAGCACCTTGTCTACGAGCGCAAGACCCTTGTGGACGCCGTCCATGGCGCCACGAACATAACCTGGGCATTCGTACGTGATGAACCGGTGGAACGCGATAAAAGCTTCTGCTTCACTGCGTGCGGCATACAAGAATGGCGCCGCAAGCACATTCATTCCCTGTACATACGTTCCTGGCTCGCTGGCACCGGCATCCGAACCCTCGGTTGTCAATGTCAACGCCCTGGCTCTGGATTTCATGGTCGGTGTTGCGGACTGTAATTCTGGGCTTCCCTGCTCGTTGGTGGAGTATGAGAGCCGCCCCGGCAGCTTTTCTCCTTTCGCATCGTGCAGCTTCCACGCCACGGCATTGAGAAGGCGAATTAGAGAGGCTTCGCTAACGCGGCGACGAAAAAGAGGATCGGTAGCGAGGGTACGGAAGGTGTCGTTGCGGATTTTGGAGTATGCTGGCGATGCGCCGCGGTGGATGAGCGCGAGGTATGCGTCGGTATCAAGGACGGGGGCATTGAGCAATATTAACCAGACATATATACGTAGCGAGGACTATCTTTTCATTAACACAATTCCACAGTTCGCCGGCGAGGGGGAGGGGGAGGGGTTAACCTACCATGCCGTCAGAATCACTTTTTATTCCCTGATCTAGAATCTTCAACCGCGTAGCTTCCAAGCCACCCTGTATATCCCCATCTGGTGGACCATCACGTATGAGCTTATCCAGCGACAACATCTCCGTGGTACTTTTCCTCCCAACCAACGGCCTCTTCGCCGCAACACCCAGAACCGGAGGCGCCATGTTCGTAGCGTCACTATTTGATCTTGCGCGCGAGGGCATATCTCTTTTAACAGGCGATATATTGCGCTCCAGGGCTTGCCTATGTTGCTGGGATATCAGAGAGGGCTGTGACTGCCCCAATGTGTGAGCTGATTTTAGACGTCGCAGCGCGCGGTGGGAGTTTGGGGAGGGCGGGGCTTGGAGGAGGGTGTTGGATGGGGGCAGTAGTGATGGGGTGTTGGGACGGGATGGTATTTTGGATGGTGAGGAAGAGGATGCCATGGCTACAAGGAATATCTACATTCAATATCTTGTGTTGAACAGGTAAAGTGAGGTGTGTGCCGAAAGATTGTGGTGTTGGATGGTTGACCTGCCAATTCCAAAAGCGTGTCGGTCGTCGTGAAGCCGACGCGACTCGCATTTAGCCAAGAGATTAGATTAGATTAGATTATCCCGTTATCCACTTCTGCGAGTACATATGTACTATACATACAGTATACACATTTGCTCTTCAAAATCATTTTACTTTCCTTCTTTGTTACGGTCCATTTTGCAAAGTAATATTTTTTTCATAAGTCATCCTACATAGCAGCAAAGACAATTAAATCAGCATGGCACCAAATCTTGCAAAGTCGCAAAGCGAGTAGTTATTCTTGTGCATGTCATGACATTTACACCTTCCATTTTGGTTCAATTAGGTTACAGAGCCATGAACATCTTTTTTCTATGAATCCCAAAGGATTAATTCTTGCACCGTCACATCTCCCGCCTTTATACCAAATCTACACCTTGTCTCCCAACTGGTGATGTTATGTCGCTTCTCCTGGCTGGTCGACGGCCACAGCTAATCTAGAAGAATTGGTAAGTGGTAATGAACAAAATTATGTTGTGGCAAAATTGGGTAGTATAGAGAAATCATGTATTCAGGGTTAGTCGCTAAAGCAGAGGTATCAAACTGTACATTTAAGATCACGCCGTGGGTACATCCATCACTCGGTGGAAGCAAACCGAAAGAACGTCACTCGGCCGGAGGCATGTCCTAGGACAAGTGTATGACCATGTGTTCCCACACATGTTGCCCGATAGTCAGCAGGAAGCCAAAGAACGTTCTTTCCATCTCGTGTGACCCAATCATTCTCAAGGGAGAGAAAACCACTGGTTACTTTCTGGTTTCCAGGGCTGCTTGAAGTATTCGAGTTTGCCGTTATACTCAGCAGCCCTTGATCTATCTCGAGATAGTGACCATTCTCCGAAAACGACAGACGTGTAAGAATGCTCTGTAACTCAAGCGTCTGCTGAGGAGTGCCAGTGGCTGCATCCCAGAGCCGAATTGTGCGATTGCCTGAAGCCGACGCTAGTGTATTACCATCTGACGAGAATGCCAGTGCGCTAACCTCACTATTATGGCCTTCAAGCAACTGTCGATGTGCGCCAGTTGTTACATCCCAAAACCGGACGGTGCGATCAGACGAAGCTGAAGCTAGTATATTACCATCCGGTGAGAATACTACTGTGTTAACGTAATTACTATGTCCTTTAAGCGTTTGTTGACACACGCCAGTTTTTATATCCCAAAGGCGGACTGTTCGATCTTCTGAGGCCGAAGCAACAATATTACCATGTGGGGAAAATACTACAGCGTTAACCACACCACTATGCCCGTTAATGGTTTGTTGACATATGCCAGTAGCCGTATCCCAAAGCCAAATTGTGTCATCAGATGCCGATGCTAATATACTGCTATCCGGCGAGAACGCTATGGTATTAACTTTGCTATTATGCCCCTGAAGCGTTTTTTGATGTACGCCAGTTGTTGCATCCCAGAATCGAATAGTTTGATCAAATGAAGCCGACGCAACTATATTGCCACTCGGTGAAAATACTACTGCGTTAACCTCACCGCTATGGCCCTTAAGGGTTTGTTGACATATGCCAGTCGCTGTATCCCAAAACCGGAGTGATTGGTCAGAGGAGGCTGATGCAATTATATTGCCATTTGGCGAGAATGATATGGCCCATATATCACCATTATGCCCTCTTAGCGTATGTTTGAAAGCACCCGTTGCTATATCCCATAGCTGGATTATTTGATTAAACGAAACTGACGCAATTGTATTATTGTCTGGTGAGAATGTTACTATGCCAACTTTGGTATTATATCCTTTAATCGTCCGTTGATGTTTGCCAGTCGCTGTGTCCCAAAGGCGAACTGTTTTATCAGATGAAGCTGATGCGATTATTTTACCATCCTGTAAAAAAGTTACTATATTAACGCAATCGCTATGCCCCTTGAGAGTCTGCTGGTATACACCGGTTGTTGCATCCCAAAGGCAAATTGTATTATCAGATGAAGCCGACGCTGCAGTATTACCATCCGGGGAGAGAACTACGGTATTGATAAAACCGCTATGCCCCATAAGCATCTGATGATGGGAGTTCATTATTGTTACATCCCAGAGGCGGACTGTCCGATCGGATGAAGCTGATACAATTGTGCTATTGTCTTGCAAGAAGGCTACTGCCCAAACATCACCACTGTGACCTTTAAGTGTCTGTTGATGTGCGCCGGTTGTTGTATCCCAAAGGCGGATTGTTTGATCAGATGAAGCTGATGCAAGTATGCTACCGTTAGGTGAGAACACAACTGCATTAACATAACCAGTATGCCCTTCAAGCGTCTTCTGCCAACACACGCTAGTTGTTGTTATATCCCAGAGGCGGATTGTTTGATCGGATGAAGCTGATGCAATAACGCTATTGTCTGGTGAGAAAGCTATCGCCCAAACATCACCATTATGCCCTTTGAGTATCTGTTGACACACGCCAGTTGTGTCCCAGAGGCGAATAGTTTGGTCCTCTGAAGCCGATGCAACTATACTACCGTCTGGTGAGATTGCTACTGCCCAGACATCACCAGTGTGCCCCTCAAGTGTCTGTTGATGTACGCCAGTGGCTGTTTCCCAGAAACGAACTGTATAATCAGATGAAGCTGACACGATTATGCTACTGTCTGATGAGAATGCAATCGCATTGACACAATCGGTATGCCCCTTAAGCGTCCGATGCGCGCCGGTTGCTATATCCCAGAGGCGGACTGTTTGATCGGATGAAGCTGACGCAAGCATACTGCCGTCTGGCGAGAACGCTACTGTATAAACATAACCAATATGCCCTTCAAGTGTTTGCCGATGTACGCCGCTCGCTGTATCCCAGAGGCGGACGGTTCGATCATATGAAGCTGATGCAATCGTGTTACCGTCCGGCGAGAATGCTACCCCATTGACATAACCATTATGCCCCTCAAGAATCTGTAGACATGCATTCCATTCTAGATCAATGTTTGGCAATAGCGAAATCCATCCAGGTATATAAACCTCGAATGCTCTTCTAATTATGCTTTTTGTTGGCGTAAAAATAATTGCAGAAGCATAAATCTGAAGGGGACAGATATCGATAATTTGGCGGAAGCTGAGGATAAATCGGCTTGCATCGTGTAAGAAAAGGGAGACTGCGGTACTGTTGTCGGACTAGATGGTAGCTGTTAGCGAACATCTGTGAATCTGCTTTGGTATACCATACGCTAGTGAGATCCTGCAAACTCCTGATCATTGGAAGGCTCTCGGATATCTTCCCAAGAAGACTTAGCGCTTCCAGCCATTGGAGAAAGTAACTTTGGAGGAATGTATATACTTGATGGCTGTCCGTTATGCGAATGCTACTCTGCTGAAAATGATAAATCCAATATAAGCACGCATACCGAATGTCTGATGGTAAATGAAAGTCGATGACCGACAACGTGACATCCGCACGTGCCGTCCCGGGCATTCTCAGGTCGCAAATATCTCTCTTCAAGTGGTTAGAGAGGAGACTCAAGCATCTAACCGCAATCCACTCGTTGGTTGCCTTCTCGTTTATCCAAAACGGATTGGTGCCACACTTATCGGGGTCAATGAGGAAGTCACGGAATGACAGATGAAACGTCCTGACGGGAGAGTTGGTAGAGGCAGGCACGCTAAACACAGAGTGCAGCGATTCAAGTCTGCGAATAACGACAGTCTCTGGTATGTCGAGAAGACGAGCCAGGGACTGTGTTGTGAGCGGTTCGGCTAGGAGCACGATCGAGCCTACGACCGTACGGAACTCGTCAAGAAGGGAACTCCTGGCTGCCTTCGAACCAACAAGTAATCGGTCAAGAACAGGGCGATAAGTCGCGTCCAGCTTGTCGATCTCGGACTGCTGAGTCCCCAACCGATATTCCAGGACCTTTGCTAATTGGCCATCGGGGTCGCACCATGCTGGGTCCCGGATAAAACGACTAACAGTGGCCGCAAAGATAAAGAGCGGAACGGCCATATCAACCAGGGCTTGGACGATCTGGGGGCCGGGCCAATCCGGCTGTAGCTGTCGATCATTGGGAGACAGAGCATTATAGTCGTTTCGAATTTTTGCCAGCTCAAAATCCAGAAATGCAGCGATGTCGTGCTCAATACATGGCTTTGGGATCTCGTGCAAGACCAAACCCTGGTATTTGCCTTTGATTTTACTGAAGCCAAGTCGGACCGGCAGCTCTGGTCTGCTCGTGAAGAAAGCTTTTAGATGCACTGAACTCAGGCTCTTTGCCTGCGACAACAGATAAATGATGACTCTGATGTCGTCATCCCGTTCGCACTCGTCGAGGGCGTCAACGATCAGAACCATCGTTTTTAGTTCGTCTGTACTGCTCCTCCTCAGATTTTCTAACGGCTTCAAGATAAGTTTCTCAAATTGTACTTTCAACGCCTTGCGCGTGACTGCAGGGTCAGCTTCGATAGCAGCACTGACATGCGATGCCAAAGCAGGCTTTATGGCGACAAGTTGAGCAGCGATGGTCGGAAAAAGAAGAGCTGCGTTGCTTCGATCTCGCTCGCCTCTAATGAAGAAGAAGCTGGCGCCGAGGAGTCCTTCGTCGGCGAAAGATTGCGCGATAGTGCGTGATATGGTAGACTTGCCGGTCCCTGCCATGCCGTTCAGCCAGAAAACACATTCACTTTGTGGATCCTCTGCCCATATCTTTATGTCCTTGAGGAGATTAACTCGAGTCTCAGGGTGACATTGCGCGTCATGCTCGTCCGCATGAGAATCGAAGGCTGCATCTTTGGCAATCGGGAGTTTGGAAATGGCGAGTGTCTGGCCAACTCCAATGACCTGAGTACTATAGCCATTTTAGTTAAAGAAACCGAGTAAGAAGTAGAGCTGAAACATACACTTGATCGACAATGAGACCCAGAGACAGTAGGTCTCGATACCGTTCTAAGTTCTTGATGATACCGTCGATCTCCTTGCTCTCGAACGGCCACTTGAGAGCACGAATCCCAAACCTGCTCAGCACCTTGTTCGCGGATCTATGATTAAGTTTCTTCTCCAGCCTCAATTGGAGTTGTGTTAGCTGGGAGGAACAATCGCTAAGCCCACCCCACAAACGATGGGACGTTCGTAGTTTCTCGCCATCTGGGCTCTCCAGAAGCTCTCGCACGCCGTGCAGAGTGATCTTTAGTCTCTCAAGTTCCCCTTGAAGTCGTTCAATTTCGGATTTAGCATTCTTGACGGCGGAGGAGTATCGATTGCAAAGCAAAGCGATTTTTGCAGACAGCTCAATCACAGCGATGATGCTCGCTGCGGATGCCACTGTTTCCATTGCTGTTACTCTGGAATGGATGGGGCCGTTATAGTGAAGTGTCGAAGTGGGGGCGATCACGTTTGTGGGGTTAGCGAAGTGGGGCTCCCAACCAGCCGGGCTTGCAGCTTAATTGGCAGACAGATGAATATTCAAAAATGCGTTTGATGAAATACTTCGATTTGCTTTGATGGAAATCGCCTGGCACAAAACATGAACATGAAAGGGCTAGAAGCCATCTCAATTACTCTTGCTATGCTTATGCTCAATCTGAGGCTAAATTACGAGGTCTGTTTCATTGAAAGCAGCAGCTTCTTGCCTTCGAATGTTGACAATATATAAATAGGAAGCGGGAATTGCTCTCTCCACTATTTGTATTGTTTAAACTTCTCAATTCTTCTTATGTCCAAAAGTGTATTTTCAAACGGTCTTACCCCCACTGTCGTTTCCTATTCCACATGGAGTCATCAAAAGAATATCTTCTTTCGTGAATCTCATTGTAACATTTATGTTTTCCCATTTACCGTCAAAAATGGCAGAACGAGTCGATATTGCCTTGAGGCATATCCACCGTGTTTTATATTCTGCACACTTCCCTTCCTGTTTATTTGTTTTATTTGGACAGTTCCGCCATCAATTTCATCATGTATATTGATTGATCTACTTGTGGGGAGGGGATCCAGGATCATCAGCTCCATGACTTATATATTTTCTGGTACGCATACACGCCGTCATCATGCATTACAGGAGCTTACTGAACTTATAAACGATCATATCTTCTTCTTCTTCTTCTTCTTCTACTACTACTTTTCCGCCGGTCTTTCAAGTCTTTCTTAAACTGAGGGTTGAACGACACGCCTTGTTATCCCCCCTGCAAATTTTCCATTATTTCTTCTCATGGTCCTCTTGTAGTTGAAATTACATACAATATAGCACAATGGCTTGCCGATAGCTAGGTACGTGCCTTACGCCTCTAATTGAGGTCTTTACATTTGTATATGCTTGAGATGCGGCAGCTTTTGGAGGAACATCGAGGACGTCACGGATCTCGAGTGCTGACCCATTCATTTAACGACAATCTGGGCAGGCTGGAATCGTTGGCCAGTTCTGTGCATTTACCACAGCCTATTTGTTTACGGGTACTGTATGTAACGTAACTCCGTAGGTATGAGTTGGTGCAGACAGACCATAGACATGTTTCTTGTGGCCTTGGTGCTTTGTTCTCTCCTTTTTGAAGGTGAAAGAAATTGTTAGTTGTCGATGGTCAACTAATTTGGGTTGACCAAAACTCAAGAGGCTTTCCTGTTTCCATAGGTCAACAACGTTTGCTCATCTCACGGTCCAAGGATTATATTTCAAAACTCTAATAATAAATGTCTGGCCTTGGTGAGAGCCAGCAGCACTTTGCTCGCTACCTATTCCTATGTATCGTAATATTATTATTGTTGTTGTTGTTGTTGTTGTTAGGTTCTGCAGCGTATACACCTACCTACCTCTCAGCCACCAACTAAGTAAGGTTTATTGAGCTACATTATTACTGTAAACCCATTTGTTTATGTGTTATTTTCACGCTCCGTGGAGATTCTCTTTTCACTGCCGGGGGAGGGGGAAAGTCGACCCTTTCACACTTTTCCCTTTCATCCTTTTGACCACCAGTATAATAAGTCATAAGCCCACCCCTGTCATTTCAAAGTACGCCGAGACACCCCAAAACAAGCCAGCAAAAGTGTTTTGTGGGGATGCCAAGGCGAGTGGATCTCCTTGGCAGAGAAATGACGAGCGATGTGGCTTTTGCCCCTGGGAATTGCACCTTCGAGCGGCATTGCCATTGGTGCAGGGGGCGGGCAATGAGACCTTCGCGGTCCGGCAAGGCTGAACAAAATCCCACACTCCCACACCCAGATGCTAGCGTGGATGGCGACATACATCTTGATCCTTTGACATAGTACTGTCTGTATGGTACTGTAGGAGAGGAGGAGAGGAAAGAGGAAAGAGGAAAGAGATTAAATCAATAGTCCTTGCAATTATTGCAAGCTGTCCGGGTACGTGAGACAGCCAGTATGTATATATTGTATGTTGTATGGGGTGGGCCTGGTGACGGTAAACTGTAGCTGTACACTGTAAACTGTAAACTGTAAACTGTGATAGGCTGAGCGTGCTATCTAAGTTATCTATCTATCTGGTGGATGGGCCAGACTTACTGTAACCTTACTGTAAACTTACTTTACAGTATTTACTTACTTACTTACTTACTGTATGGTGGTATATGGCTGGCACCTTCGGCGATGACCTCAATCCGTCCCATCCCATCCAAACTTCAATCTCCACCCCGCTGGCCCATCCATCTCACCGGGATCGATCTAAGTATTATACAGGATCTATCTATATATTCCCATCTAATCAACTACCCATCTTCTTTTCCCGGGGGGCACTCACATCGATATATCATGTATGTTATGTTATGTTATGCTATGTTCCCCCACAGAATAACCACGACTTCGCTCAACACTGCTATTACTACTTTATACCGTGTTAATAAGACCACCGAGAATCGAATATATATGCGGCTTGACCATTAAATTGTTGATATTATAATTTCTTCCACTTGTATTTATCTGATATTCTCCGGTTGGTATTGTATCGGCTCCCGAGTTACTCCCGTAAATCCACCCTTTTCTTCCGTCCCCACCACCGTACTAGCTAGCTGTGCTTTGTAAACCCACTTCCTCCCCGTCAAGCAACATCATCGAATCTTTGCTCTGCTTCCATCCATAAAACCCTTTTCTTCTTCTTCTTTTCTTCTTTTTCTTTTTCTCCTCCTCTCTTCCCTTCCCTCCTGCTCTCCAAAATTCCCCCGGAGTTCTTGGATTATCTCTCTCCCGTCCTTACGTTCCTTTGCGCTGCATCTGCGTGCGCCGACAGTGGTCTCGACGTCACAAAGTAAAAAAGCATTCAAGCACGCAATTTATTGGTGGCGCCCGTCAATTTTTGCTCCTCCACATCACGCCTTTGGAACCGCCGCCCATATATCTCGTGGCCATACACACCCAGGCCAAGAAACCTCTTTGCTTTTTTGCTGTTGCGCTGCTCTCGTCCCGGATGTGAGATACTTTCACCAAATTTGATTACATCGATTGGCTCGCACTGCACGCAACCCAGGAAACTCAGCATCCCGCGCCCACGGGTCTGGTTCCTTCCCCCATATTACGCCCATATTACGAGAGTATATAGCTTCGTCTCTTCCCGCACATACCCTGACCTACCGTGCCAAAAAAGACAAGCATCGCGCAGACCAGCCCGTCAGCCCCAGCTATTCTTATTTGATTGGCATCCAATATCCAATCTTGGTAGACCTCTTATAAACCTCCTCCGCTGCTCGTTTTTCTACTCAAGTCGCAAGATCGCGTGTCGTATTCTCTTGTCCCGGCTTGTCCTTTCTTGAGAGCATATCGTGGCTTGTACCACCTCGACTCAAACATTATGGTCAACCTCACCTCAATCGGTCATGCTTTGGCCAAACCCCTTGGCATAAAGCTCTACTATCGCAATGAGCTGAACGATGAGATTCGACGAGGCGAATCCGTTTTCTCCACCGCAACTGCGGACGCCTACGTTGAAGAGGAACCTCCCAATGTCGAATGGATCAAAGAAGTTGCCCCTAGCGGGCATGATCTAACTGAATACGCCAAATCGCTCTTCCCTTTCGCCCACTGGATCACCCGGTACAATCTTCAATGGCTCATTGGTGACCTGGTAGCTGGTTAGTTCGTTCTAGAGCAGCTGCTATACCTCTACTTACACCGCACTCTAGGTATAACTGTCGGCGCTGTCGTCGTTCCCCAGGGAATGGCATATGCTATCCTCGCTCAACTTCCTGTGGAATATGGTCTGTACACATCCTTTATGGGTGTGATGATCTACTGGTTTTTTGCTACGTCCAAAGATATCACTATCGGGGTAAGCAAGTCCCCATCATGTGTCTAAAACGAGAATTTAACACTAAAATAGCCTGTCGCCGTCATGTCTGTCCTTGTGGGAGAGATTGTATCCAAGGCCCACGATACCAACCCTGAAATTCCTGGTCACGTAATTGCGTCTTGTCTGTCAGTCATTTGCGGAATAATCATCGTTGCTATTGGCCTCGCTCGTTGTGGCTGGATTGTTGAGCTGATTCCGCTCGTATCAATCGCAGCATTCATGACTGGGTCTGCAATAAGCATTGCCGCTGGTCAGGTCCCAGCTCTAATGGGCATCTCCATCAAGAGCACGAGAGATCCAACATATATCGTGATCATCAATACCCTCAAAGGCCTCCCAAGGACTAACCTTAATGCCGCCATGGGTCTTACGGCTCTATTGATGCTTTACCTGATCCGATCGGCTTGCAGCTTCGGCGCGAAGAGATATCCTAGCCGAGCGAAGACTTTCTTCTTTATCTCTACTTGTAGAACCGCTTTTGTAATTCTACTTTACACCATGATTAGTTGGCTCGTGAACAGACATCACCGGAAAAAGCCACTTTTTAAGATTGTAGGAGTCGTTCCAAGTGGTGAGTTGCAATACGCCCTTTACTTCCCAGCTTGATTCTAACTATATTTTAGGTTTTACTGCCGCAGGTGTTCCAAAAGTCAACACCGAGCTTATCAAGATTTTTGCGAGTGATTTACCCGCAGCTGTTATTGTTCTATTGATTGAGCATATTGCGATCTCCAAGTCCTTTGGTCGTATCAACAACTATATCATTAACCCTTCCCAAGAGATGGTTGCCATTGGTATCACAAATATTTTCGGGCCTTTCCTCGGTGCATATCCTGCCACCGGTTCGTTCTCGCGTACTGCCATCAAGTCCAAGGCTGGTGTTCGAACTCCATTCGCTGGTGTAATCACTGGAGTTGTTGTTCTCTTGGCCATCTATGCGCTCACGGCAGTGTTCTTCTACATTCCCAACGCTGCGCTTTCGGCAGTCATCATTCACGCCGTGCTGGATCTCATCACGCCACCAAATACTGTTTACCAATTTTGGCGAGTTTCGCCCTTTGAGGTCCCCATTTTCTTTGCAGGTGTGTTTGTGACCGTCTTCACCAATATCGAGAACGGAATATATACCACAATTTCGGCATCCTTTGCAATTTTGATGTTCCGCATTCTCAAGGCCAGTGGACGCTTCTTGGGCAAGGTCAGAGTGCACTCATTGCTCGATGATCAATTTATCGGTGGTAACTACAAGTCTATTCAAGAGACAGCCACTCCAAAGAGCAAAACAGGGTTGGATGATTCTCTTTCCCGAAACATTTTTCTCCCGTTGGATCACGGCGACGGTTCCAACCCCGAAATTGATATTCAAGACCCATATCCAGGTGTATTCATCTATCGATTTTCTGAAGGATTCAACTACCCAAATGCCAACCACTACCTGGATCAACTGACTAACCACATTTACGCCAAAACACGCCGTACCAATGCCGATAATTTTCCACGTCTTGGGGACAGACCATGGAACAATCCAGGACCACGTCGCGGCCAAGCCGAGCCGGATCATAGCGACCGTCCAACTCTCAACGCCATCATCCTTGACTTTAGCGCTGTCAACAATATCGACATCACCTCGGTGCAACAACTCATCGATGTGCGCAACCAACTTGACAAATACACTGCACCATCCACCGTTGACTGGCACTTCACCAACATCAATAACCGCTGGACGAAGCGCGCGCTCGTTGCAGCCGGATTCGGATATCCAACAGCTGTCCTCGACGACGGTTCCGTAGCTCGCTGGAAGCCCATATTCTCCGTCACCGAAATTGGAGGCGATGAATCTGCGGCCGCATTTGCCGAGCAGCGGCAAAACGAGAAGGAGCTCAACAACAACTCCAAGCGCATACACGGTGATAACATCAGCGACGGGGAGAGCGGCGAGAGCACCACCGACCTCAAAGCCTCGGCTGGAAAGAGCAGTGCCAAAACGACTATCGTATCTGGTCTCAACCGGCCATTGTTCCACATTGATCTCACCGGCGCCTTACAGAGCGCCATTGCTAATGTGCGAGCACGTGATGAGTATCACACGAAGGTTGGAGGCCCTTCAGGGCTGCGTTAGCGTTGTGCCATATTTTTGGGGGGAGGGAATACGGACGGGGTTGAGGAGCACAGTGATTATTATTTGATAAAGGATGGGCTTGGGAATGGGAAATGGGATTTGGTTTGATTTATATAAAGATGATACCTCTTGCAGCAGATTTATGCCAATTTTTTGGTGATGATAAAAAAAACATGAAAGAATAGTCCCCCTCGTTATTATTGAGAGGCGAGATTTTATAATACATGATATTAGAATATCAGGATACACATAAAAACATACTTCCAGTCTTCAGTCTTCAGTCTTTTTTTCTTCTTTTTTTTCTTCTCTTATTGCTATTCTACATGAGTTGCAGAATCCACACTTCAAAATTGTCCCTTTTCTTTTCTTTCTTTTCTTTCTTTTTTTCTTTTTGGTGAAAAGATTTAAAGTAAGGATCCGGTCCCTTGAGAGAGGGAAAATGACTTTGCTAAAAATCTAGAACCCAAAAAAGTTCTTGATGTTTTTCCGAACAATTTTAAATCTTACTAACTGCTTAACCCCCCCCCCCCCCCTCTTTTTTTTTTTTTTTTTTTGTTTTTTTTTTTTTTTTTCT
>Ga0247734_1000849_pt1 | contig 24975 bp, 16 predicted proteins | sample UWRJL103311B2_FD_180933 | JGI IMG/M metagenome (GOLD analysis project Ga0247734, IMG submission 180933) | Plant litter microbial communities from Arlington Agricultural Research Station in Wisconsin, United States - UWRJ-L103-311B-2 | ecosystem: Environmental > Terrestrial > Plant litter >...
ACGGAAGTACTCAGCAACGGTCAAACCGGTAAGAGCGACACGGGCACGGGCTCCGGGGGGCTCGTTCATTTGACCGAAAACCAAAGCGACCTTGGACTCTCCATCAAGTTGGATAACCTGGGTCTCTTGCATTTCGTGGTACAGATCGTTACCCTCACGTGTACGCTCTCCCACACCTGTGAAGACAGAGTAACCACCGTGAGCCTTGGCGATGTTGTTGATCAATTCTTGAATGAACACAGTCTTTCCGACACCAGCTCCTCCGAAAAGACCAATCTTTCCTCCACGAGCGTATGGTGCGAGTAAATCGACAACCTTGATACCGGTGACCAAAACTTCAGCAGATGTAGATTGTTCAGTGAAAGCTGGGGCATCGGCGTGAATCGGGAGCTTCTTGGTGTGCTTGATAGGACCACGCTCATCAATGGGATCACCAGTGACGTTCATGATACGACCAAGAGTTCCTGGACCAACTGGGACCATAATTGGTGATCCAGTGTCGCTTGCGCGATGGCCACGGACGAGACCCTCAGTACCTAAATAAGCACTGGTTAATTGCTGTTGTGACTTCAACAAATAAGATTTTCTTACCATCCATAGCAATGGTTCTGACGACATTCTCTCCCAGATGTTGCTAATGAACTAGTCAGCTTTTGTATTATGGTTGTGTTGCTCGTGTTTGGTACATACAGCGACCTCAAGAATGAGCTTTTGACCACCGTTATCTGTTTCGAGAGCGTTTAGAATGGGAGGAAGCTTGTCGGTATCAAATTTGACCTGCGAGATTTATCAGTGTTTTGTTTTGATCGATGAAGAGCAGAGACCAACATCAACTACAGCACCAATTACTATACCACATGTTAGCCATGACATTATCAAAAGGGGTGAATACATCTACTAACCTTGATGGATCTTGCCATGAAGAGCAGAATCACTCGCGAATCGAGCAGAGGCAGCTCGTAAGCTCGTTGAGACAGCAGGTCTGAATGCTGTCCTTGAAGCCCGGACGGCAGTTTTTGTAAGGGCGCTGTGCCGAGTCAGCGCTTGACCTCAATTGACGCATTGAGACCGCCGGAAGCTCAGAGAGCTCATCAATGGGTTGATACATACCTCCGGAACATCTTGCAAGATGATAAAGAGCGTTGGAGATGGGAGTGGAGATAGAGTGGTTGAGTGCAATGGCGTCTTGAAAGTTTGAGAGGTTGAGCAAGTCTCTCTAACGAAGGAACGAAGGACGCTAGTCCTCATTTGGACGCCACGTGACTCCTCGGCAAGTTTCGGAGATTCACTGGTAAACAACATTGGCATCGTCGACAATAGCTTTTTATGATCCAATTTTCATGAAGAGGGGATCTTTCCGCTGATATTTCGTATATTTTGGAGGTGACTTACGGTTGGCCTGTGGACGCTAGAACGCCTTATTCACGAGATAATTCACATGCAGTCTCAAATTTGTTGAAAACCTCCCGGCGGATATTAAAAGCTAAAACTTTTACGGGAATCAAAACCGGAACCAAGTTGAATCCTCCTTTTTGTTCAACGATCACTCTCTATGTCGTAAGCGCGGAGTCACCCTTAATCAACTTCGCCACTTTCGCTATCTCAGAGAATTTACGGCAACCGAGGAATATTTTATGGCCTGGAATATTAATTTATGTCAGGAAAAGACTTTACTACATGGCATCTATATCATGTACCTTGATTGGAACTGTCGGAAAAAGTATCTCATACCACTTTTCAATTTTAGGAGGCTTATAGCTATCTTAACGCATTCCTTTTAGATACCTCACTATTCTGCTAAGAAAGTAACTTCTAACCATTCCCCCAGATCATATCATTATAGAAATCTATAACAATAATAAAAACGTCTTAAGCAACTGCATGCCCTGTGTCCGCTCATGCTATTTACGATTCAATCCTTACGCACACTGTATTTTCAAGTTGTTGACTCGAGTGCAAGAACCTATTTAATGTCAGCATCTGTATTGGTTATAGTCAACGTAAAACTTACAATAGCGGTTCTAGTAGGAATATAGACCTGAGTAAAGTTCTTTCTTCCATTCCAACCGAATGGCGTGGTGAAGAATCGAGTGCCTGCATCAATCCTCTCAAATCCACCGTAATCTTTTGCATCCGTGTTCAAGACAACTTTGTAGGTGCCTGCCTCCTCAACACCGACGCGATAATCAGGGAAACTCTTTGTGGGATGGAAATTAAAGATCCAGAGTAAACCTGCTCGTTCAAAGACAACAACCTTGTCTACCTCGTTCTTCAAGCTGATGTATGCTTGTTCAGAGTGGAGCCATCCGTATTTCTCTTCAGTGTTCTGCATTTTTGCATCGAACTCGTTCAAGTATCTATAACGAAGCAGTCCATCATCTGTCAGGTTGAATTGACGACGTGCGTACCAGAAGCTATTATCATTACCAGCACGTGGGAAATCTAGCCACTCTGGATGTCCAAATTCATTGCCCTCGAAGTTCAGGTATCCTTCACCACCGAGACCATGGGTTAAGAGGCGAATCATCTTATGGAGGGACATGCCACGCTCGATGATTGGTGTAAGCTCTGATAGGTCAGACATGTTGGTATACATTTCTGCATCGCACAGATGCATCATTATAGACTTGTCGCCAACCAATCTGTCCATCATTAGTTTTCAATCAATATTCGGAAGTCCCTGTATCTTACGCTTGGTCGTGACTCTCACAGTATGCGATCGTTTTTTCCCCATGTCTTCGATTGGTCAGGGTGAACGTAATATTACCCATATCCCATTCACTATCTTCCTTCTCTTTCAATATTTTGATCCACATGTCGGGTATAGCCATTGCGAGTCGATAATCGAATCCAACGCCTCCCAACGAAAGTGACAGACACAAAGCTGGCATACCAGAGACATCTTCAGCAATTGTGATCGTTTCAGGATAAAGTTGGTGTAGCATCTCGTTGGCGAGCATCAGATAAACAACGCCATCCTCATCAACGCCGGGGCCAAAATACTCATGGTATCCTCCCGAAAATCCTCTAATTACTGTTAGCTAGAGACACAAATACTAGTCACTTCACTTACGTTCCAATTCCATGGTGGGTGTAAAGCATGCTAGTTACGCCATCAAACCGGAAGCCGTCGAAGTTGTAGTCATCCATCCAGAATCGTAAATTACTCAAGAGGAAGCGCAAAACCTCGTGGCTTCCATAGTTGAAAAGACGACTATCCCATAACTCGTGTTTACCCTTTGGGCCCTCATGGAAGTAACAGCTGTCTGATCCGTCGAACTCATTCAGTCCGTCTAAGACGTTCTTCGACGCATGACTGTGAACAACATCAAGTAAGACAACGATTCCCATTCCATGCGCAGTATCAATGAGCTCTTTTAAGTCGTCTGGTGTACCGAATCTGCTACTTGCAGCGAAGAAGCTGTTGATTTGGTATCCAAAGCTTGCATAGTACGCATGTTCCATGATCGCCATAAGTTGAATGACGTTATAACCAAGATGCTTTATTCTGGGCAGCATATTCTTTGTGAACTCCTTGTATGTAGCGCATCTCAATTCGGGGGAGGAGATTCCGATATGTGCTTCGTAAACCCTAACACTCTCCGGCTTTTTCGGTCTTGGGTGCTTGAAAACGAACTTTTCAGAGGCTGGAGGATTCCAAAACCGACCATCATAGACTGGGGAAACGTTAAGATCTTGTGTGACATATTTGATCCATGCAGGAATTCGTTCAATCCGCTCGCCAGAAGGCGTGATCATGGAAATCTGCCAGATTAGCAGGGCTTCTATTGCCTAGGCATTAAACTCGTACCTTAATTTTTGAGTTGTGCTGTATGGCAGGCTGCCCATCTTTTGCAGGTACAATAACCTCAAATACCCCAAATGGATCCTTCTTCATTGGGTGCGATTGTCGGCTCCAATCATCTATACCAGGCAGTTAGCAGAGCGCTCACCATAACCTGCTGACATGTATGTGCATATGTGTATAACAGGGGAGAGGTACTGAATTCACCAATAAGGAATGCCTCGACTGCATTTGGAGCCCATTCCCTGTAGGTAATGTTGTTGTCCTTGTCCACGTTGAAGCCAAATTTTTCGGTGCCCTGTTGGGGTTAGCTCTATGCATGTAACACTTTACTAAGTGTTTGTTGGAGAGCATACTCTGCTGAATTTTTCTAATCCTCCCTCAGTCTCGTCAATTGTCTTTATCCAACTCTGTGCTTTTGCATATCGGTGTTTTAGAGCGTCCTTGAAAGGGGAGAGCCAGGGATCTAGCTTCACCACGCCTATTCTGATCAGTATCTGCAACTTTAATAAGGATAAACTTGCATACCAGTGCCATCATTTGGTATTCCATCTGCCGCGTCTCCTACGACAGAATTGGCAGATTGCTCATTGAGGGGATCCATCCTGTGAGCTGGAATGTGCTATCCTGGAGATTGTTTCAGGAGCTGCTAATATGAAAGATTCCGTGGATTGTATTCTTTCGGGAGAAACCAACGAAGATAATGGCAAGAAAGTTGTTTCTGGCCTATTTCGAAGTATATAGAGGGGAAAACTAAGGTTTGTGCGGGGGTGGTGGGCTGATGGTTTAGGAAAGCAATCAACAGCTTCCAACTCAACCTCCACCAAGTCTCAATATGATGTCAACACAACAGGGGTACCAGGTTGATCCCCAACAATTTCGGCCTCAGGCAAATAAAAGCATAGACATCCCCCATTTTCGCTAACTACCGTATATTGTAATCACGTGAATGGTCATCACCATCACCAGAGTCGTATGAACCAACTTAATGGATTATTGGTACTAAATTCTCAACTTATTACTCGAACCAAAAGAACGAAAACAACCGTGCGGAAAGTCTTATCAAACATCATCTCAACGGCTTGCTCACACTATCATTAGGTATGAACGATTCTTGGCTCATGTCCGATTCTCGCTCGACTTGATCTCACCTAATCTAGCCTTCCTGATTAATTGCGTCCCTACAAACGCACCTAAAGAGACTTATATCTTCAAATGACGCAGTTATGAGATTGCCAGATACTAGTTACAATGCCGGTCTTCTACCGAAGTCTATTGTGCAAATACGCTCCCCGTAAATCCACCATACTGGTCCTTTCCCGGCAACTAACCTCCACCGCTCAATTATCTCGCGACTCTCAATTCCATCGCTCTGACTTCTCTGGCCAAGGAGTTACCACTACTATCGAGGTCAGGCCTGAAGTTCGTGGCCCACTATCCAAAGTCTCCAAACACGGAGCTCCTGTCCTCACACCATCACTTCTCAAAGAACACCTAGATAAGTTTGTAGTCGGTCAAGACAAAGCTAAAAAGGTCACCAGTGTGGCTATCTACAATCACTACCAACGAATACGAGATTTATGGCGTCAAGAAAAGGAGGAGGCCGATCGTATAGAACAGGAGGAGCGAGGGATGTTGATTGAAAGAGAACGCAACACCCATCCAGTAGAGAGTATGTCCCTATCAATCTATCCCAATCATATAGCCAACTTTTATTTATATAATGAAGATGAATTCCCTGGTCATACGGTCAAGTCCGCCGACTTGAACCATCGCCCAAAAGTTGAGCTTGAGTCGGAGTTGGGCTCTAGACAACTCAGTGTTCCAAGTGAGACGATTATCGAAAAGTCCAATCTACTTCTTCTTGGGCCTTCTGGTGTGGGGAAAACGTATATTCTTTCTACATTAGCCAAGGTCCTGGAGGTCCCATTTGCTACAGTGGACTGCTCTTCTCTTACTCAAGCCGGTTACATCGGTACAGACATTGAATCATCCATCGAACGTCTGTTACTAGCGGCAAACCACAACATCGCTAAATGTGAAAGCGGTATCATCTTTCTCGACGAGCTTGATAAATTGGCAAAACCTGCCGTAATGACTCACGGGCGGGATGTCTCAGGTGAAGGAGTTCAACAGGGATTACTAAAAATGATCGAAGGAACGAGCATCACAGTGAACACTAAAAACGACAAAAGTTCTAGAACGGAGAACTCTAGAGGGAGTGATCGAATGGATAGAGGAGGTCGTGAAGGGAATGCAGGACAGGGGAAAAGTGAGCAATACACGATAGACACGTCAAACATTCTGTTCGTATTTGCCGGTGCATTCGTAGGTCTTGATCGGATCATCAATACACGAATGTCGTCTGGTACGAGCATTGGTTTCGGCGCCCAGCTTAAGAAAGAAATCAATAAAAGCGACCAAGTCCTAGAAGACGACCCCCTCCAGTTCGTGACACCAACAGACCTCCAAGCGTACGGCTTAATCCCCGAACTCCTAGGCCGGATCCCAATTCTTACAGCTCTTCATCCCCTCACCCTACCACAACTGGTCTCCATTCTCACGGAGCCCAAAAACTCCTTAGTGAAGCAATATACCGCTCTTCTCGGGACCTCCAACATCCAGCTGAAATTCACAACTCCAGCTCTCCGCGCAATTGCTGAACGTGCTCTCGGCTCCGGTTTACCTTCCAAAGAAGCCTCTAGTAAGGTGGCAAGCCCAGGGGGTGGTGGCGCTCGTGGCCTTCGCGCAATTATGGAATCCGTTCTTGGGGAGATCATGTTCTGGGGTCCAGGTAGCAATATTCGTTACTGTCTAGTAGATGAGAAGTTTGTACGTGGCCAGGATATAGGATCATCGCAGTTCTCAACAAAAAAACTAGCGACACACTCTAAGAAAGAGGGAGAGGCCAAGAGCTTGATGCCTCGTTGCTGGAGCCGTGGTCAGGGCAGACTGTTCGAGGAAGCTTTTGAGCTTGAAGAAGAAGAGTGGGATGCTAGCGAAGAAGCACAGAAGCGTAAGGAGAATGGGGAGGCGGAACCAGTCACGAGTTTCGAAGCGTACCGTGAAGTGGGAATTTCCGGGATGTAAGACGGTGCATTTTGCTGGTATGAAATGAACTGGACTCGGCAACTGGAGTAGTTTGGCGTTTATAAGATTGGTTGGTCTGACTCAAAATGCGGCTGTAAACGATAGCATGAATATAATTGTATATGCCTCTAGGCTTCCTTGTAGCTTTGAGCATTTAATGAATCGAGTGATGCAAGTACACGTTCCGCTGAATGTAAAGTGTGACATCCAAACACTCTTTAATGTGCTTAGAAAAGGTTCAGCTTCTGATTGCTACCCTACCATTTGAATCTCCTAGTTTACTTAGGTCTCCACTTCCCTATCAGAGCTGGATTCTATTTGAGCATAGTCTTTAACTAATAAAAGGCTCATTCTCAGCGAAATTGTCGGGGAATCCAGAAATATTGCAGGTAGCACTTTGCTGAGTTTCTGACAAGATACGTTGCGATAATGGCAACTAATTTTAGAGATCAACAATGGCTCCGTTAACCATAAAATAAATGGTTGATAATAGCCTTCTGCTCTGTAGATCTTCTGACTTCTACCCAAACTCCACTGGGGAAACCCTTATACTCCTATCACCGTCGGATTTTGACAATACCACTGAGCAGTATTCATGTGCAGATCGCTTCTTTCGTGATGGTTTTAACAAAATTGGGCGATTGAAAATATCTCTCGTAGGATTCAATTATAGCAAAGCTTCGACGGAGCGTTTGGTACGAATCCTCACAGCCAGAGCTATGGTGCGTGGTCCTGGAATTATGCTGTCGTCTCTCCAACCACTGTTAAGCCTCTCCCACCTTTCCGTCCTCTATCCCTTCTCTTTTCCTATTCCATCGCTTACAATCCATCTACCACCTTGCCTTTCCTCATCTTCGAAATGTGTTTTCATCTCCTACAATATCCCCCAGCATCTCAACCTCCTAATAAATGACACTTCTATATATCGGATGCCAATCTACCGCTGTTGCGTTTCTGCGAACAGATCATGGCATCCATGCTGACTAACTCGCCGCAAAACGAATGTGCTGCTGCCAGCTTTGCGGTTCTCTATCTCAATATTCCCTGTTTCCTAGTTGTTGTAGCATGTGTTATTGACATAATAGGAGCGAGAGTGTACTGTACCATTTACTACGTAATCTTATAGTATGAGGTTGTCTGGTACTCAGATCTACATCGATATATCCAAAGCTACGAGCATCCCAGCACATGGCCGAATCGCCGTGGGGATAATGGAGTGTCAAAGTAGATAGCAGCATTTGTTGCTAGAGATCCACAGGGCCAGGAAATGAATAACGGCATTATCCTGAGTGATACTCCTGATATCGAACCATCAGACTAGAGACAAAATGAAGGTAGGCACAAAAAAGTAATAGGCAGTAAGGCGGTTTCTATGCATCAATTCAAAGGTTCTTTATACAGGTTGATTCCCCATTCACTTCCTCCCATCCCCTCAAAAAAGGTCCAAAAACATGTACAAAACACCATGCATATTCTTGGACTTTTCTTTCTTTTCACTACTGCTTTTTCTTTGAAATATAACCCCTTCCATCTATGCCCACCAGACAAGTCCTCCCTCTCCACTTGACAAAAGGAAAAAATATAGTAATGAGTATTTGAGACAGCCGACCGATGTTTCGTATGTTGCTTAATGTGACATTGGGGAGTTTAGTCAGAGCTCTTGGGTGGGGATTGGACTTGGCCGGCTCCTTTGTAACCTTCGGATGAGATACCGGAGATGGGTTCGGAGTTTTGTGCCTGGGATTCTGTTAGCTCTTGGATTCTCCCTTCTATACTTTACATCTCCTATCCTCTCTCTCTCTATCTTGAGAGAGTCTTTTGAGCTGAAAGATGGAAAATAAGGGCACATACTCTTAGGTACTCGTTGGTAGCCTCCTGCCATTCCTTGTTCATAGTCGAAGGTGCTGGACCAGCAAACATGCGGATCGTGGCGAAGATAACAAATGAGACGACTAAGCCTCCAACAACACGGATGAACACTTGCATACCCTCTCCTGGTGGTGTAACGGCGCGAGGACCATGGTTACCGAAGGCGATGTAGTATGCTGTTTTTGTTAGCCGCACCTTCTCCAATTCAAACGCCCCATCTCAAACGCGCCACCCTTCCCCTTCTATTCCACAATCTCTTCATATTGGCAGTCTGTTGGGTGCAGACATATATAATACCGAGGCTATAACGTACCGGCTTTCTTCTCCTGGAGGGTCAATTCCGCCCAGTTGGTCTTCATACGATCACGCAGCGCCATCCACAAGTCAGCCTGTTCCTGTGGTGGCATCTCCTCCCATCGCTTCTCGATATTCGCCAGCGTTGGGTTCGAGATGGCATGCGCGGCCACTCCTCTCTTTTGCATAGCAGCACCCGCGATTCCAGTAGGCCGAGCAATTGCCGGTCGTACGATAATGCTTCGCGAGCTCCGGAGTAGGGTTTGGCGCAACATTTTGGATGATTTTGGGACTGCAGAGCGGAGTGTGTGATGTGAGGATATCAATTGGGCGGGTTTGAGTCGGTATCGAGTTCCTGGGTGTGGTTCGGGCAAGAATTGGGGGATTGGGGAGGTGGTTGATGAGGTACAATCGTAAGGTAAATTTGGCGAATTTGGAAGGGACCCATAAATCACGTGATAGATGGGTAATTGTGAGCAGATGTATGGATTGATATTTTGGAGTTGTTGGAATTGAAGGTTTTAGAGGTTTTGGAGGTTTGTAATTTACTTTGCGACAAGCTGTGGAGGTTTTGTCCTGCAAGTCTTTGTCATAATAACAGCTGGTGATGATCATAGTATGTGGTATTGCAAGAGTTCAAGCATCGTACGTAGAAGCTCTGATATAGTTACGATGTTTGAGCTTGAGTACTTCACCGTGTTCTATCTATGTTTCTAAAGGTTCTAAAGTTTCATTACATATATATCTGTAAGTTCCATATTTCTTTTTCTTTGCTTTGTTAAATTGCAATCAATCCCAGGCGCAGAAGTTGAATATTGGTTGTTTGGCAACTAACGCAGCGAGTATGCTCTTTCGTATGTTTGCTTTTCTGAGTTAGAATTATTGGGTTATAGTGAAAAGTACTGAAAAATTCTAAAGAACTTATAAGTACTTGGGTGTTTGATCAATGTTATATCCTCTCATTAGAAAAATTCTATATATGGTTCTGCTTTTGTAGCTTAAGTTAATAGGCCCATTACTCAATGCCAGATGTACTCATCATAGCTCTTTTTAAAATGAAACAACATACCGATGTTACCTTATAGGCTTTAAGACTATCGAATTCCCTCTACAGAGAGCACTATTCAACATAGTTCATGCATGGAGAGTATTTTCTGGAAATGATAGGAGAGTAGATTCTCGAATCATAAAAGCAACAATTCAAAGCTCCACCATCACCACAAGTAGAGAGCCGCTCGACTCTGCCTCCCAGCAGGTGTGTTTGAATACAAAACATTTTGCCCAAACATTTCCTCATAGATACATGAAGACGGGTTTGGAGGGACATGTCCCACGTGATATAATCCAGAGACGTAAATTGAGAGTTGCCATACACAGCCAAAGGCCCCGGAAAGAACGGCAAATGTCAAAAGACAACAACGATGCAGTACACCCCGAAGCAGAAATATCGTAAAACACCGATTTGGAAGAAATAAACATGTCAAACCCCGAGCTCCCCACGTGGCATAAAAATTTGATGGTACCACCCGACTCCCAAATGTGGCTGTGTGATGTAAAAACCATAGTGTATGTACAGTACTCGGTCTTGATAGCAAATAACAGCCAGAACAGCTTAATGACATTTTGTTAGCAGCGGCAAAGCGTCATCGGGAGTGCTAGCTGCGTTGTATTGTCATAGACATGATCGCACAGATATCAAAAGGCGTGGGGCGTTATCTCTCGCTCTCCACACGCCACCAACGCAAGAAGCAACCAAAGAAACTCCCCCGGCGAGTTGGGCCGGCATCGCAATGGGGAAATTTGTCAAAAATATTGGCAAGCCCAGCTTCAGAATTCAGACTTTTTTGAGGCATTTAATCAGCGGAGGATTAGAAATTAGTTGAAAGGGGGACGGCAGCGGGCGAGGGCGACGAGGAAAAGTGACTCAACTCAACCTCAGCTCAACTCCACACCCCTCAACACATCTAAGCTAAACCCCCCCAAAAAATCTTGATTATGCAGCGGGGAAAAGAGGCGAGCACACACGTGCGGGAGGATGGTATGTGGTTGAGCAAGCTTGAAGGTGTTGTGTTGGATGGTGGTTGGCACTAAGTGGGCTGACATACATCAACATGAGCTAAAGAATCAGCTCCGAGCCCCAGGACCTTTGGATCTATCCTTGGCATGAAAGGGTTTATATATATATATATAGAATTCCTTAGATAAAAGCCACATGCTCAAATGAGTATATAATTGCAGTAAACAATATAACTGTTGGTATATATATTTTGATACGACTCTTTTGGTCACGTGAGGGGATAACTTCGTTGAGGTCTTGAAGATGGATATAATAATAAATGCCAACTTTTAACTTCTTTATGCTAAAATGTTTTAGGTAATCACATCCGAAGAGCAAGGCGCGGGGAAGCTTTGATACAGCATCGCTAATCTTCTGGGAAAGCATGAAAAGATAATTTCCTACTTATAGTCATGAATCACTTCCTTCTTCCATTTAGGAGACAGTTGCATTTGGCGCAAAGCAAGTATTATATCCCCTTTTGGCACTGAACTTTCTTTCACAGCCATTGGGACAAGGGTAAGTCTACGTAACAAGATATTAGCGCTTGATGTTTACATCTCTAACGAGAAGAAAGATACACGACGAAGGTGAGAGGAAATCATACCTCGTTATACTGCCACGAAAACAACGGATCTGTCTCATTCGTCAAGATTTGGCCCAGCATACTCGTTTGGAAGCCTGGAAGCTGTCTCGTCTGCTGGAAGACATCGTACGACGAGAGAGTGATGACGCCCCAGCCTACATTGTAGTTGTGCTGGATTGTGGTACCGTAGATATACTCTAAAAAAGCATATATCAGTACTTGCTTCTACTTCTGTCAAGCAAAACTGGGGATATATTTAAGAGTTATACCTTTGAAACCAGACCATCGAATGGCACTAGCGCACATAGGACAGCTCTCGGCATTGGTATAGATGGAGAGCTGTCCCCAGGCCGCAAAGATCTCGGTCGCTGTCATGTTTTTGGCAATAAAGACTGCGGTGCATGCGTTTATTGCTGAAATCTCGCCATGGATTCTGTTTCTTTTTGTCAGCGCAATGGCCCCGCAAATAAATAAAAATGGAAGAAGGAATGAAGCATACGTGGGATCTCCGGTTCTAAAGTTCGCTCCTTGACAAACTATCTCGTCCGAAGTGTGGTTGACGATTATTGTTCCGTAGGCTGCAAAGGGACAGGGTCCACTTTGGTTATAGAGGGCTTCGTTTGCCTAAGTATGGAATTTAGTTTCGTTTCTTTGCTCGGATTAAGCATAGAGAGATGATAAGATCGAAATAGGGAGGAAGTACCAGACGCATGTATTTCACCCGAGTGGAGTAGGGTATGGCGTTAACAGTAAGGCCGCTCATATTTTGATCATCATTAGCAACAGTGAGTCCTTCAGCTGTGACTATGGATAGTAGCTGGCCCAACACCGCAAAAGCGATACCTTTGAACGCGATCATTTTGAGCTAGAGGGGTCTCGGCAAATAGTATATAGATTGTTGAAGATCAAATTTGTAGATGAGAGCTGCCTTGAACCGGGGAACAATGGAGTAAAGCTCTTTATAGTAGTTTTCAAGCAGTAGCTTGAAAGTCTTTCCCAATAGTGCCGGGTTTTTAACTTACTATGTTTCCACCCAGACGGACATTTCGGCGTAGGATCCGTACTCCCTGGATAAGAGTTACCCATATACAGCAAGACTTTGACTACAAGAAGAGTTCTTATCTCTCAGCATCAAACTAGTTTCTGTTTAAAGTCTAGCTTGTAGACTGATACAGAAAACTCTAGGAGAAAAGTGAAATCGTACTCAGAGGTGGGGGTTCAAAATTGCGAGATGCTTGAGTCAATAGGGTTCTATCGCCGACGGATAGGTATATCTCCAAGCTTTCTGTCAGTTGCCTCTTTATTAGGGCAGGAAGAAAGTAGCCGAAACTAGCACATGTCATGGATCGGACTACCAGAGGGTTGGTAGCCCGCCCAGTCGTGAACCAAATCTTTGATTTAGTCTACGCTATTTCCAAGTAGCCCGTCAGGAGTGATGAGAATTTGATATACAGCAGGAGTGGGCTCGAAGGTAGATGTATTGCCTGAGGCATCAAAGACCTTTACAAGTATCAACACCAAAAACCAGCCACTGATTTCTGTTAACAGACCAACTATTCTCTCTTAATATAATATATCATATCATACTATCCTTTTTCTTATAACCCGAGAAACAAACGCAAGGTATTGTACGCCTTCACCTATGCTGATTTCCTCTTCTGGTGAGTTAAAACAAATTCAAGACTTTAGAATAGCAAGGGGAATATATATATACATATATATCTGATAAAAGAATGTTTTCTCGTGACATACATATCCCACCCCTGTATCAAAATCCCATTCTCACTTTCATTTTCCATCACCAAGATACAGCTTCAAGATATGGCATGGATACGATAAACTAGACTATATTTGTGAGCGGCTAACATGTGGTGTATGGGAGAATATATGGATTAGTGTAAAAGCTTTGTAAAGTTGTTGGTGTTGAAATATACTTTGGTTTCTTGAAAGTGATTGTAAAGTCCTATAGTTGTATGGCGTACAGAGATGTTGGGGGTTGGTATTATAGGAGAGCAGCTAATAGAGAATTGGAGTTTCTTCAAATGCAATTGGAGACGCTGCTTAAGTAAACAATGTATGCTTGTAACTGTACAGATTTGAACATGAAGCTCCTATCAGATAAAACCCATTCACTTATTAAATATAAATCACCTTCGTGCCAAGGCAAAGTCCTTCCTGAGATCTTGGGGTCCACTCCCCTTGGTGGCCCGTAGCCCTGTGATTCCGGGGGGAGCGAACCCTAACCCTCGTACCTAAGATTCACATGCTATGGCCCTTCTAAGGTTAAGCGGATAGTCCAAGACCGGGGTTTTCTGTTTAGTTTGTATACATGGGACTTTGGGAATAGCATCTCGTGTAAAGCCGGAAGGGATGATAAGAGGAAGGAAGACAACGGGTGAGGAGAGAAGCTGTTTACCGGAATTATCGTGCGGTGGTGTATATTGTATACTGCGTATGGTGTGTACCGAGCAATTCCGGCTACATCCCGTGTGTACCCAAGGTATAGGGAAAATGAGGGAATATGGCAGTGGCCGTGGCCGAGAAGAAGAAGAAGAAGGAAAATGAAGGAGGAGATGATAGATTTGTCGCATGTCATCTGCGGTGAAAAGGACTGCACTGCACTGCAGCTGTGTGTGAAAAAGAAGGGTGAAAATGGAGCAGGTGGCCCATACAAGCTCATACACGGCCATACAAGTCCATACAAATCAATCCAAGCTCATACAAGCCAAGGCAAGCTCAAAACAGCGGCGTGGCTAAGAATTCCATGTTGGCAGAGCAAGCAGAGTCAGCAAGCAGGAGCCCTCCGTAATAGGAGAGCTATATCCAGGCGGTAGATGAAGCTATTATCATCATGGAACTGGTTGTACAGGACAGGACAGTACAGTACAATAGGCGTGGGTGGGTTAGTTGGTTAATCAAAGAGATCGGATGATATGATATGTATGATATGTATGGGATAGATGCCATTTATTATACTATATGGATATACAATATGGATATACAATATGGATATACAACATAGTGTCATAATCACAGCTCGAATAGGCACTGGATTGTACTGTACATGCATGTGCTGTACTGTAAACTTCTTCTTATTATATGTACATACCGTGCCAGTAGTAATTTACAGCCGCCATACAATACTATCATCAGTGGGTGATCATACGGTGGCGCCATGCCATATAGTGGAACCATACCAAGCACATAGTACCCATAAACATATAACATAACATAACATAACATCCCATAATACCTCACATACACACACACTCAGCAGGAAAACAGTCGGTCCACGCCATCCGGGGTTTGGATGTTTGGATGTTTGGGGCTGTTCCCTTTGCTTACCTAATCCCCTAAATCACTCACTCACTCACTCACTCACATGATCACATGATCACATAATCTCATAAGCATGTAATCTCATAATCACGTTGATATCAAATCACTCAATTATGTACTCAATATTATATGATCAGTAGCAGTCTGACAGCAGTACAGTACAGTTACAGCACAGTTACAGCACAGTCAGTGACTAGGTGGAGAATGACTAATCCGTATCCGGCCGTGCTGTGGCGCACATAGATTGTGCAGCCTGACATCCCAGGCACGCATGCCGCAGAACAAGACAAGCTAAGGGTTGCGCGATAGAGCAAACAGGGAGACAAGGAGGGGCGAGGGGCATTTCTTCGGGGCTTCACACCACACATAAAGCTAGCCCCACCACTGGCTTCTGTTTCCTTCTTTTCCCCTCCTCATCCTCCTCAACAACATCAACAACCTCTCACATTTTTTGATCAATCCCCAAGATCAAACTCCATCCAATTCTCGCTGCAGCATAACTCTGCTTCCCTAATACAAACACACTCATATACACACGCACACACTCCTAGCAATCATGGCTCCAACCAAGGTCGGAATCAACGGCTTCGGTCGTATTGGCCGCATTGTCTTCCGCAATGCTGTTGAGCACGATGATATCGACATCGTTGCCGTCAACGATCCCTTCATTGACCCAGCATACGCCGTAAGTTACCAATCGTCCCCCTCTGTGCTCTCTCCTCATTGCCCATTGCCCTCCTCTCTCCTATGAGCAGCTCCCAATCCAAGCCACCATTGCTCACATCCTGCCAGGTCTACATGCTCAAGTACGACTCCACCCACGGTCGATTCAAGGGTACCGTCGAGGCTGTCGAGGGTGGTCTTAAGGTCAATGGCAAGATCGTCAAGTTCTACTCTGCCCGTGACCCCGCCGACATCCCATGGAGCGAGACCGGTGCCTACTACATCGTCGAGTCCACCGGTGTCTTCACTACCACCGAGAAGGCAAAGGCACACTTGAAGGGAGGAGCCAAGAAGGTTGTCATCTCTGCTCCTTCTGCCGATGCTCCTATGTACGTCATGGGTGTCAACGAGAAGACCTACAAGTCCGACATTGACGTTATCTCCAACGCATCTTGCACCACCAACTGCCTTGCCCCTCTCGCCAAGGTTATCAACGATAACTTTACCATTATCGAGGGTCTCATGACCACCATCCACTCCTACACTGCTACCCAGAAGACCGTTGATGGTCCATCTGCTAAGGACTGGCGTGGAGGTCGTACCGCTGCCCAGAACATCATTCCTTCCAGCACCGGTGCCGCCAAGGCTGTCGGAAAGGTCATCCCAGAGCTCAACGGCAAGCTCACCGGAATGTCCATGCGTGTCCCAACTGCCAACGTCTCCGTTGTTGATTTGACTGTTCGCATTGAGAAGGGAGCTTCTTACGATGAGATCAAGGCCGTCATCAAGAAGGCTGCTGAGGGAGAGCTTAAGGGTAGGTTTCACTCTTCCAATCTTTCGGACTCAAAGACTAACTAACATAAAACAGGCATATTGGCATACACCGAGGATGAGCTCGTCTCCACCGATTTGATCGGCGACAACAACTCTTCCATCTTCGATGCTAAGGCCGGTATCTCCTTGAACGCAAACTTCGTCAAGCTGGTCTCCTGGTACGACAACGAGTGGGGTTACTCCCGCCGTGTCTTGGATCTCCTTAGCTACATCGCTAAGGTCGATGCCGGTGCCAAGTAGGATTTTCCTTCTTCCGTTAAATTGATTTTCGGATCGAGTTAAGGCGCATTCTGATGACATTCCTTCTGTGGCAGAGACGTATTAAGCCCTAAGCTATGAGATGGGGGTTGGACTTTGGAGGGGATCGGGGAATTAAAATAAATCCTAGGATTATGAACACATGAATAGATGCCATACCCAATACCTCTCCCGAACGCACATCCCTGTTTGAGCCCTTTATTATATATTTTTTTCACGAATACCAACCATACAGTGTAAATGTGATGTGGCTTACATAATTGAGTGCCTATCAGAAACCCGAGATACAGACGCAGGGAAGAGCTTCTGGGATATAAGGGCCGTCTATTCCTGACCCCTCTATATTTTACGATTCCAAACTCTTGGCGTTTTGCTCATCCACTTTGTATATGCCCACCCCTGCGATGAAAACGCCCACCAAATGCATAATTTATAAAACAACACTAGAAAAGACTCTGTTTTGCTTGCTTGTTTTATTAACTTTTGTTAGAGTCGGCTTGACTTAAGGAACTCCTTACTTTTCGTTCATTTTTTTCATTTATCTTTTTTATCTTTTTTGGAGGGTGGTGGGGGCTGGTATGGTCCGTCTGGTTGGTTGGCTATGGGGATGGAGGGATGGAGAGGTGAGTAACTTATCTCTTTATCTCTCTATTTTCAATTTTTTGGAGTGGGGGATCCCTGGGAAGAATGGGAGTTGCGGTGTTTTTCCTTTTTCGTTTTTCGTTTTTGTTTTCTACTATGTATGGGATGGATAAGTGAGTTACGCCATTTCTTTTTCCTTGTTCGTGGGGGTTTTGGCTGGGGGGTTTCTGTTCCCCTTTCTTCCTTGGTTGTTGTTGAGGATGGGTATATGGGTGTATGAGATTGTGTTTAGGTGTTGTTCGTCGCAGTGGGATTGCACGGGGCGTGATGGTCTGGATTCTGGTTGAAATCATATTTCGGTGAAGTGGAAGTAGCTGGGAGGAAGAGTGTTTTTTGCAAACCGTATGTGTTTGCTGGTCCTGATATGGTTGTTCTTATTTGTAGTGGTTCTTATATGATGTTCTCCATTCAGATGGAAGATTGGAGCTGGACAGGTGTAGGTAATGCGTTGAATAAAGGGAAATGGTGGAGCGATGTAAATATCAATACAGCGCTGGTTTGCATATGTGAAGAAGAGTAGCTGAGCTAGATATGTGTAATGGTAGAGTTGCTGACCGAAGTTATTGGATTAAAGATATGAGTGGAAGGAAGGCTTTGTATAGACGGCTAGGGCTAGTTTGAGATAGGTAATGAACCAAAAAGCTGTCCTCAATGAGGAAGTCGCTCGGATATACAGATATGATATTGTCTGCACGAAACGAGGTACATCTGGAACTCACTAGTAGGTTGACAGAGAAGCAGTGGATGGTATATATACTATAAAGACAATGGAAAGACTAGAGTAAGCGATGGTCGCTATATTTAAAGACTTTCTTACTAATCATTTGTGCCTTGTCCAACATATTCTTTAAGGGAGAGCAGATCGCTGCCGATTTACAATTTGCACCATCAGGCAAATTTGCATCTATTGATAAACTAGAAGGCGAGATGGGCCTGGTTACATGTTAACTTGCTTTCTTAACCTAGTTGCTAAACTCTTTACTATGTATTGATACGAATTTGTAAGGGGAAGGAATCCATTCCAACGACCCATTTGATACTGCAAAACCTCAAAAGTTGGAAAGCAGACTGTATGTAGAACATTTCCTAGTATTTTAGTAAAGTAGCACTTTCACAATTCTAGGTACATCCTAGGTGCCTAGAGCATGATTAGAAGAACAGAGTAAACTGCACAACGGTTCAACAGTCACTTCATAGGAGAGAATGGGTTGGATACAGCAGCCGCCATTTCAACTCATCAGAGATAAGTAGGGGTTTTTTATCAACTCGCTTTCCTAACGTGTATTTATGAATAGAAGTGAGAGGATAGGTTGAAGTTGACCTTCACTTAATCAGAGCGGCGGTTACGAAGAAGTTTTATTGTTAATATGATTGGAACACAATGTAGAATAAACAGGCTCTGCTAAAAGAATAATGTCTTAATATGGCGTCATAAATAGACTGAAATAAGTTGACTATGTGAGTAGAGATGGATTTATTAGATGATTATCGCTTCTGGAAAGGGTTTAGCGTGGAACTTTAGAGCTAGGCTAACCGAACCAGACCATCTCCTACCGCTGGGTCCCATTCAACCATAAGGTCAACAACGAAAACACACCAATTCATAGCACCTACAACTCCATCTACTTTTTCTTAGAGGTCTGATGAATGACTTCTGGAATGTGAAGAGGTTAGTTTATACTGTGTTCTGGACCGAGGGAGAAGAGAAAACTAAGGACACGCCGCAATATACAAGCGCTAGGTGAGTTACTGTTTCATTACTTTATTGTCATGGGATTTGTAGCAATGCTTTTGGTTTCCTGGATTTCCAATTGCCGGTGTTTATTCTTGGTTTTAAAGGGATTTATTTCACACTTGCATCTCTGGATATGGTTTCAAAACAAGACTTTTGTGGACACGGGAATGATAGTTGGGTAGAGACAAGGTCTTTCCTCCTTCAGCTTTGAGTAGCGCCGCAATTGAGGAATAAATTTCAAGGCCTAAGATAAAACCTGCTGCGCCAGCCAGACGGCTAGAGAAGGTTACACAGGATCGAAGTAGATCAGAAATATCGAACAGGTCTAATCGACCTGTGCTTAAGGTTCTAATACCAACTTCATGCATAGGTTACTTCTATGTTCTCCGAGGGTGAGCCAGGCTACCTTCGCACCCCTCTGCCTTTCTATCTCTCTACTCTGTTGATCATCGTGTCTATTCTTGTTGGTCGTTTTTGACGTCTACTAATATTCTTTCATCTCGCTGTTCGGGAGAAGAGGCTTGGCTCAATATCCAGGTTCTCAAGGCGGCTGGCTAACGTGACAATAGCTTCAGGTAGAGTCTTGGTCCCATATTGAGACTGACCTTGTCAAGATTTCAACTGAAGTCTTCTTCTGCTTCCACGAACAAGACACAACAATAACCACAGGGTCTAAGTCTACTTAAACCAGTTTGTTATGGCCGACAATAGTTATCAGCAGTCTCCTTCTGGCGGACCAATCTCTGTGCTAGTTTCACAAACCTCGATTCAAGGAACTAGCAATGATACAGTAATGGAGGAATTTCAATATCCCAACGGTTATCCGCTCACAAATGAGGCCCAAGATAGCAACTCCTATATGCAAAACGCTACTATGGATCCCCGAGCGCTTCAACAAGATGCAGTCGCCACTCCCTTATCCATGTCTGAGGAGTCTGAAGATGGTTCCGAGTCATCTAGCAGCAAATCCGACCCCAAGGATGCACTCCGACGTTTTAAACCAACAGGTATCTGCTACGACGTCAGGATGAAGCTTCACGCGAACGCTGATTTCTCTGCCAGCCCTCATCACCCAGAGGACCCTCGGCGCATTGATGCTATCATGAATCAGCTCAAAGATGCAAAATTAGTCTATCGAGGCAAGGATTCCGACCCATGGCTTATTGAGGAGCTTAAAAAGTCCCCAAACAAATTCATGCAGCGGATCAGGGCTCGGCATGCTACGGAAGCAGAAATCTGTCAGTGCCATTCGGCGGCGCAATTTATCTGGGCGAAGACGCTAGATACGTATGACTCTAAGGAATTGCGGGATATGACGGACATTATGGACGCTGGACGGAAGTCTTTATATGTCGGAAACCTTACATTTGAAGCTGCACTTATTTCAGCTGGCGGAGCCATCGAAACATGCAAACAGGTTGTTGATGACAGATGCAAGAATGCTTTCGCAGTCATTCGTCCCCCGGGCCATCATGCCGAGAGAGATGAATCTATGGGATTTTGTATATTTAATAACGTTCCTATTGCGGTCAGAACCTGCATGGCGGATTATCCGGAGAAATGTCGCAAGGTACTGATTCTTGACTGGGATGTGCATCACGGAAATGGAATCCAGAACATGTTTTACGAAGATCCGAATGTTTTGTACATATCGCTTCACGTCTACCAGGATGGTAAATTTTATCCAGGTCCGCCTGAAGAGGAGGGCATTGAAGATGGAGGTATTGGAAGTGTGGGGGCCGGACTCGGTATTGGAAAGAATGTCAATATTGGTTGGCATGACCAGGGAATGGGCGATGGGGACTATATGGCCGCTTTTCAGAGGATTGTTATGCCTATAGCTACCGAGTTCAATCCGGATCTGGTTGTCGTGTCTGCGGGCTTTGATGCCGCAGCTGGTGACGAGTTGGGAGGATGCTATGTCACACCACCCTGCTATGCCCAGATGACTTACCAGCTAATGAGCCTGGCGAATGGTAAAGTTGTCGTCTGTCTTGAAGGTGGCTACAACCTCAAGGCAATCTCGATCTCAGCTCTTGCGGTCGCGAAAACTCTCATGGGCGAGCCACCGGAGAGATTTGAAATTCCACCCATACAGAGAGGAGCCGATCATGTTCTACGCCAGGCACGGAGAGCACAAGCCCCGTATTGGGCATGCATGCGTGAAAATCCCCACGAGCAATTACTGGCAACTAAGCTCGAAGGGAATGAAAAGGCGGCATTTACACTCGACGACGCAATCCACGAAAAGCGGCGGCGGATATTGAGCCTTAAGTATAAAATGGTCTCAGTTTATATTCAGCGAGACATTATTCACGGAATATTCCTAGATCAGGTGCTAAGTACGCCACTTTGGCTTGAAGGGAAAAACCTACTTGTCATTATACATGATCCGTACGCTCCTCTACTCCTCTATGCAGCTTTCTAAGAAAGAGTTACTGACATTTCATAGAGTGACCATAGATCCAGCCTATGACCCTTTAGCAGCAAACCTTTCTGGTGCAAACTCTGGTGTTAAAGATCCTATAACAAAATATATCGATGCTTTCCGGCATTGGAACGAGCAATACGAAATCTTGGACATCAACGTCCCATCTAACCTCCCACCAGTGTCCGGCACGAACAGCCCCAACAATATTCAATCGCCACCATACAGCAATTTAGAGGAGCATTGCCGTCTACTTCTCTGCTATCTCTGGGACAACTTTATCAGTATTTCAAAAGCCCAATCCGTTGTTCTTATTGGCGTCGGAGCTGCATTCCCGGCAATACATCAGCTTCTGCTCAACCGCGAATGCCGTGAAAAAGTGGACTGCGTTGTTGGCTTTTTGAACGACAAAACACAATTGAAGATCTTAAAAAGCCATAGTGATGAGTATCTATCTGGTTGGTATAGGAACATCGCGAGACTGTGGGTAGATGCTGCGAATCCAGCTTGGGATGGAGGGGATGCGGAGAGGAGAATTTCCAAAGGGAGATATGGAAAAGTAACGAAAAGTGATTCTACTACGGTGGCAAGCGAAATTGTGAGGAATGAGGTTGTGGAGTTTGTGAGAGATATTGTCAAAAGGAATGAAGAGCCGATGAGCGAATGATAGGAATTCATGTTTCGAGGGCTGAATCACAGAGTTTGAGGACCATTTCGCATAGACTAGTGCTGAATGGTCAATGGTATTCTCATGTTTAGTCACGAAGCTGAGCCTTATGTCTGAGTGCAAATAAAACATATAAGGTTTCTTGTTATTGTTTTACATGGCATTCCTCTGTTCTAATTATTGTCTTTCGCGACAACAACTATTGGTATTTCTCCAATCATCCTTCTAGTGCAGGTGTGTCCATTTCAAACCTGATTTTTAACGAGGTTCAATGTGCTAAATCGAAAGAGTGGCATAGAGCATAGTAATTTCGCAACGGCAGAAGCAAACAAAAAATGTTGAGCCTCTCAAGAGCTCTTTCCCTCACCTAGCTCTCATGAACCCGAATCCAAGCGCTTCATTTATATAAAGAGCTTCTACTGTTTTCTGTGGTTCATTGTGCCATTCAGAAAATATTAGATTTTCCACATGTCTGGAGAATTGGTATGCATCCTAGAGATGGAGCATGGTTGACCAATCTCTGGCGTTAGCTGACTCGAATAAATGCACATTATAAAGACTGGACTACTCTGAGACGAAAGGCATGAAGTAACTTGGTAAAACTTAGAGAACTATAAAGTTCACAGTGATTAATTAGTGTATGACACCTATGAAGACATAATTAAAAGTGAGATCTAAGCACACTCGAGAAGTAAACCACCTAGCCTCCTGATTTTCAGCAACGGAACCAACAATGGAACTGAAACACATCAAAGTAGAACCGGAAAACAAATCTGACATCAATCTTCTTCACTGTCCTCTTCACTCGAAAATCTTTCCTGATCCGCATTCTCATCTAACGAAGTTGATTCCCCATCGGTATTCTCGTCCATCCACAAAGTATGATATCCCGTGGTTGTATCAAGCTCTAACAAAACTTCCCCGTTGGGATGCGAGTCATTGGCAAATACATGACTATCAAAGTAGTTTTTACCATCACCCTTACAACAGTCAATGATGCCATACTCTATATCCCGATCCGAGAGATCCACATAAGGAGGCGTGAGACGTCGATGGCTAGACGGCAAATATGGCGGTTCATGAGCCGGTTGTCCGGATGCGGTGCGCGCCCCGTGGACAATGCGACTAAGGGTGCTAGAAAGCGTAGATGAGTTCATCATGAACCACTTGCCCTTGGAGATCAGGTATTCAAGACGCTCATTTTTGGTTGCGGTATTTTGATACAGATATAGAGCGTCAGCGGGACTAAGTTTGCCGAGAGTATCAGACAGGAGTCTGTGTTCGTAGTCGTCACCCCACGCCATTTTTTGTAGGGTTTTTGTAGGTAACACTTGTGCATAACGGTGTTGGAGCATAGTGTTAGAAGGGAAAATTTCTATTTCAAGAAGCTGAATAACTTTGTCGATGAACTCGCTCTGGCGGACTATGTCTATTGTGCTCCAAGTTCTTGCAAGTCGAAGACGAAGGTCATCTAGGTGGAGCACACCGTATTGGGGAGGTTCTGGAGCAAACTCGCAATATTGTTGATTATGGAAGAGATTGTGGTAGGTCCAGACTTGATAGATGGCTTTGCGAAGCCGCTCGCGTTCGTGCGGATGCAGGAGGCGACGATTGTTAGAATCATATCGCCATCTAAGCTGAGGGTAAATCTCCACCCATTTCTCTGCTACTTCCGCATAGCCTACCATTTTCTTGATTGTAGCTAAAGTAATGCTTGGATGGTGGCCACCTCTGATAATCCGATCAAGTTCATATCGGCGCCTCACCTCAGTCCCTAGAGGTTTCCGGATTGTGTCTGATGTATCGCTGAGACAAAGCTTAACAAGCTCCGGAAATGGAGAATATGGCGAATTGTATATAGCCTTTTGGAGGATAGGGGATTGGCGACCAAGATAAGCCTCATAGTTCCTCTTCGATGTCTGCGAAAGATTCAAGACATCCTTCACAGTAGCACATTCGTATATCTTCTGTACAATCTCGGTGGAAAGTTGTATGATAGACATGTTGGAAGGTTGTATTTTTGTTATTTATGGTGAGTCTAAATTGGTGATAATTTCTTAGGAGCATTGGTTAGAAAGTGTAGTCAATGTTAGATATATTGTCAACATACTGTTTTTGGTTTTATATATTGTATAAAGCTTAGTTTCCTCTTCTAAAGCTTCTTCCGTCAATTATGTTTGACGTTTCTCTCAATGAGAGCTCCTCACGCTTCAATCCACGTCCCCTGTAATAAAGAAATATGTTTGTATCGATGATTCGACACTTAACGCTCTAGAGCGTAAACCGTGTGATAGCTGTCAAACAACCACCAACGGTACGAGAGTCCTTAGACCTAGCTCTTGGACACCCCGCCATTGGGGCTATAAAGAAAACAGAAGACATCTTTCGATGTGCTGCTGCTCGACGATACCAGTCGCGTAGGACTGGAAAGCTGTATTTGATTCATGATTGTTGTTGATGAAGAGGAGAGGAGAGAACTACTCAAGCAACTCATGCCTCGTACTACAGTAATATTAAAGTTAAGCGAGCGGAATGATTATCGGCCCGTGTCTTGAACATTAACAGAATGCTTCTTATGACATTACACTGCATACCTTGCTTATAAGCTGAAAGTGATGATTGCAACTAGCACAGCTTATAGTCTATCGGAACATAGGCAGCCACCTAATGTTCATATTTTCTGAGATGCGTCTTGATTTGGAGAAAAAT